>LWDU01041723.1_pt1 | contig 12970 bp, 15 predicted proteins | sample 727161 | NCBI WGS metagenome assembly LWDU01 (sample SAMN04566230, study PRJNA314399) | hydrothermal vent metagenome | isolation source: deep sea hydrothermal plume seawater | place: Mexico: Gulf of California, Guaymas Basin | collected 2004-07-11 | reverse complement strand
AGGCGACCCTTGGTTGGCCTATCTTGCGTTGAGAGAGGCGCTGCCCTCTCCATTCTCAGCCTATTGGAAGTGGCAAGATCAAGCCGTTCTTTGTATATCTCCAGAACGATTTTTAAAAGTGTCAAACAGCGCATCAGGAGACAGACTGCAGGCTGAAACAAAGCCCATTAAAGGAACCGTACCAAGAGGCCTATCGCTCATAGAAGATCAAGAACGCGCTGCCTCACTTGTTAGCAGTACTAAAGATCGAGCCGAGAACCTGATGATTGTGGATCTATTGCGAAATGATCTTAGCAAAAACTGTATACCCGGAAGCGTCAAAGTACCTCAGCTATTCGCCGTCGAAAGCTTTGTCAATGTGCACCATTTAGTAAGTACCGTTACAGGCGATTTATCTGATAGCAGTAGCCCCATGGATCTACTACGGGACTGTTTCCCTGGCGGCTCAATAACAGGCGCGCCAAAACGGCGTGCAATGGAGATTATAGAGCAGCTTGAACCCGTTCGGCGGTCTGTTTATTGCGGCAGTATTGGCTATGTCAGCGCCAACAATCAGATGGATACGAACATCGCTATCAGAACCATCCTTGCCTCAAGCACGGTCATGCACTGCTGGGGCGGCGGCGGAATCGTGGCAGATTCCGAAGCTGAGAGTGAATTTGAAGAATCGATGGATAAAATCAAGCTTCTATTGAAAACTCTTGAAGACCTCACCGACTCATAGTGTCCGGATCCGAGGTAGTACAGAAAAAAAGCCTACCACAGAAACACATTAGCGCTACTTCCATAGATTTTCGTACTACTCAAACGGAAAACAGAGAGCAGAAGAAAGCAAACTACGCACATCAACAAACTGGTTTTCGTACGAAACTACGTTCCAAGTTACGTCCCCCCCTAAAGACAAGATATGAACCAGAGCAACCAAGCCTAACTCTGCTACACCTAAGTACCACTTTCTCCAACACCTACCTATGCTCTAGCCTAGAACAACGAGCAGAAGTTAGGTACACTAATTCTTGATTAGGCTTTGGTTGCCTTGTAGGTAGACTGTGTATAAGCGGACGTAAAAGATCAGACTACTTATTTCTGATAAGCCTATCAAAACGTTAGTTACTCACCTTTAAGTTTTTCTATGATTGATGAAGAATCGATTAAAGGACTTCTCGGTACATATCGCATAATCCCCATCTTGTGAGGTAACTCATACATATGTTCCATATTATTGCCTGCTACATGAATATCAATACGATGTAGTAGGTAAAAATTCTCATCGTTATTCGGTGTAAGCGGGGCAACAATTACCTCATCGACACCCTTAATATTCCGAATTATTTCACAGCGTTGTTCGCAAGAAATAGTAGGGGTGCGCTTATAAGATTCAACGTCTTCGTCTGAATGTACACCAACAATAAGGTAGTCGCCAAACTTTTTTGCTTTTTGAATAACCGATAAATGCCCTACGTGAAATAAATCAAATACGCCACTGGTGTATACTCTTGTCATCTTTATCACTCCTATACATGTCGAACATATAACAACTACTTTTCGCTATATGTTTTATTAAAATCTACCTCGCCATAAACTCACTCGTTGGTGAAATTGCAGCGGATAAAAAAATAGTTCGCTTCTTGAAATGTCCATATCAACAGCAAAGCGGGCTTATTGAATAACCATGGCTTTAAACATCATGGTTATTTTCCTTAACCGAGAGCCAGTTACCTGAGTGCCAGTTAACGGTAAATATCTTTTTCAAATACAAATGTTCTAGAGCAGTAACCAGCTATAGGTCAACGTGATAACTAGCGTGTATAGGGCAAGCACATAATACCAACGGCCACTGAGTTTTGGTGTTCTTATCGGAGCGACATTTAGTGCGGCTAAACCAAGGATGGTAATATAAAGTACGACAGTGAACGCTGCGGTAGAGATAACACTCTCTAGCAGAAAAATAAAAACAAGAATAATGGCATTATTATCAGACGCAAGACCTTGATAGCTCGATTTTTCATCTAAACCGTAGACATTAAAATAACTTAACCGTAAGACGCAAGCGGCAACAATAATAAAAGCACCGGGGAGAAATGCAGGATGATAATTTCCGTAACTCAATAAGATAACTGCGGGGCAGATGCCAAAGCTAACAATATCAATCAGTGAGTCTACTTGCCCACCAATTTGACCTTGCATTGCCGTTCTATTTTTCATTTTTCTGGCAATTTTTCCATCATTCCAATCAAAGAACACCGCCCAAATTAACCCTATCATTGCGGCAGGGTAAATGCCGATCATGGCAAAGTACAGTGCTAATAAGGCTGAAAACAGCCCAAATAGCGAACAAATATTAGGTAAATCAAAGGCAAGTGATAATATCGAAGGGGGTGTGGTCGACGAATCATTATCGGTTTCTACTGACGGCATGAATTACTCTTATTGTGAATTAAATGGATTTTATCGGGTATTTAATCTAAAGCGTGACCAACTTGCAGGTATTGTTATCGATATGAGTTATTTTAATGATGTTAATTTACTTTGGGGAAGTTTTAGAACATTAAGTAACTTTTTCTATAAAGATTTTGGCATCAATAGATATTTGGCATGAATATAGCATATTCAATCGATTCAATCTTATTTATTTCCAATTATCTTTTCACTCGGAAAAGTTTAAATTTATTTCCTAATTTCCTGTTTTGTCTGATTTAACGATAACTATATGTTTACATGTTATTCTATCAATAAATAGTAGTGCAGGTAACGAATAATTGCTGATAAGTTTTGCCCCTTATGCACCTGATCGGTGACCACGGTCAAGCCTGGCTGGCGATGATTAAGTACGGCAATAGCTCTGAGGTCATTGCTTATAAGCCTTAGCGACTTCCTCTGCAATTAAAGTAATACCCTTGCGCACGGTATCCCCGTCTTGAGCATAGGATACTCGAATGCATTCCTGCTGATGCCGCCACGCCTTGTCCATACCTGGAAAGAAATTATGCCCAGGCACTACCAACACCCCTCTTCGCTTGAGCCTCTCATAAAGCTCTTGACTGCTAATGGGCAAACCATCAAACCACAACCATAGAAATATAGCGCCTTCAGGCTTATGAATACGATATGGAATATAGCCAAACGATTCTTTAATCCATTTGACCGCCTGTGTGGCACGCTGTTGATAGAATGGTTTGATCAGTTTTCGGCTTAACGACAATATCTCACCTGTCCTAAACAGCTCACGGGCAATCGTCGGACCAAAGTTGCCGCAAGCAAGACTGACCACTGTATTTGCATTGCTAAAAGCCTGAATCACATCCTCTCTGGCCACCACAATACCTGTCCTGACGCCAGGCAGACCAAGCTTTGAGAGACTCAGAACCAATACCGTGTTCTGATTCCAATGGGGCTTGGCCTCATTAAATAAAATCCCCGGGAACGGCAAGCCATAAGCACCATCAATAATTAAGGGAATATCGGCTGCTTGAGCAATCTCATCAAGGTGTTCAACCTCATCGTCGGTAAGCACATTGCCAGTAGGATTGGTTGGCCTGGAAACGCACATAGCCGCTGTTTTCTCTGTAATCTGTAGCTTTGAAAAATCAACGTGATACTTAAACATGCGCTCATCAAGCAGCTCTATTTCAGGTCGAGTAGCGGTGAAAAACTGTTCCGACAAGCCAATGTCAGTGTACCCAATGTATTCTGGCGCCAAAGGCAAATGTATAGAGCGATGCGTACCATCACTCATCGTCCCCGCCAGCATGTTGTATAGAATAAAAAAGGCCGGTTGACTACCGTTAGAGATAGCAATGTTCCGCTCAGAAACGTCCCAGCCAAATTCCTTGCGAAGTAAATCAGCAATCTGATTGAGGAATAATTTATCGCCTTGAGGGGACTGATAGATCCCCATTAGGCTATGTAACTGCTGAGGATCTTGAAGAACCGCTTCGAGTCGCTTCTTAAAAATAGCCTCTGCCTCGGGAATACGACCGGGATTGCCGCCACCCATAAAAATCATATCCGGGTTTTCATTAAGCGCTGTACCGAGGTCGTCCATCAGTTCAACAATGCCCGTTGATGCTGAAAACTTGTCTCCAAATGCAGATAACTTCAATGCTTACTCCTTGATCTCGCCTCTTCCGACGACCATATTAATCCATATTACGAAAGGTAAAATTTATTCTCGACTCAACAACATTCTTATCTTTGGCGATGCTATGGTGCCAATACTCTTGAATACCTGACCCCATCATCATAAGGGAGCCGTGAGGTAAGTTTATTTTTAGCCTTTCTTTAGTCGTTTTATGACGCAACAAGAAAGCTCGCTCTTGACCCAAACTGACTGACGCTATAATCGGCTCTGACCCTAACTCAATCTCATCATCAGCATGCCAATCAACACTATCTCGGCCGTCTCGATAGTAATTTACTAGCGTTCTATTAAAACAATTGCCAGTCTGGCGCTCTACCCTGCGTCGGAGTATCTCCATCCAAGGTGGAAAAGCCACCGCTTGCAACCTAATCCGTGAATAACTATAGCTAGTAGTAGGATCACCATACCAATTTTGTAATCTTGGGATAGGGATCGATTTGCCCGCTATATTAATATTATCGTGTCGCCAAGCGATCTGATCAATAGCAGTGGCGAGTAGATCATCGGCTTCAGTGAGCCCCAACCAACTAGGCCAAAACGTGATTTCACTCTGGCGGTCTGAACTCAATTGAAGCGGAATAACCTGCTGCTCAAAAAGATCCATAGATACGCGGTTCCACCTCTAAATCAATGCCGAATCTTACCTTTACAGCAGCTTGGATCTCTTTCGCTAGGGCTAGAACCTCTTTAGCACTGTTGTTATCGCCCTCCTTACTGTAATTCACCAGAACTAGAGCTTGCTTGTCATGCACACCAACATCGCCTCGGCGCACACCGCGAAATTGGCACTGATCAATCAACCATGCCGCCGGGACCTTCACTGACCCATCCGCCTGAGGGTAAAAAGGAACCTCGACGCTGCCATCGATCGCCTGTACATGGGCCAAAGCTGACCGCGCAATGACCGGATTCTTAAAAAAGCTACCAACATTAGCTAACTCATTCGGATCAGGTAGTTTTTCACGACGTATTTTACACACTGCATTAGAGACCAACTGCGGTGTAGGGTCTTTATCTAGCGCAACAAAATAAGCATTCAGGGCAGGATAATCAATATTTATATTGGGTTCAGTTGATAAGCGCAACGTCAGATGAGTAATAATGCATTTATCTTTCAATGATTGCTTAAAAACACTATCTCTATAGGAAAACTGGCAGGCCTCACGATCCAACCCCGAGCATGTGCCCGAGTGAATATCGATCACCTGTAGTGACACGAGTCGGCTAGAGAGTTCTACGCCGTAGGCCCCTATATTTTGAATTGCCGCTGCCCCCATATTACCTGGAATTAATGACAGGTTCTCTAGACCGTACCACCCTCTCTCTAGGCACATAAGCACCATGTCATGCCAGTTCTCACCTGCGGCAAAGGTCACATCAACATATCCAGTGGAAACGCCCTGCGGCACAACAGACTCCCACCCTTTTAACGCTAAATGCACAACCAGCCCGCTTAGATTACTCGCAAGCACGACATTACTACCCGCCCCCAAGGGCGTGACGGCTAAATTATGCTTTCTGGCAAAAGACAGCGCTTTTTGTACCTCATCAATCGTTGACGTAGAACAAAAATACTCGGCGGTTGAAGGCAAAGCCATGGTATTCATGGTCAGTAACGACTTTTTTGTCTCGATCTGCAGATTGCCCATCTAAGGAATCATCCTCCGACCCTATCTGATTGGTGCAACTGAGCCTTGATACGCTCCAAAAGCCCTAGCGACGCATCCTCGATCAAGTCCAGCACTAACTCAAAGCCATCGGCACCCCCCAAGTATGGATCTGGCACTTCGGTATAGTCTGAATATCGCTCTTTGCCAGTATAATCTAGAAAAAGCTTAAGCTCTCCAGAAAATTCGCCAGGGCACATAACCTCCAAATCACCCAGATTGCTGTTATCCATAGCGATAATATAGTCAAAATGCGCAAAATCAGAGGGCGTTACTAGCCGCGCGCGTAAATCTGATAGGTCGTAACCTCTTTCGGCGGCGGTTGCCGTTGAACGCGCATCCGGAGCGTACCCTAGGTGCCAATCGCCTGTACCAGCGCTGTCGACCTGAATTTTGCTATCAAGCCCCTGAGTAGTCACGATCTGTCGAAATACCGCATGCGCTGTAGGCGACCGGCAAATATTTCCAAGACACACAAATAAAACTGATAGTTTGCTCATACTCTGTGACCTGCCTGCGTTTTTGATATGATGTAAATCATAAAGTATTTACTGTAAGCTACTGTTTAATATATATTTATGTTAAGACAGAAGTAGCGTGGCGGCCTCTAAATCTTGTTCTGTGTCAATGCCACCAGGCACTTCTTCAATGGCATCTTCTACATGAATCGCCACGTCATTCCACAAGAATCGCAATTGCTCCAACGACTCAGAATGCTCGGCTGGTGCAACTGGCCACGCAACAAACGCATTCAACTGATTGACCCGATAGGCATAGATGCCAATATGCCGCCTAGGAGACAGTGCGGATGCCATGATATTACTATCGCCCTGAGCACCGCCTCTGGGCCAGGGGATTGACGCGCGACTAAAGTAATTGGCCATCCCTTGAGCGTTAGCGACGACTTTAACGACATTGGGGTCCTTAAACGCCACAATGTCAGTAATGGGCTCTGAGAGTGTCGATACCCCCGCCGAAGGATTACGGGCAAGGTTGTTGGCCACCTGATCGATCACGGCCGGTGGTATCAGAGGCTCATCGCCTTGCACGTTAACCACCAACTGATCGACCTTAAGCGCCAATATACTCGTCACTTCCTGCAATCTATCAGTGCCAGACACATGATCGTCTCTGGTCATACACACCTCAGCACCAAAGTCGCTAGCGGCCTGCCTAATCCGCTCATCGTCAGTTGCAATGATCACCCGGAATGCCCCACTCTTACTCGCCTGCTGCCAAACACGCTGAATCATAGTAATACCAGCAATATCTTTGAGCGGCTTGCCCGGCAAGCGCGTGGACTCGTAGCGGGCAGGGATTATGACGATAAAGGACATACAAAGTACTCTTAGAGTTATAGCTTCATTATATGACTAACTTATGTAGCCGTGATAGTCAGACCTGCTTGTTGGGCAAGGCCATGAACAAAATCGTCTGAAATAGACATTTCTACGTCTAACACCCACAGATTCTCACGGATGACACCACTGTATTTAACCGCATCTTTCGAGGTAATAATTACAGGCAAGTCGTCACCAAAATCGAGATCATCACTACTTAGGTCCTGATGATCATTGACCGAACTCAAAATAACCTCAAACCCTAGTGTTTTGAGTGTTTGAGCAAATCTCTCAGGGTGCCCAATACCGCAAACGGCATGTACTTTTTTGCCGCCCTCCCAGGCATCAACTGGGGCTATTAGACTACTGGCTATATTACGCAAACCTAAAGCCTGCAATTCAACATGATGCGCCCCGACCAAGTCTAGCTCTGTCGCAATGTCAGTCCCAGAGCCATTGAGCACCACAAAATCTACCTGTCTTAAGCGGCTAGGACTCTCACGCAAAGGGCCCGACGGCAACATGCGACCATTACCTAGGCCTCGCTGAGCATCTACCACTGCGATCTCAACATCTCTATGTAAACGGTAATGCTGTAAGCCATCATCGCTAAGAACGATGTCACAGGAGGTCTCATTCAACAAAAACTCAACAGCTCTCACGCGATCAGGGTCTACCACCACTGGGCATCCGCATGATCGTGCTATCAAAAGTGGTTCATCACCGCTTTGGTCTACGGGTGTTTGACTCGTGACGCGTAATGGATAGGCATTAGCAGCGCCGCCATAACCACGACTGACAACGCCAACTGTATAGCCACGCTTATTGAATGCGTTAACTAACGCTATAATCAACGGTGTCTTACCACTGCCACCAACAGAAATGTTACCCACCACCACGACAGGCACCGGAAAAGGATTACCTTGATACAAACGCTGAAGAATCTTTCTTCTAACGGCGGATATAAGACTAAACAACCAAGAGAGTGGGGCTAACAACAATAGCCATGAGCTATTACTATAGCAGGCATTTAGCCATCTCTTTTCAGACGACAAAGCTATCCCCCTTAGTCATCAAACTGGTTTCGATAAAGCTTAGCGTAGCGGCCCTTATTAGACAGCAATTCCTCATGGGTGCCCTGCTCAATAATGAGCCCTTTTTCCAGCACTAAGATACGATCGGCTTTTTCAACAGTGCTTAACCGATGGGCGATAACAAAGGTTGTGCGGCCCTTCATCAGCTGATCTAAAGCCGCCTGAATTTGACGTTCTGAATCCGTATCCAGAGCTGAAGTTGCTTCATCAAGGATAAGAATTGGCGCGTTCTTAAGCACTGCACGGGCTATTGCTATACGCTGCCTCTGCCCGCCAGAGAGCATGACACCGTCATCCCCTATATGAGTATCAAAGCCCTCAGGTAGATCTCCAATAAACTCATCGGCATTGGCTATTTTAGCCGCCGCTCGCACCTGACCCTCAGACCTATCCTTTAATTCGCCATAGGCAATGTTGTTGAAAATAGTGTCGTTAAACAAAGTGACGTTTTGACTCACGATTCCAATATGTTTTCTTAAATTAGTGAGCGCAAATTCATTAACATCAACGCCATCAAGCAAGATCTGCCCTTCTTTATGGTTATAAAAGCGAGGGATCAAGCTTACTAGAGATGTCTTTCCGCTGCCTGAAGACCCCACAAGTGCAACAGTCTCTCCGGGACTAACCTTGAGATTAATGTCTTTAAGAACCTCTTTATCGGTTCCCGTGTAAGTGAAACTGACATTAGAGAATTCAAACCCACCGGTAACCACTTCTGTTTCAAAAGTGCCCTCGTCCGTTTCAGCATCTGAATCAAGGACCTCAAAGATTGATTCTGCCGCAGCAATACCGCGCTGAATATCGCTATTGACCTCTGTAAGCTGGCGAATAGGCTTAATCAGTACCCCTGAAGCAACTATAAAGGCAATAAAACTACCTGTAGTCATGGTGCTGAGAATAATCGGATTAAGCATGAACCCGGTAACACCGGCAAAGGCAAAAGAAACAATCAGGATAATTAGCGGGTTACTCAATGCACCAGTAAATGCCATTTTCATGTTCTGCCGTCGATTATCATGACTGGCATCATTCATCCGGTTACGCTCAGTCTTTACAGCACCGAACATTCGAACCTCTTGATAGCCCTGCACAGCCTCTTGCGTCACATGGGTCACATCACCCATAGCTGACAAAATATTTTTACTAATTAACCTGAAACGCTTACTTACCTTGGCAACGATCAGTCCAATAATGGGTAATACGGCTATAAAGAATAGAGTTAGTATCCAATTCACATACAACAGATACCCCATCAATAGAATCACTAAACTGCCCTGCTGTATAACAGTCTTAATCGCTTTTGTGCCTGCCTCTGTCACCTGCTGCACATTAAAGGTAACCACCGACACCAAATTTCCGGACATTGACCGGTCAAAAAACTTAAACGGCAGCAGTAAATAGCGATTAAACAGGTCCGTTCGCAACGCATGCACTAGGTAATTTGCTACATAGGCAATGAAATAGGTACCAATCAGATAGCCAATGCCCCTCACCGCACTAATCATAATTAAAAATAGCGGTATGACTAGCCAGCTTTCATGCACTAATTCATCGCCAAATATTCCTTGAGCAAGGCCGCCGATAACCCCAGATTTCGGCGTAGCCGGAGAATCAACCGCAGACCCTGTTAGAACAGCTACTGTGTCCGTGATATAGCGCAACAGGTCAATAAAGGCGATTTCCGCAAGAGAATGCAACAGTAAACCGACGACGGCGATTAAAAATGGGAGCCAGTAGCGAGCCACATAGCCAAGTAATCTTAGATAGGTTTTTGTTCCTGAGGTACTAGTTGATTCAGACATCCTGAGGTAGCTCTCCCAGCATGAAGCCACATATGCTACTGGAAGGCCTTAAACAGGCCCAAAGAAGCTCATATGGCCTCTGGGTAGACCCTCTCACAGCAATACTCGACACTGTTGTCATTATTTAGGACTCGGTCATTAATCTTTAACTGTTCGCCCTCTTCGGGCCAGCACGGCTACAACAGCGCCAATTAAACCATAACAATGGCCCGCAGGTCATACTTGACCGTATATTTATAGTGAACAATGTAAATTAACCCTAGTGACTAAATCATACAAATCCCTGTTTTCAGGCAACGTCTATAATGTTACCGTCTTACAATACTTGGGACTGTGATCTAGTACAGCCAGATGTGTAAAACAAACATTAGCCAATGGTGCGTATGCAGCAATGAAAAATCTATTAATTGTTTACCACAGCCAAAGCGGCGGCACTATGCGTATGGCGGAAGCCGTACATGAGGGGTGCCAACGTGAGGAAGATGTTAAAACGCGCTTTATAACGGCTTTTGATGCCGATTTGAGCGACTTGCGTTGGGCTGACGGCATTCTCTTAGGGACGCCTGAGAACTTTGGCTACATGAGCGGCGCTTTGAAAGACTTTTTTGATCGTACTTTCTATCCCGCTGAACCTTATCAACTGAACCTGCCCTACGGCATTTTTGTCAGCTCAGGTAATGACGGTACCGGTGCTGTTCGTGAAGTAGACCGTATCGTTAAAGGCTACCCGATGCGTAAGGTGTGCGAACCGCTGATCATCGTTGGGGGCTTCAAAAATGAGCACCAAGAACTGTGCGAAGATTTCGGCCAGGGTATGGCTGCAGGATTAGCCTTTGGTATTTTTTAAAAACACCCTACACAGCTTGAGTCGACAGCAATTTCTATAGAAGGAAGGAACACAAATCATGGAACCAAATTTTCATGCGCTACAATTAATAGCAGAGATAGCCATAGGTATCGTTGGTTTCTCAGCAATGTTTTACAACTCTTGGGGTTTCGATCCAGACGCTAGTTAAGCTTAGTTACAGCCCTAAAGTCGACAACAACCCGCATAGGTGGAATCTCTTACCCCGGTCTAGTGGCCTATGCTTAATTAACGACTCAATAAGGATAGCGTAATATGAATATTGTGACGCGAAACCTACTTAAAGTATTGTTAGAAAGCGCCTCGAAAAGCAATATAAAACAATATCCTCAGATGGTCTGTTTTTCTCACGACGCAATATCGCGAAAAATATTCATTGATGGCCTTTTCGAAAAGAGAGAACTTGATGTGCTAAAAGTTTTCTTAGAGCAAGAACTTCATGACTTTGACACCTGCTTAGATATTGGAGCTAATATTGGAAATCATTCGTTGTTTTTCTCTGATATATTCAATTAAGTTGTTAGCTTTGAGCCAAATAGCGCTACCTTCAGAGTTTTGACTATAAATGGTGATTTGGCTGACAATATACGTGTAGTTAATGTCGGTCTTGGCTCTAAGAGTGCCACCCTAAATGCTTTTGTTAACCCCCTAAACATCGGCGGTGCGGCAATAAGCGACTCCTTTGAGGCAAATGTAGAATTTAAAATTGTTGCTCTAGACGAATATTTGAAAAAGAACTCTACTTCATCGATAAGCTTTATTAAAATGGACGTAGAAGGTCATGAGTTAGAAGCACTTAAAGGGGCATCTGAAACTTTACAAACATATCATCCGATTCTTGCTCTTGAGTTACATGTCAATAAAGAACGATCACAAAGCGAATCTATTTTAGGTTTTCTTGAGGAGAATGGTTATAAATATGCACATGTTTTCAAGCCAACTTTTTTTCACTAAAAGTGAGCCTGTGTTTGTTAAGATTTCATTAAACAAATTTAATGAGTTTCCCAAGAAAAACCACAAGATGGTGCTGTTTACGGCTCATTAACCTAGGATTTTCAAAACCTAATCCTAATCGTACCCCCCCTCCCGAAAGAGCCTAGCCCTGATATCTATATGGCCGATGAAAAATACCCCAGTCTAGTGACAACCGCGATCTAGTAGCAACTTCTATCTACTGTTAACTATTTGGCTATGACCAAGTCTATAAAAACAACAAAGGAAATATCTCTATGGCGCCACGTCTTGGCAATTTCATCATATTCCTGATTTTAACCATCATTACCCTTGGTTTGTATCCTCTCTTTTTCTTTGTAACCCGCCAGCAAGAGACCGTGTTTTTGCTGGCCGAAATAAGAGATGAACTTAAAAGGCCTTAATCGTCTTTGTTACAGACATAAAAAAAACGCAAAACCGAAATTTTGCGTTTTTTAAATTGGAGCGGGAAAGGAGGCTCGAACTCCCGACCTGTTCGTTGGCAACGAACTGCTCTACCACTGAGCTATTCCCGCAGAAGCCAATAATGGCATCTTATAACATGGCGTCCCGTAGGGGAGTCGAACCCCTGTTACCGCCGTGAAAGGGCGGTGTCCTAGGCCTCTAGACGAACGGGACGAGGCTTAACATCAGATTTTGGGTGCCTATAAAAAAATAGCAGTTACTAACCCAAGACGCCGCATTATTATAAATTCCAAAATAATATCAAAAAAGCAAATCTGACTTGCTGTCTTTCACTTCAGCAAGGCGGGCATTATACCGTTGGATTCTCTATTCTCAAGCCTTTTTAATTAAATAATTAAGACAATAAAAAAAGTAGCCAGGCTCCCTCCCCTATTTTATTAAAATGCTTGCGCTGACTGACTTATAAGCGTTCGGCAAAGCGACTGAATTTGCCTTTCCTTGTTTCTCTATCAGCTCTACCAATGTGTTAAACTCTTATAAACATTAAAGGAGAGATTTATGGCTAAGGGTCAAGATTCGAAAAAAGCAGTTAAAAAGAAGCCTGAAAAAACGATGAAAGAAAAACGTCAGGAAAAGAAAGCCAAAAAACAATAGACGTATTTT
>LWDU01038146.1_pt1 | contig 12973 bp, 11 predicted proteins | sample 727161 | NCBI WGS metagenome assembly LWDU01 (sample SAMN04566230, study PRJNA314399) | hydrothermal vent metagenome | isolation source: deep sea hydrothermal plume seawater | place: Mexico: Gulf of California, Guaymas Basin | collected 2004-07-11 | reverse complement strand
TGTCTTCCCCGGACTCCACAGTTATTTTCTCAAGCCCGCCGGTCTCGGCCAGCGACTCGCGCAGGAGGTTTTCCTTTCCCTTCACGAACGCGGCCATCGTCACGAGGCTCGCCACACCGCAGATGACCCCGAACATCGTCAGCAACGACCGGAACCAGTGCGCCCCGATTTCCTTGATGCCGCTCTGGATGACCGTGCCAAAATTCATCCCGAAAAACTAGGTCGTTGCTTGCGTTTCACCGTTTGTGATCTGCTCAAACCGAGGCGCGCTGCCCGCCAGCGTGGGGTCGGCCTCGTTGGCGATTTTGCCGTCGCGAATCTCAATGCGCCGCGGCGTCACGGCTGCGATCTCCGGGTCGTGCGTGACGAGCATCACCGTGCGGCCCTCGTTGTGGAGTTGATCGAACATCTCGAGAATCAACTCGCCCGTGTGCGAGTCGAGGTTGCCGGTCGGTTCGTCGGCGAAAATGATGCGCGGATCGTTCACCAACGCCCGGGCGATGGCGGTGCGCTGCTGCTGGCCGCCGGACAACTGCGACGGGCGATGCTTGCTGCGGTCCTCCATGTTGACGCGGCGCAGGGCAGTCATGGCGCGCTCGTGCCGCTCCTTGCCGCTGAGGCCGCTGTAAATCATCGGCAACTCGACATTTTGCCGAACAGTCAACTTGGGCAGCAGGTTGAAAAACTGAAACACAAAGCCGATTTTTTTGTTCCGGATGGAGGCCAGTTGACGGGAGGAGGCGTCATGGATCATCGTGTCATCCAACCTGAGCGTGCCGGAAGTGGGCGAGTCGAGGCAGCCGAGGATGTGCATCAAGGTCGATTTGCCGCTGCCGGACGGGCCGATGATCGAGATGAACTCGCCCGAGTCGATGTCCAGTGACACGCCGTCAAGCGCCCGGATGGTTTCACCGCCGAGATGGTAGGTTTTGTGGATGTCCCTGAGTTCGAGGAGGGCCATGGTGTGGTTTGATATTTGCGTTTGGCCAAGCGGCGTTTAGCGAGGGCCTCTTGAGCCGCGCCGACTGCTTCCGCCCCCGCCGCTGCGCGAGCCGCCTTTGCGTCCGCCGGATCGTTTCATCATCTGTTCACGCATTTTTTTCTTCTCTTCGTCGGTCATGCTTGCCATGGCGGCCTGCATTTCTTCGCGATCCAGTTTGCCGTCCCCGTTTTTGTCGTACTTCTCCACGAGCGGGTTTTTCTCGGGTTCCGACTTGGCGACAACCTTGCCATCGAGAGAAATTGTTTCGCCGATTTTGTCGTCGTCCGGTTTTTCAATGGCGACGACATCCCCGACCTTCAATCCGCGCAGGACTTCCGTGTGGTTCAGGTCGTTCACTCCGACGTCGAGCATTGTCTTGTTGAAAACGTCACCATTTTCCACGTAGGCAAAAATCTCGGTGCGTTGTTCTGTCTCGTTGCGCTCGGTGAAAATAGCGGCCAGAGGCGCGGCGACGACGTTGTCCGCCGAGGCGACCGGGATGCTGATGCTGGCGGTCATGCCCGGGATGATGGCCGGGTTGCTGGTCAGCAACTTGATGCGTGTGGAGAAGCCCTTGATGCTGTTACGGATGGTCGCTTGTGGCGCTATGGCCTCAATCTCTATTTTCACCGGCTGTTCCTTGCTCATGCGCGCCACGTCCGCCTGGTTGACATGCGCCTGGATGATGAGGTTGTTCAGGTCGGCAATCTCCATCACCTCGGTGCCGGAACCTTGGCCTCCCGTGCCGGATACCGCTTGGCCGATCGACACCGGCCGGGACAGCACGGTGCAGTCGAAGGGGGCGAGGACGCTGGTTTTCGAAAGCTTCTCGAGTGAGAGTTGATAATCATTCTGTGAGCGGTCGCGCGAAATGAGGGCCTGCTCGTACGTGGTCTTGGCTCTTTCAAAGATTTCCGTGGAAATCAATTGCTCCTCGAAAAGTTGCTTGGAACGCTCAAACTCACTCTTGGCCTGCTCCAGTTGAAGCGTGGCGCTGTCGATCTGCTTTTTGCGGGAAAAGCAGGTCGCCCTTGGCCACGCGGTCGGAGATGTCCACCGGCAACTCGGCGATCTTGCCGTGAACCTCCGGCCGTACGGAAACCTTGTCCGCCGGGCTGATTTCACCCGCCACGCGCACCGTGAAATCGATATCGCGGTTTTCGATGACTTCGGTTGTTTTTCGGCTTTTAACCCCGGCTTTGTTGTTGGGCTGTTCCTTGCCATCCTGCCACTGGAAGTAGCCAAAAACTCCCACTGCCACAAGCAGCGCAACGATAATGATGTTTTTCATAAATGAAAGCGGGGGAGATGGTAGGGGGTAAAACGCGTTCGTTCAATCCAAACGTTCGCTGCCTCTCGCTGCCTCTCGCCGCCTGTCCGGTTCTCAACCAACCCTATGTACGCAGAAAGCCCCGGTAGGTTTCAAAAAATTGCATTTAAGCCTGTTCCTTGGCAGGCTGCCGAGAGGTTCTGGACGGAGGGTGGAGAGGCAACAGATCAAACTGCCGGGTGCAATTTATTTACAACATTCTTTTTGAGGCCTGTTTTATTCTTTCAGCGCCCTACTATTTTTTGAGAATGAGACGCCGTGGCGGGTGGCGGAAGGGTTTCGGCGAGCGGTTGGGCCGGTATTCCACCAAGTTCAAGCAGGCCATCAGCAACCGGGACGTCATCTGGCTGCATGCGGTCAGTGTCGGAGAGGTGAACATTTGCGTGCAACTTATCAAGGTTCTTCAGCCGCGCCTGCCCAACCTTAAGCTGGTCGTCTCCACCACCACCACCACGGGGATGAGCGAGTTGCACAAAAAACTCCCCGCCGAGGTTGGCAAGATTTACTACCCGATGGATCGCCGGGTATTTGTCCGGCGCGCCCTGGCCACCATCCGGCCCAAGGCGGTGGTGCTCATCGAGGCCGAGATTTGGCCGAACTTCCTTTGGGGGCTGCAGGCCCGGAAGATCCCGCACTTCCTCGTGAACACCCGCATCTCCGGAAAGTCGTTCAGGGGGTATTGCCGGTTCCGCTTTTTGTTTCGCCGGTTCTTCGCCGGGTTCAGCGGTGTGGGCGCCCAAAGCGAACACGACGCCAAGCGCCTGGTCGAACTTGGGTGCAACAACGAAGTGGTTAACGTGTTTGGCAGTTGTAAATTTGACGGGACAGGAATCAGCCGGGAACGTCTGCTGGACGTTTCAAACCTGACGCAAAATCTGGGTGTGCCGAAAGGCGCACCGTTGCTCGTTGGCGGCAGCACCCACAGCGGCGAGGAGGTGATCCTTGCCCGCTTGGCCAGGCGGTTGCGCGAAAAACACCCCGACCTGTTTCTCGTTTTGGTGCCACGCCATGCCGAGCGCGGCCGTGAAGTGGGCGACGCCCTGGCCAAGCTCGGAGTGCGTTTTGTTTATCGCAGCGAGATCGGCAGCAACACGCCGCCCCGGGAGCAGGGGAGCCTCGACTGCCTGCTCGTTAACACCACCGGCGAGTTGAAATATTTTTACGAGGAGGCTGCGGTCGTGTTCATAGGCAAAAGCCTCACGGCGCAGGGCGGCCAAAACCCGATCGAACCGGCCGGCTTGGCCAAGCCGATCGTGTTCGGCCCGCACATGGGGAATTTCGAGGAAATCACGTCCAAGTTTCTGGCCAATGATGCCGCAATCCAAGTAGCGGATGAAGCCGGCCTTGAGTCGGCAATCGACAATTTGCTCAGCGACGAAACCAAGCGGATCGCGCTTGGCCAATCGGCACGAAAAGTGGTTCAAAGCAACGAAGGAGCCGTCGAGCGCACCGTCGAAATGATCCTCTCAGGCATCAAAATAGGCGAAATGGTACAAAAATACTGAGTTTTCATCCTGTGTTTTCAGTTGAAAAAACTACCAAAAAACCGTTGACAGCAGGTCAAATCGGCTTAATCTCAATAAAATCTATCGGGTATAGGTAATTTATTTTGGAAGCAACATTGGCCAACGATTCAGTCTCCGATCTCGGCTTTGATCTGCGCGAGACCAACGCTCGCCTCGAGCAGGCGTCCGCCTCCGAGCGTTTGGCCTGGGCGTCCGGTCAATTCGGTGATGGGTTGGTGTTGTCTTCGAGTTTTGGTGCCCAGGCGGCGGTGATGCTGCACCTTGCCACGCAGGTTCGACCAGACATCCCAGTGATTTTTGTCGATACCGGTTATCTGTTTCCCGAGACCTACGAGTTTGCAGAGAGCTTGGCCAAGCGACTGGAGGTGAACCTGAAAGTTTACCGCTCCAAGCGAAGCCCGGCTTGGCAGGAGTCGATCGACGGCAAGCGATGGGAGGAAGGGGTGAAAGGGATCGAAGCCTATAACGCGGAGAACAAGGTCGAGCCGATGAACCGTGCGCTGGACGAGTTGAACGCCACCGCCTGGCTTGCCGGTCTTCGTCGGCAACAGAGCGTGTCGCGCGAAACCCTTCCTGTGCTCGCCTTGGCCAGGGGCAGGGTGAAGGTGCATCCGATCATCGACTGGACGGACAAAAACGTGCACGACTACCTGAAGGCCAACAACCTCCCGTACCACCCGCTTTGGGAGCATGGCTACATCTCCATCGGCGACACGCACACCACGCGCAGGCTTGAGGACGGGATGAGCGAGGAGGAGACGCGCTTCTTCGGACTGAAGCGCGAGTGCGGCCTGCACGAGGGGACGGATACGGACTTCGCCATCTGATGTCGTCGCCGGAAAACATTCACCCGACTTTCGGGCAGTTGCTCGGCCGCGAGGCCAAGGAGGCGCTGCTGAAGCAGCGAGGGTCGGTTGTTTGGCTGTACGGCTTGTCCGGCAGTGGCAAGAGCACCCTGGCCAACGCGCTGGAACGGCGGCTGCACGGGGAGGGCGTTTTCACCCAGGTGCTCGATGGCGATAATATCCGCTCCGGCTTGAACCGTAATCTTGGCTTCTCGGATGACGACCGGCGGGAAAACATCCGGCGCATTGCCGAGGTGGCCAAGCTCTTCGCCAACGCGGGCGTGGTGACGGTTGCGTCGTTCATCTGCCCGCGAAACGAGCTTCGGGCGATGGCCCGTGAGATCGTTGGCCAGGCGGATTTTCTGGAGGTGTACGTCGAGTGCAGTTTTGAAACGTGCGAGCGGCGCGATGTGAAGGGCCTGTACGCCAAGGCCAAGGCCGGTGAGGTGAAGCAGTTCACCGGCAGGGATTCCACGTTCGAGCCGCCCGAGCCGCGCGAGGCTGCCGAGCTGATTTTGAACACCGACGAGCAGGGCGAGGACGAATCTATCGAGCAACTTTACCGGGCTGTGCATCCGCGCGTGGCACTGCCCAATGCATAGAATGAGCGAACACAAAAGCTATCAACTGACCCATTTGGAGCAACTGGAGGCCGAGTCCATCTTCATCATGCGAGAAGTGGCCGCGCAATTCGGCAAACCGGCGTTGTTGTTTTCCGGCGGCAAGGATTCCATCGTGATGGTGCGCTTAGCGCAGAAGGCTTTTTGGCCGTCCAAGCTGCCGTTCCCGCTGGTGCACGTGGACACCGGGCACAATTTCGGCGAGACGATTGTGTTCCGCGATCGCTTGGCCAAGGAGGTCGGTGCGGAGTTGATTATCGGCAGCGTGCAGGCGGAGATTGAGGCCGGCCGGGCCAGGGAGGAAACCGGCCCGAACCCAAGCCGCAACCGCCTGCAGATCCCCGCGCTGCTCAACGCCATCGAGCAGCACAAGTTCGACGCCTGCCTCGGCGGCGCGAGGCGCGATGAGGAAAAGGCGCGCGCGAAGGAACGTTTCTTCTCCCACCGCGACTCGTTTGGCCAGTGGGACCCGAAGAACCAGCGGCCCGAGTTGTGGAACCTGTTCAACGGCCGGATGGACTTTGGCGAGCACTTCCGCATTTTCCCGATCAGCAACTGGACAGAGATGGATGTGTGGCAGTACATCAAGATGGAGGACATCTCGCTGCCGAGCATCTACTTTTCGCATGAGCGCGAGTTCGTCCGGCGCGACGGTGTGCTGCTTGGCCGGTGTGAGCACATCACGCTGCTCGAGGGCGAGCAGTGGGAGTGCGCCAACGTGCGCTGCCGCACCGTCGGCGATATGACCTGCACCGGCATGGTCGAGAGTATCGCCAACAACGTGGACGACATCATCGAGGAAGTCGCCGCCGCGCGCCAAACTGAGCGAGGCGGCCGCGCCGACGACAAGCGCGGTGAAACCGCAATGGAAGATCGGAAGAAAGAGGGGTATTTTTAGTTTTAATGAGTGCCGAAACGAAGGGCTATTTAGACATGGATCTGCTGCGGCTCACAACCGCGGGCAGTGTGGATGACGGCAAAAGCACCCTCATAGGGCGGTTGCTCTATGACTGCAAGTCGATCTTCGAGGACCAGTGGGAGGCGATTGAGCAGTCGAGCAAACAACGCGGCGATGAGAATGTGAACCTTGCGTTGCTCACCGACGGATTGCGCGCCGAGCGTGAGCAGGGTATCACGATTGATGTGGCGTATCGTTATTTCGCCACGCCCAAGCGCAAGTTCATCATTGCCGACACGCCCGGCCACATCCAGTACACGCGCAACATGGTCACTGGCGCGTCCACGGCGAATCTGGCGATCATCCTCATCGACGCGCGTCACGGCGTCATCGAGCAGACCTGCCGCCACTCGTTTATCGCCAGCCTGCTGCAAATCCAGCACATCATCGTCTGCGTGAACAAGATGGATCTCGTCGATTGGAGTGAGGACCGCTTCAACGAGATCGTTGGCCAGTACAAGGAATTCGCCTCGCGCCTCGAGGTGCCGCACATTGACTTCATCCCCATCAGCGCATTGCTGGGCGACAACGTTGTGGAGCGTTCGGCGAACATGGACTGGTACCAGGGCAGCCCGTTGCTTTACACGCTCGAGACGATGTACATCGGCAACGAGCACAACCACGTGGACGCGCGGTTCCCGGTGCAGTGGGTCATCCGGCCGCACAGCGACGAGTGGCACGACTTCCGCGGCTACGCCGGGCGCGTGGCCGGTGGCGTGTTCAAGCCGGGCGATAAGGTGACCGTGATGCCAAGCGGCTTCCAGTCGCGCGTCAAGGGCATCCACGACATCCACGGCGACGTGCCGGAAGCCTTCGCCCCGATGTCCGTGACGGTCACCCTCGAAGACGAGATCGACATCAGTCGCGGCGACATGATCGTCAAGCAAAACAATCCGCCGCAAAGCAGCCAGAAAATTGAGGCGATGATTTGCTGGTTCAGTTCAGAGGCCAACCTGGAGGAACGCGGCCGTTACACTCTGCGGCACACCACCAACGACGTGAAATGCCTGGTGAAGGAGCTGAAGTACAAGATGGACATCAACACACTGCACAAGCTGAAGGAGGACCGGGAAGTGCGGCTCAACGACATCGCCCGCGTCTCGCTGCAGACCAGCGCCCCGCTGCACTTCGATCGCTACCGTCGCAACCGTGCCACGGGCAGCTTCATCCTCATCGACGAGCAGACGAACAACACCGTCGCCGCCGGGATGATCGTGGGCTGAGGAGCGAGACGAATTGACATGTGGTCCGTCATTTCAGGTTTCCCACAAACATTTGCCGTACAGGGTTTATAAACGTTGCGGATCATGCGGGTGTCGCTGTGACGGGCCTCGGCAAAGAAGCCCCGTTTTGTGGCAACTCGGTGATATGGGTGATGGATCGCTGGCGTCTTGACTACACCCACCGTCAAGGGCATAAGCTACTCAGCCGCTTTTGCGGCCTGATGTGTCAAATTTTATAGAGAAACTCAGTAAACCATCTAGGAGAATATGACGACTGAAAGCAAGTGCCCGGTATTGGGTGGATCTCACAGACACACGGCGGTTGGGGCCACGGCGAACCAGCACTGGTGGCCAAATCAACTGAACCTGAAGGTTCTCCACCAGAATTCTCCGCAGTCGGATCCGATGGGTGAGGAGTTCAACTACGCTGAGGAATTCAAGACGCTCGATTTGGACGCCCTGAAGAACGACATCGAAGCGGTCATGACAACGTCGCAGGACTGGTGGCCGGCCGACTACGGCCACTATGGGCCTCTCTTCATTCGGATGGCGTGGCATAGCGCAGGGACCTATCGCATCCACGATGGCCGTGGCGGCGCCGCCTCCGGCACGATGCGTTTTGCACCCCTCAACAGTTGGCCTGACAATGTCAACCTCGACAAGGCGCGCCGCTTGCTCTGGCCGATCAAGCAGAAACACGGGCGTAAACTCTCGTGGGCCGACCTGATGGTCTTCACTGGCAACTGCGCCCTCGAGTCAATGGGCCTCAAGACCTACGGGTTTGCCGGTGGCCGTGAGGACGTTTGGGAGGCTGAAGAAGATATTTATTGGGGACCTGAGACCGAGTGGCTCGGAGACGAGCGTTACAGCGGCGAGCGGGATCTCGAGAATCCTCTCGGCGCAGTGCAGATGGGCCTGATTTATGTGAATCCCGAGGGACCAAACGGCACTCCGAGTGCAATTGCCGCCGCTCGGGACATTCGTGAGACTTTTGCCCGTATGGCCATGAACGACGAGGAGACGGTTGCGCTCATTGCAGGTGGCCACACCTTCGGTAAAGCTCATGGCGCAGCCGACCCCGAACAATATGTTGGCCGCGAACCCGAAGGGTCGAGTATTGAAGAACAGGGTCTCGGCTGGAAGAACACCTACGGCAGCGGCAATGCTGGCGATACTATTGGCAGTGGCCTAGAGGGCGCATGGACCCCCGCTCCAATTCAATGGGATAACGGCTACTTTGACACCCTTTTTGGATATGAGTGGGATCTGACAAAGAGTCCCGCCGGAGCCCAGCAATGGGTTCCAACAGATCCGGCTGCAGGGGAAACCGTGCCGGACGCTCACGACCCGTCAAAGAAGCACGCTCCCATCATGTTTACGACGGACCTTGCGCTAAAAATGGACCCGGACTATGCGAAAATATCGAAGCGATTTCACGAGAATCCGAACGAGTTCGCGGATGCCTTTTCAAAGGCGTGGTACAAACTGACGCATCGCGACATAGGCCCTCGTTCACGGTGTCTTGGATCGTTGGTTCCTACGGAGCCGCAGTTATGGCAGGATCCAGTTCCGGATGTCGGTCATGAGTTGATAGGGGAGCAAGACATAGCGAACCTTAAGGGCAAGATCCTCGCATCAGGACTGTCCATTTCCCAACTGGTCTCGACCGCATGGGCGTCGGCGGCAACATTCCGCGGTACCGACAAACGTGGGGGAGCAAATGGTGCACGTATCCGCCTCGCTCCGCAGAAGGACTGGGAAGCAAACCAACCAGCTGAGCTGGGTAATATACTACAGGCCCTCGAGCAGATTCAGAATGATTTCAACGGCTCGCAGTCCGACGGCAAAATGGTCGCTCTCGCCGACTTGATCGTCTTGGGCGGGTGCGCGGCCGTCGAGGAAGCTGCGAAGAAGGCTGGGCACGAGGTGCAGGTTCCCTTCTCGCCTGGACGCGCGGACGCCTCACAGGAACAAACTGACGTGGACTCATTTTCCGTGCTGGAGCCAACCGCAGACGGATTCCGTAACTACCTTCGAAACGGACACACGCGAACGGCGGAGGAACTGCTGGTGGATCGGGCGCAGATGCTGACGCTCTCCGCTCCTGAGATGACGGTGCTTGTTGGCGGTATGCGCGTCTTGAATGCAAGCGTCGGGCAGTCCGAACTTGGAGTCTTTACCAAGCGACCCGAGACCTTGACCAACGATTTCTTCGTAAATCTGCTCGGCGCGGGAACGGAGTGGAAAAAGTCCTCCAGGTGCGAGCACTTTTACGAGGGACGAGACCAAGGTTCGGGCGAGCTACAATGGACCGCCTCCGCCGTTGACCTCGTCTTCGGGTCGAATTCTCAGCTCCGAGCCATCGCAGAGGTCTACGCGTGTGATGACTCGCAGCAGGCATTCGTGCAAGACTTCGTAGCCGCGTGGGCCAAGGTGATGAATCTCGACCGATTCGACCTTTGATGCCCGCACTCCCACGAACCTCGCAGCTTTAGCTCGGTGGTGTTGCAAGGCAGCGCGTAAAATCAATCTTCCCAGTCCTTCGCGCGCGTGAGGGCTTTGTTCCAGCCGTTGAAAAGTTGGCGGCGCGTGGCGGGTTTCATGCGCGGGGCGAAACGCTTGTCCTGTTGCCACTGGGTCGCGATGTCCTTTTGCGATTTCCAGTAACCGACGGCAAGCCCCGCCAAATACGCCGCGCCGAGCGCGGTGGTCTCGGTGATGCGTGGGCGGACAACGGGCACGTTTAGCAAATCGCTCTGAAACTGCATCAGCAGATTGTTCGCGCTCGCGCCGCCGTCCACGCGGAGTTCCTTCAACCGCACGCCCGCGTCGGCCTCCATGGCGGTTAGGACGTCGCGCACTTGATAAGCGATGCCCTCGAGCGCGGCACGGGCGATGTGGGCCTTGGTGGCGCCGCGGGTGAGGCCGCACAAAATGCCGCGCGCGTGTTGGTCCCAGTGCGGCGCGCCGAGCCCGGCGAAGGCGGGCACAAGGTACACGCCGCCGTTGTCCGGCACGCTGGCGGCGAGTTTTTCAATCTCGGCGGCGGACTTGAAAAAGTTCAGCCCGTCGCGCAGCCATTGCGTCACTGCGCCGGCGATGAAGATGCTGCCCTCGAGCGCGAACTCCGTGCGGCCGCCGATGCGCCACGCGACGGTTGTGAGCAGATTGTTTTTGGACGGCATCGGTTTCGCGCCGGTTTGCATCAGCATGAAGCAGCCGGTGCCGTACGTGTTTTTCACCATGCCGGGGCGCGTGCAGCATTGGCCGAAGAGGGCGGCTTGCTGGTCGCCCGCGATGCCGGCGATGGGGATGGGTTTGCCAAACACGGTTGTCTCGCCAACGACTTCGCTGGAGCCGCGCACTTCGGGCAATACGCTGCGGGGCACCTTGAAAATTTTCAGCAACTCCGCGTCCCAATCGCCGGTGCGGAGGTTGTAAAGCATCGTGCGCGAGGCGTTGCTGGCGTCGGTGACGTGCGTGGTGCCGCCGGTGAGTTTCCAAATGAGCCACGTGTCCATCGTGCCAAAAACGAGCCTTCCCTGCCGAGCGAGTGCGCGCGCGCCTTTTACATTTTTCAGCAGCCACGCGATTTTGGTGGCGGAAAAATAGGCATCGATGACAAGGCCGGTCTTGCGGCGGATGAGCGGCACCTTGCCGGTGGCTTTGAGGCGGTCGCATTCCTTCGCGGTGCGGCGATCCTGCCACACGATGGCGTTGGCGATGGGCTTGCCGGTTTGGCGATCCCACAGCAGCGTGGTCTCGCGCTGGTTGGTGATGCCGATGGCGGCGATGTGGGCGGCGGTGAGTCTGGCTTTTTTCAGCACGGCCTTGGCGGTGGCGAGTTGGGTTTTCCAAATGGCCTCGGCATTGTGCTCGACCCAGCCGGGTTTGGGAAAAATTTGCGGGAACTCCTTCTGCGCCACCGCTTTCACACGCCCGGCGCGGTCAAAGACAATTGCGCGCGAACTGGTCGTGCCTTGGTCGAGTGCGAGGATATATTTCATTTTTATTTAACAAGGATGTTCACGATGTGCATGATAATTTTTTTATGCTGAATATCGTGAACATCCGTGTTCAATAATGGTTTCAAATCCAGAGCATCTTGTAAACCCAAGCGCCGAGGACGCCGCCGATGCACGGGCCGACGACGGGGATCCACGCGTAGCTCCAGTCTGAGCCGCCCTTGCCGTGAATGGGCAGCAGCGCGTGGGCAATACGCGGGCCGAGGTCGCGCGCGGGGTTGATGGCGTAGCCGGTGGGGCCGCCGAGAGAAAGGCCAATTGAAAAAACGAGCAGGCCGACAAGCAATGGCTTGAGTCCGAACGCCCAAACTTGGCGAGTGGCTTCAGCTGCCTTTTCATCTCCCAAGTTTTTCTGCACGTCCGGCATGAGTGCCTCGGGCGAAAGGATGGCGAGCACGCCGAACACAAGGACGAAGGTGCCGATGATTTCGCAGAGCAGGTTGGCGAAGGGCTTGCGGATGGCGGGGGCGGTGGAGAAGACGCCGAGCTTGGCGGCGGGATCCTCGGTGGCTTCCCAATGGGGCAGGTAAGCCAGCCAGACGGCGGTCGCGCCGAGGATGGCGCCGAGCATTTGGCCGGCAAGATAAATTGGCACCATGTCCCATCCGAAGCTGTCATCAATGGTTGCGATGCCGAGGGTGACGGCGGGGTTGATGTGCGCGCCGCTGAAATTCACCACGGCGTATACCGCGATGGCCACGGCGAGGCCCCAGCCGGCGGTGATGACGATCCAGCCGGAGTCGTGCCCGGCGGTTTTTTTCAGGCCGACATTGGCGCACACGCCGCCGCCCAGCAGGATGAGCAGGAAGGTGCCGACCAGTTCCGCGGTGAAGACATTCACGCGGCGGAGTGTAGTGGGCGAGCGGCCGGCGAAAAGGAAAGAATGACTGCCGCGCGGTTAGTTTTCCTCGCGCTTGGCCAAGCGCGACCTTGTCTGTCCCTGAAACCGTCTCGCGGCTTACAGCCCCTTTTCGATCGAGTAGCCCCACTCGTTGTCGTACCAGCTTACGAGCTTGAAGAAGTTTTCGTTCAACTCCATGCCGGCGCCCTGGTCGTAAATGCTCGAGTGGGCGCAGTGGATGAAATCAGTACTCACGACGGCGTCCTCGGTGTAGCCGAGAATGTTTTTCAGATACGTCTCGCTGGCGTTTTTCATCGCAGCGGAGATTTCGTCGTAGCTGGTGCTCTTCTCGGTCTTGAAGGTCAGGTCGACGACAGAGGTGGTCGGGGTTGGCACGCGGAACGCCATGCCACTCAACTTACCCTTAACCGCCGGGCAGACGAGGCTCACCGCCTTGGCGGCGCCCGTGCTGGCTGGGATGATGTTTGTGGCGGCGGCGCGGCCGTCACGCCATGCCTTGCGGCTCGGGCCATCCACGGTTTTCTGCGTGGCGGTGTAGGCGTGGATGGTGGTCATCAACCCCTCGGCGATGCCGAAGCCCTCCTTGAGCAGCACATGCACGA
>LWDU01044424.1_pt1 | contig 12975 bp, 15 predicted proteins | sample 727161 | NCBI WGS metagenome assembly LWDU01 (sample SAMN04566230, study PRJNA314399) | hydrothermal vent metagenome | isolation source: deep sea hydrothermal plume seawater | place: Mexico: Gulf of California, Guaymas Basin | collected 2004-07-11 | reverse complement strand
TTGCTGATTCTTATATGGACATCCAAGCTTCAAGATTAATGACAATACATTGTGCAGAAGTAATGGATAAAGAAGGAGATGCCAGAGTAGATATATCTGCCATTAAAGTTTTTGTTCCTTTGGCTGGCGGCAGAGTTGTAGATAGAGCTATACAAATCCATGGCTGGAGAGGAGTGTCAGGTGATACGCCTCTTGCTGGAATGTTCCAAGGGTTTAGAACACTAAGATTAGCAGATGGTCCTGATGAGGTTCATAGAATTCTAATAGCTAAAGAAATCCTAAAGAAGTACCACGATGGTTTATCTTGGGATTTTGGAGTTTAACTCTTAATTTGTACAATTCTTACAGTAGAGGTTGCAGTAGCTACTAATTTCTCTTGTTGGTATAAGCGACTGGACATGAATGCCATGCTTTTTCCAAGTTGCACTACTTCTGCGACACAATTTAGCTTACCTGGTTTCGATGGCGCTAAGTAACTAACGTTTATATCTAAAGTCATGGGTATAATTTTCTCTTCGTAGAGCCCCATCAATAAATGCGCCATAGGTGCGTCTAACATAGCTGCAACAAATCCACCCTGGACAACCTGGCCATCAGAGTGAGTAAATTCATATTTGGCTTCAAACTCTACTTCAATCTCAGGCGGCTCTGATTGAAATCTAATACATTTAAGACCTAAGGTTTCTCCACAAGGTACTGTACGGGAATTCAATTTATTTAGTTTTTCTATATCGTTCATAAAAATCCTTTAGTAAAAGTATAAAGCCAAAACAGTAGGAAGATAAAGAACTATGTAGGATGTAGAAAAAAATTTAACTTGGTAGCTAAATGGGTGTTAACTACATCCTACTGTTGAACTAAAAGGGTTTACCTTGGAGAGGTTTTTTCTGGGGAGAATTTAACGCCTCTTAATATAACTATAAATTATATATACTTATAAATAATTTGTATAGTACTAATTTACTTTATTAATAAGTGTTCATAAAGCCCTTGCGCAATATGGTCGGGACGGCAGGATTTGAACCTGCGACCACTTGACCCCCAGTCAAGTGCGCTACCAGACTGCGCCACGCCCCGTTAACTCTATTTTTTAAGATCTTGTAATATTTCTTCTAGATCTTTTAATATTTCTTCTGAACCTAGAACGGTTTCAGAATTATCTTTTCCTTTAGACTCTAGATTCATTTTTGCACCAGAAACAGTTAAGCCTTGTTTATAAAGTAAAGATCTAATCTTCATTACTAAAAGAATATCTTGCCGTTGATAGTAGCGCCGATTCCCTTTTCTTGTTATTGGGTTTAAGTTTTTAAACTCCTTTTCCCAAAACCTTAAAGTGTGAGTTTTTAACTCACAAAGTTCTGCAACTTCGCCAATAGAAAAAACCTTATTCCTTAATTTCTGACCAGCTCTAAAAGTGACTACTTTTCTGGCCGAGACCGTAACTGCCTCTCCGGTCTTAGGATTTCTTCCAGGACGTGCCTTCTTTTTAATAAGTTCAAAATTACCGAACCCAGAGAGCTTAACTTCTTCATTTTTTAGAAGAGATTCAGTTATTTCATCAAAGAAGCTCTCTACTATCTCTTTCGCTTCACTCTTGTTTAAGCCTAAAGTTGAATGCAAGTGATCAACAATATCGGCTTTTGTTACAGTTTTACTCATTAAGATCTTAATTTTGCTTTTATTTCTCTAGACAATGAGTTTACAATTTTTTTAACAACCGCATCAACATCTTCATCAATTAAAGTTTTACTTTGGGATTGCCATTTTAAATTAAAGGCGACACTTTTTTTACCCGTTGGAACATTTTTTCCTTGGTAAATATCAAAAGTTCTAATTTCAACTAACTCCTTACCTGCCTTGGCTTTTATAAGTTTAATTATTTCAGAATTAGATATTTTGTCTTCTACTACAAAAGCTAAGTCTCTTTGTGATATAGGATAACGCGAGAAATTCTTATATTTAATTTTTCTTTTTTCGTTAAGCGAATCTAAATTCAAAGTAAAAACTAAAACTTCATTCTTTAAGCCCTTATCGTTCATTACGTTTGGATGAACAACTCCCATCGAACCTATCAATTTATTTTTAGATTTAATTAGCGAAGATTTTCCTGGATGAAGAAAAGGGGAACTTGTCTGTTTAAATAAAGTATCCATTTTTAAACTCTCAAACACAGCCTCTAGATCACCTTTAAGATCAAAGAAATCCATAATTTTAGATTCTTGATTCCATTGTGGTGTTAGATCATTGCCTGCTATTAAGCCGCCGACTTGTTTAACTTCCTTCACCCCTCCTTTCTTGTCTTGCCTAAAAATAGACCCTAACTCAAATATCTTTTGATTTTCTTCGCCGTTATTTAAATTATTGATATAGGTATTAAGTAAGCCAGGCCAAAGACTTGAACGCATAACACTCATATTCTGCGAAATAGGATTAGATACCTTTAAATGATTTCTTTGATCATTAAAAAAGTTGGCATCTGTTTCATCAATAAATGAGTAGGTTATAACTTCGCTATAGCCCAGTGAAACTAAAAGGTTTGAGATCTTATTGTTTTTTAAGATTTCCTTATTATTGAGCAGTGGTTTTAGTCTATTAAATCTGCTTCAATACTTAAATCGTATCTCCAAGAAGGGATTAGGGTATGAAAGCTATCTTTAGTAATTTTAGGCGAAAGTCCTAACCCTTTTAGATAACTCTTAACCTTTGTCTTGGACAGATTAGAGCCCAAAACTTTATTAGCTTTACGAAGATTTACAGATACCTTATTTTGTTTAGGAAGACTCTTCTTCTCTTCCACTACTTGCAAAGGACCAAATTTACCTCCAACAGAATTATTTAGAAGCATGCTTGCTCTTTTAACAGCCAATTCTTGTATATTAAAATCAACTCCCCTTTCAAACCTTAAAGAAGCATCAGTTTGCAACCCGAATCGTCTTGCCCTACCTCTAATAACTTCCGGTTTGAAATAAGCTCCTTCCAGGTATATTGATTTAGTTTTGTTTGTAACGGCAGAGTCAAAACCTCCCATAATTCCTGCAAAAGCAATTGGTCTCTTTGTATCAGCTATCACTAAACAATCTTTGTTGAGTGAGATTTCAGTTTCATCTAATAATCTTAGTTTCTCAGATTCCTTGGCAAATCTAACCTTTATATCTCCCTCTAACTTATCGTGATCAAAAGCATGTAGAGGCTGACCTAATTCAAGAAGTATATAATTTGTAATATCAACGACAGGATCAATGAGCCGATGATCACTGGCTTCTAATCTTTCAGCTATCAAAGCAGGAGTTTTTAAGGATAAGTCGACGTTTTTAATGTACCTACCGACGTATCTTGGCGCTTCAGAGCAAACCGATATATCGGTAGGGCTATCAATCTTGGATAAAATGTTACTTACAGGGGGTAACTTTAATTCTAAGTTATTTAGAATAGCCACTTCTCTAGCTACTCCAAGGATACTAAAACAATCGCCTCTATTAGGAGTGATATCAAGATTGATAATAGAATCTTTTCCAGTAAATTTAGACTTGAAAGATTCGTAGCCATCTACTTCTAATCCTGCCATAGTTAATTGCTCGCACAATTCTTCCGTTGTGATACTTATATCAACAAACTCTTTAAGCCAATTCTTACTGAACTGCATATTAGAATTGTTTTAGAAACCTATGATCGTTCTCAAAAAATGCTCTCAAATCAGGTATATCATATTTAAGCATTGCCATACGTTCTGCACCCAACCCAAAAGCAAACCCTGAATATTTCTTAGTATCTATTCCCGCCATTTCAAGTACATTAGGATGAACTATTCCACATCCAAGAATCTCCAACCATCCTTTTTTCCATCGAATGTCTACTTCAGCAGAAGGCTCCGTAAAAGGAAAATAAGAAGGTCTAAAACGTAATTCCATTTCTTGACCAAAGAAGTCTGTCAAAAAATCGTTAAGCAAACCTTTCAATTGAGCAAAAGATGCCCCTTGTTCTAATACAAGGCCTTCTATCTGATGAAACATAGGTGTGTGCGTTAAATCAGAATCCTTTCTATAAACCCTACCAGGACAGATAATACGAAGAGGCGGTTCTTGTTTTTCCATGGTTCTTATCTGAACTGGCGATGTGTGAGTCCTAAGGAGACCGCCGTTGCCTAAATAAAAAGTATCATGCATATCTTTTGCAGGATGGTCAGCATGAACATTTAAAGCCTCAAAATTATAGTAATCCGTCTCCACTTCCGGTCCTGAAGCAACTTCAAAACCTAAGGATACAAAAAAATCACTTATTGAATTAATGGTTTGAGTGACCGGATGGATAGTTCCTTTTTTCTTAACTACCCCGGGTAAGGTTACATCAATCTTTTCACTCTTTAGTTTTCTTTCAGATTCAATACAAACTAAGTCTGTTTGTTTTTGAGAATAGATAGCTTCTATTTCTTTTTTTAATAAATTAAGAGATTGACCAGCTTCCTTTCTTTGATCAGCAGGTAAAGAGCCTAAAGTTTTTAACAGGTTATTAAGTTCCCCATTCTTTCCTAAAAAAGATTTATAAACAATTTCCAGATCTTTCAGATCAGAAGTTGAAGCCACTGTATCAATAGCTTTTTTCCTTATAGAAGTTATATCCATCTATTTTCTCTTATCAAAAGAATTCTATTATAGATATAAACCCTTGGTTTAAGGGAAATATGATTAGAAAGAGTTTACGCTGCTAGTTGAGATTTAGCTTCTTCTGCAATTACGCTAAATGCCTCTTTATCATTTACAGCAATCTTTGCTAGGGTCTTCCTATCTAGATCAATACTGGCTTTTTTGAGACCTGCAATTAATTTACTGTAGGTAATTCCATTCGCTCTTGCTGCAGCATTAATACGGACGATCCATAAAGATCTAAACACTCTCTTTTTAACTCGCCTGTCTCTATAAGCATACTGCCCTGCTTTCATTACAGCTTGTTTAGCTACTTTATAGGTTCTACTTCGTGCCCCACGAAATCCTTTAGCCTGTTTAAGAACTTTTTTATGCCTAGCCTTAGCTTGAACACCTCTTTTAACTCTTGCCATTTTCTTTTTCCGTTTATGTTTTAGTTTTCAGCATTCGATCAACTAATTGTTGATCGCCCTTAGCAATAGGAGTTGTCCCTCTTAAATGCCTTTTCCGCTTTGTAGTCATCTTGGTAAGAATATGACTTTTATTAGCTTTCTTTCTTTTTAGACCACTACCGGTTTTTTTAAACCTCTTACTAGCGCCACTGTGTACTTTTAATTTCGTCATTTTTTCTTCTCTAAATTACTATTTCTTATTTGGGGCCATCATCATAACCAATTGTCTTCCTTCCAAAATCGGAAACTGCTCAACTTTTGCCATTTCCTCTAAATCCGCTTCAACTCTTTTCAGTAGAGCCATGCCTATTTGCTGATGAGCCATTTCTCTTCCTCTAAATCTTAAAGTGATCTTCGCTTTATCCCCGTTCTCTAAAAAACTTTTAATTTTATTAACTTTAATCTGATAATCATGCTCTTCTGTGACTGGTCTAAATTTAGTTTCTTTAATCTGTTGTTTTTTTTGTTTCTTTTTAGAAGCAGCTTTTTGCTTCTTGGCATCAAAAGCGTGTTTCCCATGATTTAAAAGTCTACAAACAAGAGGATCGCCATCCTTTGCCATTTGGACTAAATCTAGAGAAGCTTGCTCTGCTTGTTTTAATGCATCTGCAAGACTTACGATTCCTAGTTGCTCTCCAGACTCACTGATCAACCTAATTTTATCTGAATTTATTTCACCATTGATTGGCAATCTTTTTTCAGGTTTCCTAAAAGACTTTCTTACTGCTATGTGCTACTCCTGTTTAATTACTATTGCTTGGACTGAACTTTTTCAAGAACCATGTCTTTGAAATCTTTCAATGACATTTCACCAAGATCTTCTCCACCCCTTGCTCGGACCGAAACAGTATTATTTTCTATTTCTTTATCTCCTACAATTAAGAGATAAGGTGTCTTATTCATTGAGTGGTCGCGAATTTTATAAGCGATCTTCTCTTTCCTCAAGTCACTTTGTGCTCTAAATCCACTTTTTTTCAATAAATCACCTATTTTTTGACTATATTCGCTATGTTTGTCCGTAATATTCAAAATTACTGCCTGTGTAGGTGCTAGCCAAACTGGAAAAGCCCCTCCGTGATGTTCTATTAAAATTCCAATAAATCTCTCAAAAGAACCTAAAATAGCCCTATGAATCATTACAGGTTGATGTCGTTCTCCGTCTTCTCCAATATATTTCGAGTCTAAACGCTCAGGAAGAATGAAATCTGCCTGGAAAGTTCCACACTGCCATTCCCTGCCTAAAGCATCCGTAAGAATAAAATCCAATTTAGGCCCATAAAAGGCACCCTCACCTTCAGAGATCTCATAAAGAAGATCTAAATTTTTTATGGCTTGCTCTAAAGCTGCCTCTGCTTTATCCCAAACTTCATCTGAACCAACTCTTACTTCAGGTCGAGTAGAAAGTTTAATATCAAATTTAATAAAGCCTAATTCTGAATAAACTTCAGATAGAAGCTCAATAAAGTTTTTGGTCTCTTGCTCAATTTGATTTTCAGTACAAAAGATATGGCCATCGTCTTGGGTAAAAGCTCTTGCCCTCATTAATCCGTGAAGAGTTCCTGACGCTTCGTATCTATGACAAGATCCAAACTCAGCAAAACGAACCGGTAAATCTCTATAAGATTTTAATCCTTGATTAAAAATTTGGACATGGCATGGACAATTCATTGGTTTTAATGCATTGGTCCTTTTCTCATTAGCATGTTCTTCATCAATTTCAGTGATGAACATATTCTCTCTGTATTTATCCCAATGACCTGATTCTTCCCACAACTTTCTATCAACTAATTGTGGAGTGTTAATTTCTTCATAACCGGTCTCTATTTGCTTGTCTCTTATAAAGTCCTCTAAGACTCGGTATATTGTCCAGCCTTTTGGATGCCAAAAGACCATACCTGGAGCCTCTTCTTGAAAATGAAAGAGGTCAAGCTGCCTTCCTATTTTTCTATGGTCTCTTTTTTCAGCTTCTTCTAGTTGTACCAGATGGTTATCTAACTCTTTAGTTGTAGGCCAAGCCGTTCCATAGATTCTTTGAAGCATCTCATTCTTGGAATCTCCTTTCCAATATGCTCCAGCTACTTTAGTTAATTTAAATGCATTTAAATGTTTAGTATTAGTTACATGAGGCCCTCTACACATATCGATGTATTCTTCATGTTCATACAAAGCTATAATTTCACCTTCTGGTATTTCGTTAATTATTGACTGTTTGTACGGCTCTTCCCTTTCTTTAAAAACAGCAAGGGCTTCTTTTCTTTCCACAACTTTCCTTTTAACGGTATAGTTTTTCTTAGCCAATTTAACCATTCTCTTTTCTATCGCAGCAAGGTCATCATCGCTTAATGGAGTTTCCAGTAAAACGTCGTAATAAAAACCATTATCAATAACTGGTCCAATAGCTAACTTAATTTCTGGATAAAGTTGCTTCAAAGCATGGGCTAAAAGATGAGCACAGGAATGACGAACAACCTCTATGCCTTCTGCGTCTTTTGCTGTAATAATCTCGACTTCAGAATCTTCTAAGATGGCTTCTGAAGCATCAACCAATTTGCCGTTAATCTTGCCAGCAACCGTTGCTTTCGCTAATCCGGGGCCTATATCAGCAGCGAGCTCTTCAATGGTTAAAGAAGACTTAAAGTCTCTTGTAGATTTGTCTGGGAGGGTTATTTGAGGCATATTCAGTGGTGGCCGCTACTAAAGGACACGTGTTTTCTTGTAATTTTATTTATCTTTGCTACTAAAATCAATCTTTATGGTGCTAGAAGAGAGATCTTCCATTTCTTATCTACTAATTTATATAATTTTCGCCTGTGTAATCTATCCTTTTGATCTATCCAAAACTCTATCAACTCTGGTTTTAGAATAAAACCACCCCACCTTTCCGGTCTTTCTAATTTCTTCCCTTCATTAGAATTTTTTATCTCATCTACAATCTTTGCTAAACCTTCGTAAGTTTCGATTTCTTTACTCTGATGAGAAGCTTTGGCGGATATTTGAGATATTCTAGGTCTTAATTGAAAATAATCATCGGATTCCTGCTTTGAAACTTTTTCACAATTACCCTCTATACGAATTTGTTTATTAGTCTTAGCCCACCAGAAGTTTAGTGCTGCCTTTTTATTATTAATTATTTCCTGACCTTTTTTTCCTTCGTAATCAGTAAAAAAAACTAAACCTGTATCAGACAAACTCTTTAGTAAAACCATCCTAGAGGAAGGCTGTCCATTAGAGTCCACAGAAGCTAAATTCATAGCATGAGGCAAACCAACCGAAGCTTCATTAGCTTCTTGAATCCAAGAATGAATTTCTAAAAGAGGTTCTTGGGAAGTTCCAAGAAAATCATACAGATCCATTTATTTTTTGCTAGAAACCCAATAATCAAGACTTAAATACTTGCCACCACCAGAGAGCAGCAAAATAAGAAGCATCAAGGCATAAATTGCAGCGAATTCAATGCCATTATTTTCATGAGACCACCCATTATCTATATGAACGAGATAGCCGGCAAAAAACATGGTAATGATCATAGGTACTGTTGCCCATCTAATAAATAAACCCATCAAAAGAAGTACAGCCCCTCCAGCTTCTGTGAGAATTACCATCCAGGTCACGATCTCGGGGAAAGGAACACCCAATGTGGCAAGCCACCCTGAAAACTTATCTATGCTCTCTACCTTACCAATACCTGCAAACCACATTACATTAAAGAGGTACAGTCTAATAAGGAATAATCCAATAAAATCAAGATTTTGTAGACTTTCTAAAAATTTATGTAAAGACCGTATTATTTTCATTCAATACCTTAATCCTTTCTAACAATTACACTACCTACTGAATACCCTGCTCCAAAAGAACAAATAACGCCTAATTGTCCAGCAATGAGATCTTCTTTATATTTATGGAAGGCTATTATAGATCCAGCAGAACTTGTGTTGGCATATTCATTTAAAACTACAGGAACCTCATTAATATTTGGTTCTCTGCCTAGAAGCCTTTTAGAAATCAATGTATTCATGTTCAAATTTGCCTGGTGAAGCCAAAACCTAGAGACGTTATCAATCTCTATATTATTTTCCTCTAGATGTGTGCTTATCATCTCAACCACCATAGGGACAACTTCTTTAAAAACGCTCTTTCCTTTTTGAATAAAAAGTTTATCTGGATTATCCGCATCAGAATTCTCAGGCTTATTTAGGAAGCCAAAGTTGTTTCTAATATTATTTGAAAAGCTGGTCTTTAACTTTGTTCCTAGTATCTCAAAACAATCTTTTGAGTTGTTAACGCCTTTCTTTTCTAAGAGGATTGCCGTACAGGCATCGCCAAAAATGAAGTGTCCATCTCGATCTCTAAAATTTAAATGACCGCTACAAATATCAGGATTAACAACAAGAATACAATTAGCCACTCCAGACAAAATGTCATTCGCGGCATTTTGTAGAGCAAAAGTTGAAGAAGAGCATGCTACATTCATGTCGTAAGCATATCCTTCAATACCAAGTTCTTGTTGTATCTCAATCGCTACTGCAGGATATGCCCTTTGTAAATTTGCACATCCACAGATAACAGCATCTACATCGTTTGCTGATCTTCCAGCTTGGTCTAAAGCTTCCTTGCAAGCAGATATCGATATTTCTGCTTGTATAGAAATTTGATCATTCGGTCTTTCTGCTAAATTAGGCCTCATTCTTTGAGGATTTAAAATGCCTTCTTTATCTAGTACATATCTTTTTTCAATACCCGATACTTTTTTTATAAAAGCAGCATTTGAATGAATTAAAGCCTCTATTTCTCCAGAAGCGATTGCTTTCTCATTTTCAGAATTACAGATATCTACGTACTTGTTATAACTTTCAACAAGCTCCTCGTTCGTAATGGAATCTTTTGGTGTAAAAAGACCGGTTCCGCTAATAACTACTGACATTTATCTATATTAATTAACGAATAAAGGTAACATAAATAAGAATTTAATTAGAATTTTTCTTTTCTAGAATTTCAAAAGCTTGCTGAATCTCAATAAATTTTTCTTTGGCTTTATCCAGTAATTCATCAGGCAGACCTTTTGAAATTAAGGTATCGGGATGAAACTCTCTTCTTTTCTTCTGATAGACTTTTTTTATAGCATCGAAAGGCATATCCTTTGTTACACCTAAAACTTTGTACGGGTCAGATGAATTACCTGAAAACTGATCTTTAAGTTGATTAAATAAATTTTGATCTATACCAAATATGCTTGGAGTTTTTCTTAACAAAGCTTCTTCCGCAGGGTCAAGAATTCCATCTGCCATGGCAAGTTCAAAAAGCAATTCGTAGAAAACTACAAGAGCATTTTTATTACTTGCCAATAAAGCAGCTAATTGAGAGGCATATTCTTCGTAGGAAACGTTATCATCTTTTGCTTGGTTAAAAACCTTTATAGCAAACAAACGTTGTTCTGCAGGAAATTTAAAACGCTCTTTAATAAAATCATCAACTTTATCTACTTCTTCCGTACTAACAATACCGTCGGCCTTGGCTAGTTTAGCGAGACAAGCAAAGAGTGCAGCAAAAAAGGCAGCTTGTTGTTGTTGATTAGAAGTAAATCGATGAGATGAGTTGGCATACTTTTTCGAACCAATTTTAGAACCAATAACAGCCCCAATTAACCCTCCAAGTGGCCCCCCTAAGCTAAATCCTATAAAGCCACCAATTGCTGAATTCCAAAAACTCATATAAAACCCTGATTATTAAATAAAAATATACCTATAAATAGTATTGTAATGATCTTAAATTTATATAACACTTGTATATATATTTATATAAATAATTGGGGAAAGAAATGGCATTACCAGTAGTTGATTATCTTAAGCTACCAGAAGGAGAAGACCCTTACTTAGAAGGACATAAGTGTTCTAAGTGTAATTCTATGTTTTTAGGTGAGAGAAAAGTTTGCTCAAGCTGCTTTTCGAGAGAGAGTATGGAAGCCGTAAAACTAAACAACACTGGTAAACTTTATTCTTATTCAATTGTTTGTAGATCTTTCCCAGGGATAGATGTTCCGTATATTTCAGCGATAGTTGATTTAGATGGAGGTGGAACAATCAAAGGTAACTTAATTGAGGTAGAACCTGACCCAGAAAAAATAAAATTTGATATGCCTGTGGAAGTAATCTTTGATGATGCTTTAGGCAGGAAAGATGCTGATGGGAATTCCTATATTAGCTATTTCTTTAAACCAATTTCTTAAGGAGTAAATTATGAGTGATGTATTTGTTTTAGGCGTAGATATGATTAAATTTGGTCGGTTTCCAGATCGAACAGTACCCCACTTGACGATGCAGGTTTAAATATAAACGACATGGAAGCATTCTATTGCGGCAATTTAGGCCAGGCTAACGCAATGGTTGGGCAAAGAATATTACAAGAAATTGGTCAAACAGGGATTCCTGTTGTTAATTGCTCTAATGCTTGTGCAACGGGAGCAACAGCTTTTAGAGAAGCCTGGACCTCTATCAAAGCTGGATTATATGACGTTGTCCTGGCTGTTGGAGTTGAGCAAATGGGAGCTGGATTATTGGGTGGAACGGGTGGAGGAAAAGGAATACCTAAAGAAGGACTTTTAGGTTCTGGAACAATGCCAGCTGTTTTTGCTGAAGCTGGTATGGAACATACAAGAAACTATGGAACTACCTTTGAACAATTTGCGAAAATATCAGTGAAGAATCATCATCACTCAACAATGAATCCTAAGGCAAGGTACCAAATAGAAACGCCTTTGGATGAAGTAATGAACGCAGAGATGATTTCTTACCCAAATACAAAACTAATGTGTTCTGTAAATGTAGATGGGGCAGCAGCAGCAATCTTGGTTTCAGAAAAGAAAGCCAAAGAGCTTGGCATGTCTAGGGCTGTAAAAGTTAGAGCATCAATTTTAACTAGCGATCCGTACCAAGAAAGAGATCTAGTAATGCCTGATGTCAACTCATGTACTAGAAAAGCAGCGAAAGAGGCCTATGAAATGGCAGGACTAGGAGCTGATGATATTGACCTAGTTGAACTACATGACTGTTTTGCAACAGCTGAAATGCTTCATTATGAAAATTTAGGCCTTTGTGGAGATGGAGAAGCCGGAAGAATGATAGATGAAGGCGAAGTAGAACTCGGAGGAAGAGTCCCTGTCAATGTATCTGGCGGCTTACTTTCCAAAGGCCACCCTTTAGGTGCTACCGGTATAGCCAACATTTATGAAATTTGCACACATCTTCGAGGAGAGGCTGGAGAAAGACAAGTTGAAAATGCTCGTATAGGCATGACCCATGTTATCGGTCTTGGAAGTGCTTGCGGAATTCATATCTTAGAAAAAGCTTAAGAGCTTAAAATGCTTGTCGGTGTCGTCAGCGATACACACAACAATATTAAAAATATTAAAAAGATTATCTGTCTTTTTAATGATGAACAGGTTGACCTTGTAATTCACACAGGAGATATAAGTAAAGCTAAAACTTTAAAGATTTTTTCTGATCTAAATGCCCCTTTAGTAGGTGTGTTTGGGAATAATGACCGTATTGAAGAAGGATTAAAGGAAGTTTGCGTTGAATATAACTTTAACTTCCAAGAACCTCCGTTATCAATAACCTTACAAGGAAAGAAAATTGCTGTATTTCATGAACCAGACTTAATAGAAAATTATATCGAGAGAAATAAAGATATAAATTTAGTTCTCTTTGGACATACGCATAGATACAAAGAAGAGACGATGGATAAGACTGTTTACTTTAATCCAGGTGAATCAGCAGGATCAATAGAAGGGAAAAGCGCATTAGGCATAGTGAATCTAAATAATTTGGAGATTAGAAGAATCTTTTTCTAATAAAAACAATAAACCATAGGAATATAAGGCTTGTGGG
>LWDU01032785.1_pt1 | contig 12983 bp, 16 predicted proteins | sample 727161 | NCBI WGS metagenome assembly LWDU01 (sample SAMN04566230, study PRJNA314399) | hydrothermal vent metagenome | isolation source: deep sea hydrothermal plume seawater | place: Mexico: Gulf of California, Guaymas Basin | collected 2004-07-11 | reverse complement strand
GCAGATTCTATTTCGTTAGGATTTGCTGAAAATGTTGGTAGTTCAATATCTACAAAAGTAGGAATCAAATTATTTTGGAAAATTGGATTTACAGTGGTTGGGAATCCCGAAGCTAAAGTAATTACTTCGTCACCTGGAGTTAGTTTTTTATCTCCTAATCCATCAGACATTAATGAAGAAAGTGCTAATAAATTTGCAGACGAACCAGAATTTGTGGTCAAAACAAAATTTATTCCAATAAATTCAGCCATTTGTTTTTCAAATTCTGTATTAAATCTACCAGTTGTAAGCCAAAAATCCAAAGAAGAAGAAATCAAAGATTGAATATCATTATAATCAAAAACACGACCAGATACTGGAACTATAGTTTTTCCAGGAATGAATTTTTTTGGCAAGTGTGAGTTTTCATAATAATTCCTTGTTAAATCAATAATTTGCTTACGTATCAATTGACTGTTTGAATCATCTAATGAAGAATTTTTTAAGAAATCATCCATAGTATAATATTGTAACATAAAACTAGTTAATTTTTAGTTTTTGTAGGATAGATGAAGAATTTATTACTAAAACTTATTATTTTAGAATATGGGATTTTTCTATGCCGGACTAATATTGAGTTTTTTGGCATTAATTGTAATTCAGATAGGGTTCCTACTGACAAATTTATATTTCTGGACAATTAATGGAATAGATTTTGTAGTGCAAGGAGAGAATTTTATTGAAACAATATACTATTCAAAATATCTAAAATGGATTGGTGTAATGGATGTAATGTGGTTTGTTATGTTATTAATATTTATTATAAAAAGAAAAAACTACAAGACAGATGCAAATTTACATTATTTAAAAACAGATAAAATTGTTGAGCCAAAAATTTGTGTCATTATTCCTACCTACAATGAAGAAAAAGTTGTGGAAAGAGTTGTGAAAGACTTTCAGTCACAAAAAAATGTTCAGGAAGTGATAATAATAGATAATCATAGTAGTGATAAAACTATAGAAATTGCTAAAAAATATAATGCTAAAATTATTAGTAAAGAGAAAAATAAAGGATTGGCACATTCAGTAATTTTGGGATTATTAGAATTTCTAAAAATGGAATCAAATATTGTTGTCATTACTGAATGTGATGGAACATTTAGTGGGGATGATTTAACTAAAATGATTCCATATTTAGATAATTCAGATATGGTAATTGGAACTAGGCAAGTTCAAGTTTTAACAGAAAAAAATAATCAAAATAGCACATTTTATGTATGGGGCAACTATATGTTAGCAAAATTAATTCAAATAAAATATTTTAGTCTTACAAATTTAGGTATAGTAGAATTAACAGATGTTGGTTGTTTGTATAGGTGTATTAAAAAAGATGCATTGGAAAAAATAAAAGATCACTTAAACAGTTCAGATGCTAAAAAAATTATGAAAAATCCAAACAGTGGATTGATTGCAAATTTTTTGACAATGGTGGCAATTGAAAATAATTTAAGAATAGTTGAAATTCCAATTACATTTAGAAATCGTATAGGAGTTTCGAAAACTGGGGCAGATAAAAAAGGTAAAGCAATAATTTATGGATTACGATTTTTTTGGTATATACTTACAAAATAAAAATAAGAAAATGAGATTCACCAAGTATAGTTTCAAGTGATGAATAAATTGGATTATAATCAATGTTTTTTGCTTTTTTTGACAATGAATAGTATTTTTCTTTAAAACCAGTGGGATGTTCAATTTTTAAATCAGATTTAAAAGAATATTTTAAATCATAATGATTGGAAAACTCTTCTAATATATCATATTTAGAAATTGGAGATGTGCTATAAGCATCAAGTACAAAATTTGATTCTGAGTGTTTAATACATAGAGAAATTAAGTGGTAAAGATCATACGGATGAATGAAATCACGGAAAAATGTGATAAGTTCTGAAATGAAAAAACTAGTATTTAGATCAATAAATCTACTAAAAAAACTAAAAATTCGTATATCAATAATATTTAAAAAAGGAAGTGCTCTATGTTTATTTTCAGAGTTGATTTTTGCCAAAGAATAGGCATCACGAGAAAAGTCATCCAAGAATAAATCAGGTAAAAATTCATCATTTGCAGGTTGAGAGAAATCACCATAAACCACACCAGAACTGAAATTTAGGAATAAACAAGAATCATTCTTTTTTAAATATTCTATAATTATTTCATCATATCTTTCTGTTAAAGTCAGTATATCATAGTCATATTTACTAACATCAGAAGGATTACTAATTCCAATACAATTTATTATTATATCAAACGATTGTGAGGGTATATTTTCATAATAGTCATAAACAATATTTTTATCTGCAGTTATACTAGAAACAAAATTCTGTAATTTTATTTTGTTTCTAGAAAAAAGAAATAATTTATGTTCAGTGTTTTTTGAAAAATAATAAATTAAATTTTTTGCAATATGGCCAGTTGCTCCAAAGATAGCAATATTTTTTTCTTTATTAGATAATTTCATGTTAAATATAATAAATAAAAATAGTTTTTAACAATTTTCATTTTTTAAATACAATATTCTTAACATCAAAATTTGTGGAATTAACAAAAATAAAATAGATAAAATAAAAATAGGAAGACCAAACAATTTAAAGAAAAATAAATCAATTTGTAAATTTGAAAACGCTAAAATAATTGAATGTGTTAGTTGACTATATTCAAAAGTCCATATTACTGCATCATGAATATAAAGAGCAGTTTGAACATTTCCTAATGAGAAAAGTCCTGTACGTGCTGGACTACCCCATACAAACCAAGAAACATCCTGTAAAATATAAGCTAGATTAAAAAAGAAACCCAAAATTCCTAAAACGATTAAAATTACACGTAAAGTGAAATTTTTTCTTAATTCTAAACTCACTCCTAAAGGTAGTAAAAGAAAAGGAATCAGTAATAATAGATATCTAGCTGACCAGGAAACAAGACCGTGCCAAAATTCGATAGAACCAAAATAGAACAAAAATAATGCAAAAAAGCTAATGAATAATAAAGTATAGCCCTTATTTTTTCTATAAAAATCAGGAAATGTAAAAAAGATTGTCAACAAAATTGGTGTAAAAATAAATAATCCAACTCCAGGACTGAATAACAAACCAGTAGTACCAGTGAGAATAGAATCTAAAGTAAATCTAGAAAATGAAGAAATATTTCCTAAGGATGTTTCAACAGTTACACCGTATCGTAAATATTCAATAAAAGATTCAATTAAATAAAAAGGAACAAGTGTTCCAAAATAAATAATACTATTTTTTATTTTTTGTTCATGTTTAGCTAAATTTATCAAAAAATAAATCGTCAAAGGCACAATAATTAATGCAACATCAGGTCTAATCAAATATGAAAAACCTAAACTTAATCCACATCCAATTAAAAATTTACTAGAGTTAGTTTTCTTATATTTCATAAAAAAATAAAAGGAAAAAAGAACAAAGAAAAGTGTTGGAACTACAGTTAGAGATGTTTGAGAGTATGCCCATACGGGTGTACTTAATCCAAAAACAAAGGTAAGAATAAGAGATGTTTTTAATTTATAATTAAATAGATTGCAAATAAGAAAGAAAACACATACAGATAATGCAGCAAAAATAGGACCATAAAATAATTCAAGAAAAGCAAAATCCGGATTCTGTGAATTTCTCCAAAAAACATAATGTTGATGATTAAAATCTTCAAGAGTATATTTGACAGTTTTCTCATCGATTATGTTAAATTGATTATTTAGAAACATTAATGGTGCTTGAAGAATGCTATTTGCAACAGATGCAGGAGAACAAATTATAAAATTATTACAAATTTTTCCGGTAGTCCATAAAGCATATCCGTCAGGTTGTTCAAATAATTTTGCAGAAACTCCATCTACATAAAGCGGATGAGGTTCTAAGGTAACCATTCGAATAGTTTGCTCATGTGCCCAATACTCATCAGGACTATATCTATGACCATCAGAAGAAAATAAAAAAACAGTAAAACTAATAGTAAATACCAATAAAAGTAGTGTTTTAGGATATTTACCTTGTAATTGTAATGACAATTTCATAGAAGTTTAATTTTAGTATTAATTAAGTATCAGATATCACAGGATATTTTTTCCAAAACGCTCATTTAGGAATTAGGTTACATAAGAAATGAGGAGATAAAAATTAAAAATATAATGTCAGTGGATTTGGAAGAGTACTATTGTGATCTTCCATTTAATGAATGGGGGAACTATGAAGAAAGAATTAAAAAAATTACACGAAAAATATTAACTTCATTTGAAAAATATAACGTAAAGGCGACATTCTTTACTTTAGGGTATATTGCAGAAAAATATCCAGAACTAATTGAAGAAATTCAATTAAAGGGACATGAAATTGCTAGTCACGGATATCATCATCTGGATTTACGAAAACTAACAAAAAGTGATTTTGAAAATGATCTAAAAAAATCAATCAAGATATTAGAATCAGTTTCAAATGAAAAAATAATAGGTTTTAGAGCTCCTTTTTTTTCTATTAATAAAAAAAATCTATGGGTTTTTGACATATTAGAGAAATATGTGAAATATGATTCCAGTATTTTTCCAGTAAAAACTCCATTGTATGGAATACCAGATGCAATTCATTATCCTCATAAAATATCTAGCGAAAATCCACTAGAAGAAAACAATGAAGGTAAACTTTTAGAAATTCCACCACTAGTGATTAAAACACCAATTGGAAATATTCCAGCTGCAGGAGGTTTTCATTTAAGATTCTTTCCCATTCAAGTAATGAATTTTGCAATGAATAGAATGAATAAAAAAGGATTTCCAGCAACATGCTACATTCACCCTAAAGATTTTGATGAGGATATGCCAAAAATAAAGGAATATGGTTGGTATTATTATTGGGGCTTGAAAAATAGTTTTCAAAAATTTGAATCATTATTAAAAAAATTTGAATTTTCTTCAGTTCGAGAAACTTTGATTGAATAATTGATTAAATATTTTAATTAAAATAAAAATTATAATAAAACAAAATCATCAATTTGTTTTTCAGTTATTTTTCTCATATCAGATTTGTTATAAAATTCCTTAAACCAATCAACTGTCCACTTTATAGAATCAATCAAATTTAATTTTGGACTCCAATTTAATTCAGATTTAGATTTTGAACAGTTTAATGATAAAACATGTGTTTCATGAAAATGTTGTGTACTTTTTTCCCAGTTGATAGAACTACCCCAATATTCAGATATTTGATCAATTATCCAGGAAACAGGTTTAATGCTATTTTGTTCAGGACCAAAATTCCACGCTTCAGAAAATTGACGATTCTTAGTCCATAAATGTTCTGCAAGAATCAGATATCCATAAAGAGGATCTAAAACATGTTGCCAAGGTCGTACTCCGTCAGGATTTCTAAGTTTTAATGGAGTTTCATTCTTTAATGATTTCATGATATCAGGAATTAATCTATTATCAGACCAATCACCCCCTCCAATAATATTACCTGCTCGTACTGAAGCTAAATTTTTTCCATTAGGATGATCATTAAAGAAAGAATTCCGAAACGAAGAAGTTACTAGTTCAGAACATGCTTTGCTATTACTATAAGGATCATATCCACCAAGTTTATCAGTTTCAACATATCCATTCAAAGTTTCTTTATTTTCATAACATTTGTCACTTGTAACATTGATAATTACTGACGTGTCATTTGATTTTCGAATAGCTTCGAAAAGATTTACTGTACCCATTACATTTGTAGAATAGGTTTCAACAGGGTCATTATATGAAGGACCAACCAGAGATTGTGCAGCCATATGAATTACTATCTGAGGCTTGTATTGTAAAAAAGTATTTTGTACTGTTTGTAGATCACGAATATCACCAGTTACCGAAATAATATCTGAATTTATTCCAGATAATTCATATAAACTAGGATTTGTTGGAACTAAATTAGAAAAACCAATAACTTCAGCACCCAATTTTTTTAACCATATACTTAACCAACTTCCCTTAAAGCCTGTATGTCCAGTGATTAAAACGCGTTTATTATTCCAGAATGAAGGAGTCATTTCCAGATTTTCCATGGAGTATTTTTTGAATTCCACAGTTCTTCTAAATTATTTTTATCCCTTAGAGTATCTACAGCATGCCAAAATCCCTTATGTGTGAATGCGCTCAACTGATTTTCACTTGCAAGATTTTCTAAAGGTTCTTTTTCCCATACAGGGTTATCGCCTTTAAGATAATCAAAAACTTCAGGTTCTAAAACAAAATATCCACCATTAACAAAAGAGCCACCTCCCAAAGGTTTTTCAATAAATTTAGTTACTTTGTTATTTTTTAATTGTAAGTCACCATAACGTCCTGGCGGTTGTACTGCAGTGGTTGTAGCAAATGTTTTATTTTCTTTATGGAATTTTAATAAATTTGTTATGTTAATGTCAGATAAACCATCACCATAAGTAAAACAAAATGTTTCATTATCAACATATTTTTGAATTTTTTTTAATCTACCACCGGTCATAGTATTGATGCCAGTATCAATCATTGTTACTTTCCAAGGCTCAGCATGTTTTTGATGGACTTCAACATCATTATTTTTCATATCTATAGTAATATCAGAAGTATGAAGAAAATAATTTGCAAAGTATTCTTTAATCATATATCCCTTATACCCACAACATATTACAAAATCATTAACTCCGTAAGCAGAATAGGTTTTCATAATATGCCATAACAGAGGCATTCCACCAATCTCAACCATAGGTTTTGGTTTTAACTGGGTTTCCTCACTAATTCTTGTCCCTAACCCACCAGCAAGTATCACACATTTCATGATATATAATTAAGAATTAAGATATGCTCTTGATTAAGTTTTGGTTATAAAAAACAAAATTGTTAAAATTTCTACGAGTACAAAAAAACTTAATCATATTTAAGAAAGTAAATAGATATTTTATTATTTTTAAAAAATTAAAATTTAATTATTTTTTTATTAAAAAATTTCAGAAACTACAGTTGCAATAGCAAATTCTTTTTCATGACTGATAGATACAAGAAAATCAAAATTTTGATTATTTTTCAATTTCACTTTTGGTTTTAAATTTGAATGATAAGTCTCAATATCTAGAAAATTTATATTTTTACTAATTGATTTTTTTACAGATTCCTTTACTGCAAATTTTCCTGAAAAATGTATTGCATTATTTCTATGATTTAAACAGTACTCAATTTCAGAATCTAAAAAAATCTTTTCATAAAATCTTTTATTTTTAAAATAAGGTTTATCTTCGAACCTTTTTACAGTTACAATATCAGTTCCTAACCCGAATTTCTGTAACATATCAATTGTATAAACAAGATTTAATTATAATATATCGATATTTTTTAATTGTGACTGATTATCATAACCTATCTAAAAAAGTAAAAAAATTCAAACGAAGGCAGTCTCCAATTAAAGAAATTATGAATTATGGAGATCCAGAATATATTAGAAAATTTGGAATAGAGCCAGAAGATTTAATTTCGTTTGCAGGAGGATGGAGTAATCATAAAGCCCCTGAAAAATTAAGAGAAGCATATAACAGTATTATTTCAGATCCTGAAAAATTTCATTTTTCTGGAAATTATTCAACTAGTATAGGAGATAGAGAGTTTAGAAATGCCATATGTAAATTCGAAGATTATTTGTATGGAATGAAACTAGATGAAAAACAGATTGCTGTAGGTCTAGGTTCAACTCAACTTACAAATGATTTATTTTCAGTATTATTAGATCCAGGAGATAAAATATTATTATTAGATCCATCGTATTGTAACTATCCTGCACAACTAGTAAATGAAATTAAAGATATTGAAATTCTACGTTTTTCAGTAATAAATGAAGAAAAGTGGGAATTTGATGCAGATGAAAAAATAGATGAATTTTCAAAATATATTTTAAAAAATAAACCTAAAATTGTAATGTTGGTATCACCAGATAATCCAACATCCAAAATATTATCCCATAAATTTGTACAATCCACATTAGATGCAGTTAAAAAAATTGATTCTTTTTTGATAATGGATTTTGCATATAAAGAATTAGTATATGATGAAAGTCATCCAAAGTATTTTTCTTGGTCTCCATCTGAAAATTTTATTGCATTAAGAACAAATTCTAAATGGTGCAGAAGTTTGGGTAGGAGAATTGGGTGGATAGAAGCTTCAGAATCAGTGGTAGAAGCTATGGAATTTGTTCAAAGTTCTACTATTTTATCGCCAGACAAATTACATCAAATGGCATTTGAAAAATTCATCAATGATTCAATTGCTGATGACAGTTTGAAAAAATATCTCAAAAAAACTAGAGAGTTATACGAAAATGCTGCTAAAAAAACAGTAGAAATTATTCAAAAACATCTTGATTTTCCAATTATTCAACCTGAAGGTGGATTGTATATTTTTATGGATGTAAAAACAAACAGCGCAAAATTTGTTGAGACTATTTTAAGGAATACAGGGGTTTTGGTAATTCCAGGATGGGGGTTTGGAAGAACAGGGGCAAAAGCAGTTAGAGTATCATTTGGTCCATTGGTAGATGAAATTGAAAAAATAGAGCAGGGCATAATAAAAATATCAAAATATCTAAAGGAAACTCAACCGTTTTTGAAAATTAAATGATATTCAAACATCAACTAAATGATAAAAAAATAATGAATGTTTCATTTAATATATTAATTAAATATGACAATTAACATGGCAGATATCAAAGATGTTTCTGAAATTAATGAAAACGAGTTAATTGAATATTATGGGTATGGGAAAACATTTGGAAAATTGAAATTAAGACTAAAATTTGCTAGAACGTGGATTTTACATTCACTTGCATATTTTTCACCACATCCAGGTTTTGCAATTAAAATGCAACGTGCCAGAGGAGTAAAAATTGGTAAAGGATGTTACATTGGACCATATGTCCAAATTGATTTGTTATACCCGAATTTGGTAACAATTGAAGATAATGTTGCAATTGGAAGTAATTCGATGATTTTTGCACATACAAATCCTGCAGCTAATTTACATCACAAAAAAAATCATTATCCAAGAAAATTAGAACCTGTATTAATAAAATCAGGTGCATGGATTACACCAGGGTGTATAATTGCACCTGGAACGACAATGGGGAAAAATTCTATATTATCAATTGGTAGTGTTGCAGCAAATTCAATTCCAGATAATTGTATAGCAATGGGCAATCCAGCTAGAGTAGTCAAAAAATTAGATGGATAATTTTTAAAAAACAAAAACAAAAGAATTTTTAATAAAGTTTATTTGTAATATTTTAATTGCGATTAACTAATGAGTAATAATGAAATAGATTTAAAACTAGAAAAATTATTAAAAGAAACTTTTGAAATTGAAAAAATTGATTTAAACTTATCAATGGATGATATTCCAGAATGGGATTCATTCAAACATATTGAATTAATTATTTCTATTGAAGATGAATTTAAGATCAAACTTGAATATACAGATACTACTGAAATGACATCAATACCAATTATAAAAAGTAAAATTTTAAAATTATTAGATAATGGATAAATCTTTTTTAAAAGAACATCAGAAAATAGAATACAACATACATTTAGATTATCAAAATGTAGGGGATCTCTTATCTATAAAAGCTAAAGAAAACCATAAAGAAAAATTTCTATTTTGTCCTGGAAAAAATAATGAGCAATTTACTTATTCAGAATTTAAGGCTAAAGTGGATCAAACTAGTAAATTTTTAATTCAAAGTGGTTTAAAAAAGAATGATAAAATATCTCTGATATTTCATAATTCTTCTGAATTTTTAATATTATATTTTGCAGGGCTGTCTTGTGGAATAACAATTGTTCCTATCAATCCAGATTTGGCACCAAATGAAATAAAGTATATCATCAAAGACAGTGATTCCAAACATGTTTTTTATAATTATACTTTAGAATCAAAGATTGATTCAATTAGAGAAAATCTAACAGATATTAAATTAATAAAAATAGAATCAATAGATGAATTGACATCTGCATCAAACAATGATGTAAAAATTGAACAAGAGAAAGTTTCTCTTTCTGATGTTGCAGTAATAATTTACACATCAGGAACAACAGGTAATCCAAAAGGAGTCATTCTAAATCATTTGAATCTCTTGTCTGATGCAATGAGTATTTCCGAATGGTTTCATTTCAATAAAGAAACAAGATGTCTTTGTATTCTTCCTTTATTTCACAATAATGGTCAAATTACTACATTATTAGCTCCGCTTTTTGCTGGAGGTTCTACTATTATTGTAAAAGGAAAAATTAGTCTTTTTGCATTTTGGGATTTAGTTAATGAGTACAAAGCAACATGGACAAGTGTAATGGCTTCAATTTTATCAATTCTTCTTAGTCTACCAAAAGAACGTAAAGATAATAGTTTAAGCGCAATACTTTGTGGTGGTCAAATTTTAACTAGATCTGTGCAAGAACAATTTGAATCAAGATTCAATATACCAATTTTTGAAGGTTATGGATTAACAGAAACCACTTCATTTTCATGTATCAATAATTTTCCAGCTAAAAAAAGAAAGATAGGGTCTATTGGAAAATCATTAATCACTAATGAAATGGAGATTTTGAATGAAAACGAAGAAATTATAAAAAATAGTGAGGGGGAAATATGTATTCGTGGGTATAATGTTGCTAATGGATATTTAGGTAATATCGAAAAAAATCATGCTTTTAGAAATGGTTGGTTTCATAGTGGAGATTATGGTAAAAAAGATGATGAAGGGAACATCTATTTTCATGGTAGGCAGGATTCATTGATAATTAAAGGAGGTGAGAATATTTATCCTGCAGAGATCGAGAATATTTTATACAATCATCCAAATATTGATGAATGTGCAGTTATTGGTATTCAACATGAATTATTAGGTGAAGAAATATGTGCTTTTGTAAAAATCAAAGAAGGGATAGAAACCAATGAGAAAGAATTACGAATGTATTGTAAAAATAAAATTGCAGATTATAAACAGCCAAAAAAATTTATCATTATAAATGATTTGAATGATCTAGATGAAATTCCAAAAGGACCTACAAAAAAAATATTGTATAGAAAATTAAGAGAGTATTATGAAAAAAATAATGTTTAAGTTTTTCTAAATGTTACACGAGCTTTTCCAAAAATGAGTTTTTTTCCTTCTTGATTAGTAATTATAGTATTTAGAGTGATCATTTTTGTTGCATTATTTTTTTCAATAACTTCACCTTCAACTGTAATTTGATCTCCAATGTAACAAATATTTACAAAATTTAATGATTGCGAATACACAAGTGCATATTTTCCAGGTAAATGCATACCAGTTAATCTAGAAAAAAAAGAAGCAGTAAACATTCCCGGACATATTCTTTTTTTATAAGTAGTTGTTGCAGCATATTCTTCATCACTAGCTAATGGATTATAATTACCAGAAATTTCTGCAAAAGTATTTTCCATTGATTCAGTAATGTTTACTTGAAAAGATTCCTTCATACCTATTTTAATTTCTTCAAAAGTGTATTCATTCAATTTTTATCCATCCAAATTATTTATAATAATAATTTTTTTAAAATTTATCATATTTTAATTCGTTTGATGTTCATGATAAATGTCATGCATGGATAATACTTTATAGTCATTACTAACAGCAAAATCTATTATTTGTTGAATTGTTTTTCGTATTCCTGGTTTATTTTTATTTTCCAAGTTTTGAAGTTCAGATAAGCTAAGATTATTCCAAGATTCTCTACTCATACTATCTTTAATGNNCCATATGTGCCGGATGAAAGTTGATCACCTTAAGACCAGGTGATTTCAATTTAGTAATAAGATTGTTAATATTCAAAGTAGGATCCATGAGAAGATAACCACCATCTTCTAAAAAGATAGGAATGCTTAGAAGTCCACTTCGATGAACTAGAGGTTTAATGTGAGTTTCACATCTAGTACAATGATTAGAAACAAATCGAAATCCTCGTTTTTCTAAATCATCCATAATATCATTTACTTCAAAATAACGATGAGAACGGAATCCATCAGCAGATGGTACAAGATTTAAGCAATAATCAATTACTTCATTAAATGAATTTCCGTGAGAGCTATTTGGAAGGAAATTGGGATGGATAAGCAATCTGACTTTTTTTGTTTGTTAAGATCAGTCAGAAAAGGACTTGAATGGGTAACAAAATAAGTCAGCTTCAAATCATCACCAGATAATACATTATGAGAATATTTGATAATAGATTCTGATGCCCAATCAATATCAGATGTAAAACAAAAAACAGGTTCTTTGTCCCAAGAATATGTCATGTTTCTGCATTAATAGTATATTGCATTACTAAATGTTTTACGCCATGTTTTTCAATGTTACTAGTTTTTTCATATCCAGCATTTTCCATTGCTTTGATGCTACCAATATTATCTTGACGTACATGAGCAAATATTTTTGATGCAAATCCAATTTCCTTAACAAGCGTATTACCTTTACTAAATGCAAGTGATGCAATTCCCTTGCCATGCATTTTTTGAGTGATATTGATACTGACTCGTGCATAGTTATTGTCACTACTGTCTAAGTGGAATCTAATCTGTCCCACAGGTTTAGAATTTGATTCTATGATCAAAAAAATACAATTAGGATCATTAAGTGTTTTTTTAAACCAATTATCATGTTCATTAAAAGATAAAGATTGAGCAGAGCCCATCCAAGGAATAGTTGTAGATTCATTTCTCCAGTCAAGTATCATTTTTGAATCTTCAATGAGTGCTCTTCGTAACGTTATATTCATTTATCACTTTATTAGGGATAAACTAAATATGAATTCAACTGGTTTGTCAAACATACAGATTATATGAATAAGTACAACAAAATCGCTATGGAAAAGGTATTAATCATATCACCTAATTTTTTACCAGAATCAGTAGGTGG
>LWDU01043435.1_pt1 | contig 12984 bp, 10 predicted proteins | sample 727161 | NCBI WGS metagenome assembly LWDU01 (sample SAMN04566230, study PRJNA314399) | hydrothermal vent metagenome | isolation source: deep sea hydrothermal plume seawater | place: Mexico: Gulf of California, Guaymas Basin | collected 2004-07-11 | reverse complement strand
AAATCAGCCTGCTGTAAAAATAAAAATCGCAGGCGGAAAAACTGTGACCTTTTGATTCATTTTACAGAACTTTTTGGACTTGACCGGGATTGTTGAGAGCGATTTATTGAATTCATGTTTTAAAACTGTATTCTTTTATTAAAGCAAAGATAGAAAACATAGAATAAAACATTGAATAGCTGAACACAAACATTTTTTTTAAATAAATATTTTTCTCAAGAAATGCATTTCCTATTTTTCAGATTCTATTATGAATAAAAAATCAAGCACACTTATCATTTGGACAGCCGTATTATCCTTGGTCTATGCCATTATACGATATCACTATTTTAATGGGTTAAGTTTTTCATTATTTATTGTTGTATTAAATAAGGGAATTTCTCTTGGAAGTATTTTATTAATTTCGTTTTCATTTGCCGTAGGGCCATTAGCCAGAAATTTTCCAAATACATTCAATCACTTAATTTCAGGAAAGCGATCTTATGGGATTTGGGGGTTTGGATTAGCATTTATACACTCTTTGATTTCTCTTTTAATTTTTAATACAAAATATTTTATCCAGTTTTTTATATTAAAGGAATTAAACATAGTTGGTAATTTTGTATTAATTACTGGAATTCTGTCGTTGATTTTAATAGCAGCTGCATTTTTTACATCGTTCCCAAAGGTATTTAAATTTAAACAATCATTATTCTCGTTATCACAAAACGCAGGGTTTGTTGGACTTATCATTTGTGGAATACATGTCTTTCCAATTGGTATAAATGGATGGACTCATCCTAATTCATGGCCTGGATATTTAATGCCAATTACCCTCATCTCATTTTTAGCAGTGCTTTTCACAATTTATTGTCGTACTGTATTAAATTCGGCCAAACAAAAGGCAGATAAATGAATCGTATTTTATTTTTAATTCCATTCTTTTCAATTGGAATATGTCAGGGTATTCCTGGATGGGAGATTGAGCAACCATTGGAGCCACATCCCCTTTTGGAGTTAACAGATTGGGATATTTATGATGGTGAAATTGAGTTTGAAAAAGCCATTGATTTCCAGAACAATAGTGGATGGACTTCTTGGAGACTCAATACAAAATGGTGGGATAGGTTGGATTTGAAAGACGAGTTTAAAGTAAAATGGTGGCGCCGCAATGTTTCAATTCCAGAATCATTTAAAGGAAAAGATGTTTTTCTTGAGTTAAAGGTAGATGATAAAGGAACCGTTTATTATAATGGTAATAAACTGATGGATGTATCTCAAAAATCAGGAAAAATATTGATTATTGAAAATGCCAAGGGAAATGAAACGTTTTCTTTAGTCGTTCGAGGGCAACATACAGGGTATTATGGTCAATTTTATCAAGCGGATGTGGTGGCATATCCAAAAGGGTACGGTGCGTTCTATGAAACGTTGCAATCAATCCAAAAATTAAAGCCATCCACTCAAGGTGTGTCTATTCAAGAAGCAAAATGGAAAATGATGGCTGATGACGAAGCAAGTCAACCCAATTTTGACGATTCAACATGGGAATCAAGAAAAGTATCTGGTTCATGGAAAGGTGAGTACAAACATGGGTGGTATCGCCTTGAGGTTATACTTCCAGATGAAATTGATTCCTTTCCGGTGAAAAATAGCCGACTATATATCAATGCATACACGAATGATAAGGGAGAAATTTGGTATCAAGGACAAAAACTTCATGAATTTAGAGATAATTCAGGAAATGTATTATTTGAAACAAATGCGTCTCCTTCAGAAAAAATTTCATTTGCAATTAAAGCAATAAATGAGAGAAATGTAGGAGAATTAAGGTATGTACGAATTATTTCGGGCCAAGCTTTAAAATTGGCTGAATCCTTTAATGCGATGGTTAAAAAAATAGAAAGATGGGATCGGTATTATCAGAGACATCCATCACCTGATTCAAATTTGTTATCCGAAGCAACACGTATTTTAATGGAATCGGTTACGTCTGACAAAGCACTGGAATTAAAACTGAATCGATTAGATATTCAAATGAAAGCATTGAATAAAAAATTGGTTTTGCAGCCAGTATTTGTTGTTCAACCCTATTTGCAAAATGTACAAGATGATGGAATTACTATCATGTGGGAAACGGCCATACCATCATTCGGCACAGTTGTCTTTGGAGATTCGGAACTTGACCGTGTGATTCATGGACAATATTCGCCATCCACAACTCATGAAATTACGCTGGTGGGCTTGGACAAAAATACCCACTATAATTACAGAGTTGTATCAGGTAATATGGCGAGTCCAGTCCAACAGTTTCGGACAAAGAAACCAGAAGATGCTCCTTTTTCATTTTCTGTTTATGGTGATAACCGTAGTTATCCGAAAGTGGCGGAAAATGTGGTTAAAATGATGACGCAGGAAAATATTGATTTTATTTGTAGTGTCGGGGATGTAGTGACGCGTGGAATTAATTTATCAGAGTGGGTGGATGAATACTTATATCCCTTGAGATGGATTGGTGGCCAAATCCCTTCCTATATTTCTATCGGTAACCATGAATATGGTGGATATTGGGCATTGGGTGAAGTATACCCATTTGAACAGCGTGTCAACCATCCATTATCATCTACGGGTAGTACAGAATATTGGTATTCATTTGATTATGGGAATGCACATTTTGTTTTTATTGATCCCAATAAAGGTGACGGCCCCAAAGGTCATCGGATTCCACCTGGTAGCCAACAGTACGAATGGCTAAAAAATGATTTAGAATCTGCTCGAAACAAATCAAAATGGACCTTCGTCTTTTTTCATCAACCGCCTTATTCAGAATGTTGGTCCGGTGGGTATTATGATGGTGAATATTACATTCGCAAAGAAATTGTACCATTGATGGAGTTGAATGGCGTAGATATCGTTTTTGGAGGACATACACATGATTATGAACGTGGATTGCCACATCCGCCTTATGATCCTGAAACGGGTTCCGGTAATAATGCTGCATATATTGTAACGGGCGGTGCAGGATCATTCTTGGATAATCATAAATATAAAGAATGGGAACAGATAGATATTCCTGCGCATCCTGCACGACCCGATAGTGACGAATCGGATGAAGGCAAATATTATGAATATCATTATATTGTCATTGATATCGATGGTGATGAATTAAAAGTAACCACACAAAAGATGAATGGTGATGGTACTTATGGCGGTGTTATGGATTCATTTGAATTGCATTTTGATACATCCAATAAATAGAATTTTTTTATTTTTATGAAATTTAATAGAAAATTAAATATGGGATTGATTGGCGGTGGTCCCGGCGCTTTTATTGGCGATGTACATCGCAAAGCCGCAATTTTGGATGGCGGTGTTGAATTAGTTTCTGGCACATTTAGTCGAAATAGTGAAAAATCTAAATTGGCAGGAAAAGATTATTATATAAATCCTGATCGTATTTTTCATGATTACAAAATTATGATTAGACATGAATTAACACTCCCGTCTGAAGAACGAATTGATTTTGTTGCCATCACCACACCAAATAATTCTCACTATCAAATAGCCATGGATTTTCTGGATGCGGGATTTCACGTTATGTGCGAAAAACCCATGACCTATAATGTGGAAGAAGCACTTTTATTAAAACAAAAAGTGAATGACACAGGATTGGTCTTTGGATTGATGCATAATTATACCGGTTATCCCATGGTAAAACTGGCGCGGGATTTTGTCCGAAATGGAAAATTAGGAGAGATTCGAAAAATTGTGGTTCAGTACCCTCAAGGCTGGCTAACGTCACCTTTGGAAGATACAGGGCACACCCAAGCCAGCTGGAGAACAGACCCATCTCAAAGTGGTGGCGCTGGAAGTATGGGCGATATTGGCACACATACAGAAAATTTATCTCATTATATTACCGGATTGATAATCACTCATGTATGTGCTGATTTATCAATGATGGTGGAAGGGCGGCAATTGGATGATGATGGAAATTGCTTATTGAAATTTAACAATGGGGCTAGAGGTCTTATCCATGTGAGCCAAATTGCATGTGGGGAAGAAAATAATCTGGCCATCTGGGTTTATGGAGAAAAGAAAAGTTTGGAATGGCATCAGGAAAATCCCAATGAGCTCATCGTTTTAGATGGAGATGGACCAAGCCAAATTTGGCGACGGGGAAATGAGTATGTGACGAAGGTGAGTCCCGCTGCTGACAGAGCCACACGATTACCTTCAGGGCATCCAGAAGGGTTTTTGGAAGCATTTGCCAATACTTATGTGAATTTTACCGATACCATACGATCACGTTATATGAACCAGTCACCTAATGAAGAAATGCTGGATTTCCCTGATGTGAATGATGGCCTTCGGGGGATGCAATTTATTGATGTAGTGCTAAAAAGTTCTGATAGTGATCAAAAGTGGACCGAATTTTTAACAGTAGAATAATGGGAGAATTAATATGTCGAGACCAATAACACTTTTTACTGGACAATGGGCAGATTTGCCAATTGCAACCCTTGCTGAAAAAGCAGCATCTTGGGGATACGAAGGGCTTGAACTGGCCTGTTGGGGAGATCATCTGGATGTGAATAAAGCAGCCGTTGATTTGAATTATTGTGAAGAGCACCTTGAGAATCTTGCGAAATATAATCTGAAAGTACACGCAATAAGCAATCATTTAGCGGGTCAATTGGTTTGCGATCTTAATGATGCCCGTTCCGATGCTTTTGCGCCGGATGATTGTACCGGAGACCCAGAGAAAAAAAGAGCCTGGGGTGTAGAACAAATGAAACTCTCTGCTCAAGCATCTAAAAATTTGGGTATTGATGTTGTAAATGGATTTACCGGTTCTTCCATTTGGCATTATTTTTATAGTTTTCCAGCGGTGACCCAACAAATGGTGGATGAAGGATTCGAATTTTTCGCAGAAATGTGGAATCCTATTTTGGATGTATTTGACGAATGCGGTGTCAAGTTTGCCTTAGAGGTACACCCCACAGAAATTGCCTTTGATATTGTAACAGCTGAGAAAGCCGTTAAGGCCGTGAATGGTCGAAAAGCTTTTGGATTCAATTTTGATCCCAGTCATTTCCATTGGCAAATGGTGGATCCCGTAAAATTTATTTATGAATTTCAAGACAGGATTTATCATTGTCATATGAAAGATACTGCATTGCAATTGGATGGGAGAACCGGCATTCTTGGATCTCATTTGGATTTTGGCGATCCCCAGCGCGGTTGGGATTTCAGATCCTTGGGGCGTGGCGATATCAATTTTGAAGAAATTATTCGAGCTTTTAATCATATTGGATACAATGGGCCGTTATCTGTTGAATGGGAAGATTCAGGCATGGATCGAGAACAAGGTGCAGCTGAAGCTTGCGATTTTGTGCGACAATTAGATTTTCAACGATCCGGTAGAGCCTTCGACTCTGCCTTTGAAGAATAGGATAAACACATGAACTCAAATCAAAATATCAATTCAAAGTGGTTATTTAAAGCAAGTTTTATTGCATTAATTGCTACGTCTTTCGCATTTGTTACGCGCTTTGCTGTGTTAGCGGATTGGGGAAGACAATTCAATTTAAGCAGCACTCAAATGGGTGAAATTGGTGGTGCAGGTGTATGGCCATTTGCTATCAGTATTATTTTATTTAGTTTAGTTATTGATCGCATTGGATATGGCACAGCCATGATTTTTGCCTTCGTGTGTCATATTACATATGGACTTATGGCTGTATTTTGGGCACCGAATGCCAGTCCGGAGCAAGCTTATACCATTCTTTTTTTGGCCAGTGTTATTTTGGCATTAGGGAATGGGACGGTGGAAGCAGTGATTAATCCCGTTGTAGCAACGATGTTTGATCGGGATAAAACAAAATGGTTAAACATTTTGCATGCAGGTTGGCCTGCAGGCCTCGTCGGAGCAGGACTTATGACTATGGCTATGGGTGGTGCCGATTGGCGCTATAAAGTGGGACTCATTTTTATTCCTGCAGTAATTTATGGCATCATGATGATTAAACAAAAATGGCCTGTTCAAGAACGTGTTGCCGCTGGTGTTTCATACATGGATATGTTAAGAGAATTTGGCGTATTAGCATCTCTTTTAGTGATCCCAATCATTGTTCGCCAAATTGCCATGGTTTTTAGCTTGCCACTCTTAACAGAAATCATCTTGGATGCAGGATTAATATTTGCATTTGCGTATGCTATTTGGCCGAAAAAAGATTCAATTCAAAGTTCAAAGTTTTCTCGAATACTCGGGAGTCCTATGCTTTTTGTTTTAATGCTAATTATGATTCCTTTGGCAACAACCGAAATTGGGACTGACGGATGGATTACAGCCCTTATGGAAAAAGCCATGGGCGACATTGGTTTACCAGCTGTTACAGTTTTGGTTTATACATCTGCGATTATGATGGTTCTCCGATTTTATGCTGGACCCATTGTACACAGATTTAAACCACTTGGTTTATTAATGATTAGTTCTGCCATTGCAGCAGTAGGGCTCATTCTTTTATCGCAAAGTACAGGAATAATGATTTTAGTCGTAGCTACATTATATGGATTGGGAAAAACATTTTTCTGGCCAACCATGTTAGGCGTTGTATCAGAACAATGTCCGAAAGGAGGAGCTTTAACTTTAAATGCTATAGGTGGCGTGGGCATGTTGGCGGTTGGCGTTCTAGGTTTTCCATTTATTGGTATGTTACAGGATAATGTATCATCCGATTTATTACAGGAAAAAAATCCAGCTATTTATTCGAAAGTTGTCGTTGAAAAAGATGGCATATTTGGTGAATATAAAGCAATAAATCAAGATCAAGAATTGACTGAAAATGATAAAATGATTGTAAATGATGTAAAGCATCAATCAAGCCAAGGAGCTTTAGGGTATATGGCAATATTCCCAATAATCATGCTATTGAGTTTCTTTGGGCTGAATTTTTATTTTAAATCTAAAGGTGGATATGAACAAAAAATTCTTTCTACCCGTTTAGATAATCCATAGGATTCGAGTATTAAATTGATTTCTTATTTAGAAAAAACCGAAGAATACTTAAATAATCACCTAATTCCTTTTTGGTCTAATCGCGTGGTAGATAAACAGTATGGCGGATTTCAAACAAACTACGATCGAAATGGTCAAAGAACATCCATCTCCGAGAAATCTTTTTTAGCTCAAGGTCGAAGCTTGTTTACCATATCCCATGCAGTTCGATCTGGATATGATTGGCCTAATTATAAGGAAGTTTTGAAACAAGGCATTGATTTTTTATTTAAGAACTATAAAGATAATGAATATGATGGTTACTACTGGATCGTAAATGAAGACGGATCAGTTTTAGACGATAATAAAGTCATTTATGGCCACGCATTTCTAATCTATGGACTATCAGAATATGCATTATTAACGGGCGATGAATCTGCGAAAAGTGAAGCAATATGTATCTTTAATTTTTTACAGGATAAAATAAAAGATCAAAAATATGGTGGTTATTTTGAACATTACAATCGGACGTTTGAGCCAATCAAGGCACGAAACGATATTGGCATTTTTAAATCACTCGATGTGCATATGCATCTCATGGAAGCATTCACAACATTGGTTGAATTGACTGGTGATAATGAACATAAAAAAGCTCTTGATGAAATAAATACGCTCATCTTTGATAAAATGATTCATCCAGAAACGGGAACAGGCATGTCTATGTTTACGCAAGATTGGACTCCCATCGCCAATGTTGAATTGGATACGGTTTGGGGTGCTGATCGTTTTGATGAAGATGGGAAGTCAACAGATATCACTTCATATGGTCATAATATTGAATTTGCTTGGCTTTATCTTTTATCTCAGGATGCTCTAAAAATCCCAAGAGAACATAGTTTAAATAAAATGTTAAAAATTTATGAACATACCTATCAAAATGGTTTGGATTGGGTGAATGGTGGTATATTTGTTGAAGGTGAAAAAAATGGATCTGTCACTGAAACCACGAAAGAATTTTGGCAGCAGGCGGAAGGAATGGTGGGTTTTTTGGATGCCTATTTAATGACAAAAGATGAAAAATATTTAGATGCCTTTAAGAATATCCATGATTTTGTATTTGATAAAATGATTAATTGGGAACAAGGTGAATGGTTTGCCTTACTGGATCAAGAAGGGAATATAATTTGGGATTATATGGGAACCAGTTGGAAAACATTATACCATACTGTTCGAGGTATGTGTGAAACATCCATTCGTTTAAAGAAAATCGTCAAAGTATTAGAAAAACAACCACAAGAAAACATCATCGTATAAAAGGTAGGAGTAAATCATGAAAGAACCCATTAAGAAGAATAAAAACGGTAATCAAAAAATATCAAGGAGAAATTTTATTACAAAATCGTCTGCAGTGGCAGCGGCATTTATGATCGTCCCACGACATGTATTAGGCGGTGTTGGTTATACTGCGCCCAGTGATAAAATTAATATTGCTGCCATCGGTGTAGGTGGAAAAGGAAGATCTGATATTGCTGGAGTGGCCACAGAAAATATTGTAGCGCTCTGCGATGTGGATGATGTAAATATGTTTGAAACAATTAAAAAAGCCGGCGAATGGGCAGAAGAACAAGGACTACCAGAAAATCCATTGGCGAAAGTGCCAAGATATAAAGATTTCCGAGAAATGTTAGACAAACAAAAAGATATTGATGCTGTAACGGTCAGTACGCCAGATCATTTTCATGCAGTAGCTGCCATTACCGCTATTAAACAGGGAAAGCATGCCTTTGTTCAAAAACCACTGACCCATTCTGTAGATGAAGCACGAAAATTAAGTGCCGTTGCCAAAAAGGCTGGCGTGGTAACACAAATGGGAAACCAAGGTCATGCCGGAGAAGGTATTCGACTTATTAGCGAATGGTTAGAAGACGGCGCCATTGGAGATGTTCGGGAAGTCCATTGTTGGACAAACCGTCCCATTTGGGAAACGGGCATGAATCGGCCATCTGAAATTCCGTCTGTTCCACCCACATTGGATTGGAATCAATGGATTGGTCCTTCGCCATATCGTCCTTATCACCCGGATTATGCACCTTGGAGTTGGCGTGCGTGGTGCGATTTTGGAACCGGAGCTCTTGGAGATATGGGAGCCCATATTTTTGATATTCCTTACCATACATTAAAAATGGAACATCCGACTTCTGTTTTTGCCAGTTCTTCCAGATTTAATGGGGAATCGTGGCCGGTGGCTTCCACCATTTATTATGAGTTTCCACAACGTGGATCTTTACCACCTGTAAAACTTACATGGTTTGATGGGGGCATTATGCCACCGCGACCGGAAAGAATTGAGCTTGGAAGACGGATGGGTGATGGCGATGGCGGAATCATGTTTTATGGTGATAAAGGAATGATTATGTGTGGTTGCTATGGACGCCAACCGAGACTGGTTCCGGAAACAAGTATGAAAGCCTATAAACGTCCTGCAAAAACATTACCACGTTCTCCCGGGATTCACCAGGAATGGGTTCAGGCGATCAAAGATGGTACAGATGGCACATCCAATTTTGAATACGCTGCCATGTTGACCAGTACCATGCTTTTGGGAAATGTGGCCATTCGGATGGCGCCTAGAAGTACCAAATTAGAGTGGGATGGAAAAGAAGGCAAATTCACCAATATGGATGAAGCAAATGAATACCTTGGTCGTAAATACCGTGACGGTTGGAGTCTGTAACTACTTAATAGGAGAAGAAAATGAATAAAAAATATATGATTGGTTTGGTGGTTGTTTTTGCAGTTGTTTTTGCTGCAACTATGATAAATACACCTTTGGAAAAAAGTTGGGAATCATTGTTCAATGGTAAAGATCTTACCGGTTGGCGTGCCAGTGAAAACGGAGATTTTCGCGTGGAAGACGGCGCTATTGTCGTTCGGGGGAATCGAGCGCATTTATTTACGGATCGAGAATTCAAAAACTTTGAATTCAAATGTGAAATCATGACACAACCCAACAGTAATTCAGGTCTGTATTTTCATACCCAATATGAAGAATCCTGGCCCGGGCGCGGATATGAAGTACAGGTAAATACATCCCATGGAGACCCAGTGAAAAATGGAAGTCTATGGGGCGTTGTTCGTTCCTTTGATCGAATGGCTATTGACAATGAATGGTTCACATTGGAAGTGAAAGTTGAAAGCAAACATGTAGTCACCAAAGTGAATGGCAAAGTAGTGGTGGATTATAATGAGTTGGAAGGCGTCACCGCCGGACGACGGATTGATAAAGGGTCTTTTGCTATTCAAGCCCACGATCCGAAAAGTGTGGTGCGCTATAGAAATATTATGGTGAAAGAACTGGATTAATTCATGAGATTTATTTCGAAATATTTCTTTCCATTTATACTTGGGTTTATCTGGTTTTCCTGTGCGCCGCAACCCCAAATCGATATTGAAGCCGATCAACGCATGGGAGATTGGTCAGGTACTCGGATAAATAAAGATGGTGATGAAGTACCCATGGCAGCGCAACTTATTGCTTATAAGAATGGACGATTTACAGCAAACCTTTTATCCGAGTTTGATAAAAAAGACAATGTATTGGCGACTATTTCCGGAAAAGTAAAAGGAAATGACATCCAACTCATCAGCTCTTATAAACATGGCACACGATGGAAAGGAGTCGTGACTGATTCATCATTTAACGGATCTTACCATGGATGGGATCATGGAACATTTTCCATGAAGAAAGTGACACGATTATCACCCAACCTGGGGAAACAAGCACCGGAAGACGCCATCATATTATTTGATGGTTCACACTTGGATGCATGGACCCACGAATCAAATGTTCCTGGATATATTGATTTGTCCAAACATGTAGGCGGGAGTGAATGTGCAGAATATTTGAAAGCTCAAGTATGGTCAGATACGGATCAAGACGCCATTCTAGAATTGGGAAGTAATGATGGAATTGCAGCGTGGATCAATGGCGAAAAAATTATTTCTGAAAATGTATTGAGACGAGCAAGTGCCGGGGAGGAAAAGGTGAATGTTTCCCTGAAATCCGGATGGAATACTTTCTTGATGAAAATTGTCAATGCTGCTGGTGGTTGGGGAATGTTTGCCCGGTTAACAGATTTTGATGGAAATTCGTTGGAGTCTATTTCAGAAAATGTGGATGGCGTTCAATCAAGAGATATCATAAGTAAAAATGATAATTATTTAACGCTTTGGGAAATTGCAGGACCTTATCGGATTGAAGGGAAAAATGGACGAGCAATTTTTGATAATCCGTTTCCACCTGAAAAAAATGACCCAAATGTAGAATGGACAAAATTATATATTCATAAATTGGGTGATGCTGCACAATGGCTTATTAAAAATGATGTGGTCGAAATAAAACCGGGTACATCGGGAATGCTGACGCGTCAGAAATTCACAGACTTCACATTACATATTGAATTTCGGCTACCATTTATGCCAAATTCAAAAGGACAAGGTCGTGGAAATAGTGGCGTTTACCTTCAAGGGCGGTATGAAGTTCAAGTTTTAGATAGTTATGGACTTGAAGGCAAAGATAATGAGTGCGGTGGAATTTATAAAGTAGGTGCACCGGTTGTGAATATGTGTGCACCACCCATGCAATGGCAGTCCTACGATATTGATTTTATTGCGCCCAGATTTGATGCATCAGGAGAAAAAGTTGAAAATGCTCGTGTGAAGGTGAATCATAACGGTGTCATTATCCATGATAATGTTTCTATTCCCAAAACCACCGGTGGTGCATTGAATATGAATACAGATAAACCCGGTGCCTTGTTATTACAAGACCATGGAAATCCTGTGCAATATAGAAATATTTGGATCGTAAATAAATAAAGTGAGACCACTATGAAAAAGAAAAATGATCAAACAATTAACCGTAGAGATTTTATCAAAAAATCTACAGTAGCTGCGGCAGCATTTACCATCGTTCCGCGATATGTGTTGGGTGGAACGGGATATACGGCGCCCAGCGATAAATTGAATATAGCTTGTGTAGGTGTGGGCGGAAAAGGGTATTCAGACACTCATGGTGTCGCATCTGAAAATATTGTTGCTTTATGTGATGTGGACGAATTAAAAGCGGCCCAAACATTTAATGATTTTCCCAATGCCAAGCGCTATACGGATTTTCGTGTTATGTTGGAAAAAGAAAAAGGAATTGATGCTGTAACTGTCACAACGCCTGATCATAATCATGCGGTAGTTGCCATAGCTGCCATGGATTTAGGCAAGCATGTTTATGTGCAGAAACCATTGACTCATACGGTTCATGAAGCGCGGATGCTGGCGAAAAAAGCCAAAGAAATGAATGTGGTTACCCAGATGGGAAATCAAGGTCATGCCGGCGAAGGTGGTCGTTTAATCAATGAATGGATTTGGGATGGTGCCATTGGCGATGTAACGGAAGTTCATGTATGGACAAACCGCCCAGTATGGCCCCAAGGTATTGGAAGGCCAGAAACTTTACCATCTGTTCCGGAAACTTTGGATTGGAATCAATGGTTAGGGCCGGCAAAATGGCGACCTTACCATCCGGGCTGGATTATGGTACTGGTGCTTTGGGTGATATGGGTGCTCACTTAATTGATCATCCATACTGGGCATTGAAAATGGAATATCCGGACACGGTACAGGCGAGTTCTAGTCCCATTAATGATGAAACATATCCAAATGCATCTATGGTAACCTACGAATTCCCTGCTCGGGAAGGGATGGTGCCGGTCAAAATGATTTGGTACGATGGCGGACTTATGCCACCAAGACCGAAAGAATTAGAACCGGGACGTAAAATGGGCGATGGCGGTGGCGGTGTTTTATTTTATGGTACCAAAGGGAAAATGATGTGTTCCACCTATGGGGAAAATCCCCGCATCTTTCCTGAAACAAAAATGAAAGAATACAAACGTCCACCCAAATCTATCCCAAGATCCCCGGGGATTCGAGCAGAGTGGATTGAAGCC
>LWDU01037449.1_pt1 | contig 12984 bp, 13 predicted proteins | sample 727161 | NCBI WGS metagenome assembly LWDU01 (sample SAMN04566230, study PRJNA314399) | hydrothermal vent metagenome | isolation source: deep sea hydrothermal plume seawater | place: Mexico: Gulf of California, Guaymas Basin | collected 2004-07-11 | reverse complement strand
CATCGATCCGGATGGTGAGGACCGTGTCAGAAATGACTACGCGGTGGCGGTTCACGTTGCGGAAATGGTGTGTCCCCGGCACCTGTCCGACAAGGGCAAAGTGCGGGCGGCTGGTATTGTAGAGATGCAGGAAGAGCGACAGGCCGACGCCGGTCGTGACACCAAGCTCCACACCAGCAAACAAGGTGACGAGGATGGTCGCTGCCATCGCGCTGAAATCAGACTTTGAATACGACCAGACCTGGCGGAGTGCCTTGAAATCAACGAGCGACAGGACGGCGACAATGATGGTCGCAGCCAGTACTGCTTGAGGCAGGAAGAAGAGAAAGGGCGTCAGGAACAGGGTGGCGAGACCGATGCCGACAGCCGTGAATGCGCCTGCGGCCGGGGTCTCAGCGCCTGCATCAAAGTTCACGGCAGAGCGGGCGAGGCCGCCCGTGACCGGATAGCCGCTTGAGATGCCTGCTGCGAGGCTGGAGACACCGAGGCCGACCAGTTCCTGATCCGGGTCCACGCGCTGGCGGCGCTTGGCCGCGAGCGTCTGCGCCACCGAAACCGACTCTACAAAGCCGATCAGGCTGATCAGGGCCGCTGAGCCCAGAAGCTGCATCCAGATTTCGCGGTCAAAAGCCGGAAGGCCGATTTCAGGCAGGTTGCGCGGCACCTCTCCGAGGATACGGACACCGTCCTCATCAAGCTGCAGGAACGCGACGGCGAGAATGCTTGCGACAACGGCGAAGACCGGGCCGGTGCGCGTCACGATGGCTGCGGCTTTTTCCGGCAGACCTATTTTCATCAGGGCCGGCTTCAGGAATTTGCGCGAGCCAAACAGGAAGACGAGCGAGGCCGCGCCGATGATGAAAGTCGGCGCGTTCGTGTCGCCCAAATTGGCGACGAGGGAGGTGACGATCTCCAGCAGGTTACCGCCGCCCGCATTGATACCCAGAATGTGCTTCAGCTGGGACGCTGCGATAATGATCCCCGACGCGGTGATGAAGCCGGAGACGACAGGGTGGCTGAGGAAGTTCGCCAAGAACCCGGCGCGCAGCAGGCCGAGCACGAGCAGGATGGCCCCGGACAAGAATGCGAGGATCAGCGCGGCCTGGATGTAGGCCTCGCTGCCTTGCGGTGCGATCTTGCTGGCAGCGGCCGCCGTCATCAGGGAGAGGATTGCCACGGGGCCGACAGCCAGCGTCCGGCTGGTACCGAAAATGGCATAGGCGACCAGCGGCAGGATGGATGCGTAGAGCCCGATCTGCGGTGGCAGGCCCGCCAGCATCGCATAGGCCAGCGATTGTGGGATCAGCATGATCGTCACGATCACCGCCGCGATCAGATCGTTGATCAGCGTGTCGCGGCGGTATTCGCGCCCCCATTCAAGGATGGGGAAATATCTGGCGGCTCGGAATGCCATGGTCGGCGTCCTTAAGGGGTTAGAGCGCGTTGATCGGGATCTTCATGTAGCGTTTGCCATTCTCCTCAGCGGGCGGCATTTTGCCGGCACGCATATTGATCTGCACCGATGGCAGGATGAGTTTCGGCATGGCGAGCGTTGCATCCCGCTCGGTACGCATCGTCACAAACTCTTCTTTCGAGATGCCCGTATGGACGTGTTTGTTATGCGCCTTTTCCTCGGCAATCGTGGTTTCCCACACATACTCGTCGCGGCCCGGTGCCTTGTAGTCATGGCAGAGGAATACGCGTGTCTCGCCTGGCAGGGCAAACAGCTTCTGGATCGAGTCGTAGAGCGTTCCGGCATCGCCGCCCGGAAAGTCACAGCGCGCCGTGCCGAAGTCAGGCATGAAAATCGTGTCGCCAACGAAGAGCGCGTTTCCGATGAGGTGGCTCATACAGGCGGGGGTGTGGCCAGGCGTGTGTATGGCGCGGGCGTCGATCGTGCCGACCTTGTAGGTCTCGCCATCCTTGAAAAGGTGGTCGAACTGTCTGCCATCGGTATGGAATTCCTGACCTTCATTGAAGATCTCGCCGAACACTTTCTGAACCGTGGCGATGTGCTCGCCGATGCCGGTGCGCCCGCCGAGCTGGCTCTTGATGTAGGGCGCAGCTGTCAGGTGATCGGCATGGACGTGGGTGTCGATAATCCAGTCGACGGTCAGGCGTGCTTCTTTCACGAAGGCGATCATCTTGTCGGCGGATGCGGTATTTGTGCGCCCAGATGCCTGGTCGAAATCGAGCAGTGAGTCGACGATGGCTGCCTGCTTGGTGGCCTTGTCCCAGACCACATAGCTGATCGTGTTCGTGGCCTCGTCGAAGAAGCCTTTCACTTCGGGTTTCGTCATCGGTTTTCTCCTTCGGGCTCTGCTTCGAAGCGGACATCCGGGTCCGCGTTCGAGCCGAGCATCACGGTGCAGATTGCGTCGACCAGCGCATGAACGCGTGCATCGACCAGCGAATAGTGAACGACCTTGCCATCCCGGCGGGCTGAGATGATCCCTTCCTCGCGCAGCTTGGCGAGTTCACGCGAAAGACGGGGCTGGGGAATTTCGAGCTGTACCTCAAGTTCGCCAACACTCATCTCGCCGCCGCGAAGCTGGCAGCAGACCATTAGCCGGTCCGGATGCGACAGGGACTTCAGAAGCGTCGTCGCCTCGCGGGCGAGCGGCTCCATGTTTTTCACATCCTTGATCATAGCGAGGTCCGATACATCTTGCGCAAAGTCACTTTACATTTTACATAAGCGTAAATTGTTAGTTTGGGAAGTCGAAAGTGGAAAATTTCACACCTATCAGCGCTAGCATCGGCGGAGCCTTGATTGGTCTCTCCGCAGTCTTGCTCATGACGTTTCATGGGCGGATCGCGGGGATCAGCGGTCTGTTCTCCGGAACCGTATTCGCGGCGAAGGGCGACCGGAGCTGGCGCGTCTTCTTTGTGGCGGGGCTGGTGGTAGCGCCGCTCGTCTACTGGTTGGCGGCCGCAGAGAAGCCTGCCTTCGACTTGCAGGCAGGCTGGCCACTGATCGTCGCAAGCGGCTTGCTGGTCGGCTTTGGCACGCGGCTCGGTTCGGGTTGCACGAGTGGACATGGCGTGTGCGGCCTGTCGCGCCTGTCGCCGCGCTCAATGGTGTCGGTCGTGCTGTTCATGGCTGCCGGCATGGCGACCGTCGCCCTCATCAAACCCCTGATTGGAGCCTGATGCTCATGGCACGTAATCTCATGGCCCTTCTGGCGGGCCTCACCTTTGGTCTCGGACTTGTTATCTCGCAGATGGTCAACCCGGCGAAGGTCATCGCCTTCCTGGACCTCTTCGGGAACTGGGACCCGTCACTTGCCTTCGTGATGGGCGCCGCGCTCCTCGTGACGGCAGTTGGCTATCGCCTTGTCTGGCTGCGCCCGCGCCCCGTGCTGGCAGAGAGCTTCCAGGTGCCGGGCAACCGCAAGGTCGACGCGAAGCTGGCCACAGGCGCTGTCCTGTTCGGCATCGGTTGGGGCCTTGCCGGTCTCTGCCCGGGGCCAGCGATCGCAGCGCTCACGATTGGGGGTGTTCCGGCGTTTGGCTTTCTCGCGGCGATGGCGGTAGGAATGCTGGCGTTCGAGTTGTTTGACCGACGGGCCGCGAAGGCCGCCTAACGGCCTTTGAAGACAGGCGGGCGTTTCTCCAAAAAGCTCGCCACGCCTTCCTTATGGTCCTCGGTCTGCATCAGCGCCCGGATTGTCTCAATGGCCCAGCCGCCAAGCTCGCGCGGGTCGCCATAGGTTCCCTTGCGAATGCCTTCCTTCATGTAACGAAGAGCGAGAGGCGGGTTCTCTGCGATACGTCCGGCAAGCGCTCTTGCCTCATCTATCAGCTGATCGTGCGGAACCGTGCGGGAGACGAGGCCAATGCGCTCAGCCTCCTGCGCGTCAATGACGTCGCCGGTGAACAGAAGCTCGGCGGCCTTTGCCGGTCCGACGATGGAAGGCAGACGGTAGAAGCCGCCCACATCGCAGACGAGACCGCGCTTGATGAACATTTCAGAGAATTTTGCCTTGTCTGAGGCGATGCGGATATCGGCATAGAGCGCAAGCTCCATGCCCCAGCCGATTGCGGCGCCATTGATCGCGGCAATCAGTGGTTTGTCGCATTCGAGCGCAGCCATCGCGGCAGGGGTCGGCTGGTGGCGAACTGTCGGTGACTTCGGTGCCGCGTCCTTCGGCTTGGGCGCGGCCATGATTTCTCGGACATCATCGCCAGAACAGAAAGCGGGGTCCGCGCCAGTCACGATCACGCAGCGCACATCTGCGTCAGTCACAGCCCGGCGCAGCGCGCGCTCCAGCCGGTCATAAGCATCGAAATTGAGCGCATTGCGCCGCTCTGGCCGGTTCAGGGTGATGGTCGCAATGTAATCTTTGACGTCGTAAAGGACGCTGGCGGCGGTGTCTGTCTCTGACATGGTGGTCTCTCCCTGCGGTGTATCAGACGCCTGCTCTTGCGGCGGCGTTTATCTCCCAGCGCTAGCGGGCTGACGCATGGGAGGGTCAAGCGCTGTTTTGCCCGGAGAAATAAGTTGCCGCTTGCTGCCCATCTCACTGGAATTTCGCGTTGACCTCTGCGCGCAGCAGTCCTATCAACCCGCCTTCCGAAAGTGCCCAGGTGGCGGAACTGGTAGACGCGCACGGTTCAGGTCCGTGTGGAGCAATCCGTGGAGGTTCGAGTCCTCTCCTGGGCACCAAACTTGACCCGTCACTTTGCAGTTGGCCCAAAACTTTGAAGGGCAGTGATGTGTTGGCGGTTCTATAACCGGATTTACGGCAGTATTGGAGACGATCAGCAAAAGTGAGCTTCAGCACCATTCTTTGATGCTCAATTCGTCCGGAACGCCATAAAATACAAGGGTTTGCAAGAAACGTCATAGCGGTTCTATAAGCTTGATCGAAGCTGGGCTCCGAGCCCGCGTTCTTGCGACTGAAGCTCTCTGCATCGTCGAGCTGTCGCATTCTCTGCTTCTCAAGCCGATCCATCTCTTTTTCGTAGACGGCGATCATGCGCGGTTGAGAGCTTTCCAGTATGCGATCTACCAGCTTCTCTATTTGCTTTTCGATAGACTTGGCGGCATCAAGCGCCGCGCTTCGCCGCGCATCGAAGTCCTGAATGCTCTTATCCCAAGCCGCTTTGAAAAGGCGTGTTGCTACACGAACTATCGCCTGGCTGGGCCGGACTGATTTCAGAAGAGCTTCAAAGTCTTCTTCAAGCTTCTCTTTTCGCACCGACTTGCCATAGGATTCGTCGCACGTCTTGGTTTGACAAACATAGTAGCCGTACCTCTTCGAACGCCCTTTAGAGAAACTCGCTTTATACGGGACGCCGCAATCTGCGCAGCAGATGAATGATCGAAGTGGAAAATCCTCATTGATCGTTTTTCTCACGGGTATCGAAAGTGCGCGACCGCTTAGACGCTCCAGCACTTTCTCGTGCGTAGCGAAGCTTATCAGGGGCTCGTGGTGAGCCTTGGTGAGCGGGATGTCCCAATCAGGGTAGCAAATATAGCCTGCGTATAGCGGGTTGCTCAGCAGCTTTTTGATCTTCTGTTTATGAACTTCGCCATACCTATTCTTTGGGAAGCCCGAATGGCGATCCAGAAAGCGTTTTACCTCCATCTGCGATGCAAGATCGCCCGATGCAAAACGTTCCAAAGCTTGAGCCAGAATGGTTGCGGCAGGCTCTTCACGAACCAAGACTTTCCCGCCGACTCCACCTCCGCCTTTTTCAAATTTGTAGCCGTTCGGCTCTCTCAAGGGCCAGTAGCCGCTTTGCATCCTTGCCCGCATGCGCGAGGCCGCTCGCTTTGCGTTATTGATGCGTTCTTCTTCGACAACTAGCGCACGCAGCTTCTCAGGGAATTGTGCTGTGGGGTCATCGGAGAACTCGATGGAAGGAGAAAGCAATTCTCCTCCAGCTTCCCTTATGTCTCTTCGGAGACTCATGTGTGCGATGTAATCGCGGGCCAGTCTGCTAATATCGTCTATAACGACTGCCATGTTCTCGCGGCGATGTTTTCGAAGAAAGCTCAGCATCTCGTCCATACCTGGACGTGAGGCAACGCTGCCCGTCATTGTGTCCGAGAACACTTTTATTGGACGTAAGCCTCTGTAACCCGCATAATCGCGGCAGGCTCTTTCTTGCGACCGCAGCCCATCCCCATCAGACTTTTGCTTGAGGGACGACACACGCACGTAAATAACGGCCTTGCGTTTAGGCTCTGCCTTGTCGGTTATAGATGGATCGTGCTCATTCATGGGACTCCTCCCCTGTGGCATGCTCAAGGCACGCAGCATTTTCGATTTTTTTGTTTTTGATGTCCTTCGAGTCTACCACAGATCGTTGCGAAATAGCATTTTCAAACTGTCTGAGATCAATCGCGTCCGTGACGGCGTCTAGCCCCAAATAAGCCCTGACCGCGCTTTCCAGTAGGCATTTGATTATGTGGATAGCTTGCAGCTTTTCCTGTTCGCTCAGTTCGAACTCAGAAAGCTCCGACATCAAGTCTGAGATGCTCGCCTCAGAAGGGAAGTTTTGCGGGAGAACCTCAATGGTCTCCAAATAGGATATGTCGTCCGTGCACATTTTTCGGACCTCTTTTCTTTAAATGTGGGGAATAAAATCTTCCCAGTCGGGAAGAACAAAATAGGAACATTATCCTATCTTTTCCTGTTTGGCAAGGAATCTTTACCCCGAAAGGTTGGGGCCTGATCGACCAGAGCTTTCAGGTGATGCTCTATCTATTCCATGCGATTTGAAGGAGCGATCCGTTAAGCGGTGTGTGGCTTGGCGCACGCTTTCCTTTCGATTGCGATAGTTCGCGTAGACTTCACCAACGGGATCAACGGCTCCGCGCTCGCGCGCCTGATCTATCCAGGCAGATTTCATTTTGTGGAAGTGTCGCTCAACCTTGTCTCGAGTTCGCGCCGCGCGGTCTATCATCGCGTGTGTCTCTTTTTTGAGCGGGTGAGCCGCCTCACGTTTTACGGCTGGAGAAGGCGCTTCACGTTTTGCATCATAGCCTGGCGTGTTTGTGATTTGATCGAGCCGCGCCTGTCTTCTGCTCCCGACCTCCGCCATCAAGCCTTCAGCCCGATGCGCGACAAGTCGCTGCGCCTCTTGCTCTATGGTCGGGCGTGACATGTGAGGAGGGCTGAAGTCTTGCGCTTGGTTCTGACGCTTTAAAGCGACTTTTTCTCGCGCATCATTCAGCCATTTCTCGCGGTTCTCGCTGATATGCTGAGCTACCTTCCTTCGAGCTTCACTGGCCCACTTTTCAAGCTCCTGAAGCGAACGGAAAGCTTCAGCGTCGCCAGCAATTCTTTTGAAAGTCGGCAAATCGACGGTTTCAAACTCTTCTTTCAATGAAGGCATGATATTTCTCTCGCTTTAGTGACGAAATTTGAAAGCGAGAGGCGAAATCGGATATACTCAGTGTAATGAGTAAAAAGCCGCCAATCAGACATGCAAAGAATGACAATTCCGGATTGAGGCTAGTGGTGGACCAACCTCTCGGCCCGGAAGATGTCCAGCGCGTCATAACCGGAATCACCCAGCGCCTAGAGGACGAGGGGGCGAGCCGCGCGTTTATTATTGATGCTCTGTTTAATGCCATCTTGGATATCGCCTATCGCGCAAGTGTGGAGCAAACCGAAGACAGCTCCGGCTTTCTCGCACTCGAACGCTACAATCAGCTTAGCCACAGATCGGGAGAGTTGGAGCTGCTTAAGGCAGAAATCATGGCGCGTTGCTGCGAGCAGCTCACAAGCCCGCCATCAGAGACGTAGTTTCACACGGCCTTTGTATTTCTTCTTCCCGAAATAAGGGTTTGCTTGCGCCTGAGAGCGCCAAGGCGTCACCTCATGATAGCCGACTTTGTCTAACTGCATCGGTGGATTGTTGCGGTAAAACACAATCGACCTGCTGAATTGTCCAACCTGCTCAGGCGTGAGAATTGGTTTAGCAACCTCCGATACCGTGCTCGAAACCGGGCTAAAGAGGTTTCGGCCTGTACTGTAGGATTCCTCGCGTAGCGAGCTTGAGCCCAACATTTTCGAAATGAGCTCTCGCGCTTTCTGCGATCCTGTGCCGTGGAATATCTTGAGCTCTGTCTGGGAAAGAAGCGTTTCGAGGGACTCTCGGCCATAGACATGCGCCCATTGTTCGAGCTCCTGAAGCACCACAATAATGCGGATGCCGAACTCTCTTACTGAGGTCAGCAGCTTTGGCAGAGAGGCGATTTTGAAGTTTGTGGCCTCATCGAGAAGGAAGACAACCGGTGTGCGGTCAGCGCTCCTGATCAGCTCTGAACTGGCGGCCTCTGTGACCAGCGCGATCCATTCTGCGAAAGTATCTTGCTGGGTTGGGTCGCAAATAATGTAGACCGTCACTTTCCCAGTTTTCAGCTCCTCCATATCGAAATCGGAATGCTCAGTCGCAGCAGCCAGCACGCCGCTGGCCGAGTAAGGCTCAAGAACTTGCAACGCGCCTTCACGAAATGACTCAAATTGACGAGAGTCACCATTCTCGATCTTTCGAGTTAGGTCTTTCGCCATGCCTGAGAGATCCCCAGACAGAACGCTGGTCGCTTGTGCTGCATAAAAAGCGGCTTCGAGGCGGTCGATATCTCGAAGCAAGGACAAGGTTTGGCTCAAGGTCACCGTGCCGAACTGGGTGACGAGATATAGCATTGAGAATACAAGAAGTTTCCGCGATCCTTCGCGGAAGAAGCTGTTCTCGCCTGGGGCTGCGGGCTCCTTTACGAGCTGGAGCGCCAGTTTCTTTGCATCAGCTACAAGATGCTTATGTCTGGTAGGCTCGCTCCAATTCTTGATAAGAGATGTAAGAGGGTTGAAACGCGCGCTTGGTCCAAGGGAGTCTTTGAAGAGCTCTCCAGGGTTTAGTTTTTCCTGCGATGCCGCGCAGTGATACAGGCCAAGCTACCCTTCAAATCGGTCACGAGCATTCCTAATGGATTGTGCAGTAACTCCGGAATAACCGTCCCAACCGTTTTACCGGCGCCACTTCCTGCCAAGACCATCGCTGATGTCTCGAATGGCAGAAAGACACCTTTACCGTGGGAAACGCCGCAGAACAGGCCTGTTTTTCGTTTGGATAGTCTGCGTATAAGCCGCGCGCCGGCCCAATGCGCTGTCCCCTTATTTCCTTTCGCTTTTCGGACTTGAATCTGCCGGCGAAACCGGAGCGCATATTTTAGAATTTTTCCGAGAATTTCGAGCCCGATGAACGCGGTTCCGAGCCAGAGGCAATAGGGGATGAAATAGAAATCCGGATCATATCGCATGGGATACGCCAGGACAGAGATGTAGACGAGACCTGCAAAACAGAGAATTGTAGTTAGGGGATGCGGCTCTTTCTTTTCTTCTTTGGATGGCATGCCGAACTCCTTGCTGTTGCGTGAGAGATCGAAAAGCGTGACGTGTGTAGACCGAATATGCGGGAGTGTTTGGTGCGCGTCGTGGATAAGAAAAGGCCCCGCCATGTGTGGCGGAGCCTTTTGCATTTTCCGTCTGATCTATTGAGCAGAAACCAGAGCTACTGGATCAATCGTAATCCATGCGTCATTCGTGGCAGAGCCCGATTTCAGCAAGTTGGTGAGGCCGGATGCACGATTGCCTTTCTCAGCCGAGATCTTGAATTCTCTGGCGTAGGTCCTTCCGTCGACAGCCAGCCTCACTTCACCAGAAATCCCATCAGCCTGATGGCCGGAATAGAGATTCACGGCGATGAGCAACTCATTGAGATTGATAGGCGCGCTGAAGCTAATGGTTTCGAGCCCGTTCATCAGATCGCGACCCTGAACGAAGTCCTTGTGGAAGACCCCTTCGCGAGACCGCGTACGGCCGAAGTACAAAATGTCCGCCCCTGGGCCGGGCCGCGCGTAAATGTCGAGGTCGCAAGACGAGCAATCCCACTTGATACCAAGCTCGACATTCTTAGCCTCTGCAATTTCAGACGCTTCCAATTCACTCGTGCTGACCTCACGGTCGTAAATAGGCACGTAGCGTCCTCGATCTATGCGAACCTGTAGCATCTCCAGCTTGTCGGAGGGCGAGGGCTCGAATTTCTCGGTCGGTTGACGAACGCCGCTCTTCACGCGCTCTATAAGCTGATCACGATCTGCGCTGAAAGTTGCAAGTTCAGCCCCGAGAGCGTTTGAGCTAATTGCCCAGAAACGGCCGGTGAAATAGCTGTGCTGATCATTGACCGACCACCGGTACCCTTCGCTGGCGAAGTGGATCGCGACGCCCTCTAATGGCTTGCCAAGACCTGACATACTGAAGGGTGAGTTGGCGCGATCTGTGAAAACGTGACCATCCGATGGTATGCGGCCGCCGGCCATATAAAGGCTTGGCTGGCGGGGGTTGTTGATGATCGGCGAGCCGAAGATCACAACCGTCTCAAGCTGGCTCGTCGGAGCCTGTCTTGCGAGGAGGCGGAGAAATTCGCTCAGATCGAGTGCGCCTGCTTCGCCATCCGCGTTGGCAGATTTGGTAAATTGCAAAATTCGCCGTACGCAGCCTGCATTCTTGTTGAGCTTCGCTTTGGCTGACCTGTAGCTGCTACGATCAGGCACTTCGAATGTGCAGATCAATTCGCCAGAAAATGCATCGAATACCGAGGCGGTTTCGCCTGGCTCAACTGTCTCCAGCATTAGTCGGATCGCATCTTTGGCTTCTGCTTGCTTGAGCGAACTTTCGCCATGCGGTGAAAGTCCGACCGCAAGGTTGTCAGCCTTGGCAGCAGGTGCTGCCAAGGCCAATGCGATAGCCGATGATGCTATTGCGATTTTAAGCATGTCCATGAGAAGTCTCCTTTGTCTCAAGACCGCTTGCCGGATTGCTGGGAAAGCCAGTCGGCAAGAGCCTCGCTGACATATGCCGCGCGAGCAGCGGACAGTCGGGAGACTTTGCCGTGCGCCTCATTGAAGACTTCGCGCGCGGCGGCGACCCGCGCTTCCCACAGATGCACGTCCTTCTCCGCTTCTGGATAAGCCTCATTCGCTTGGCGATAACCGACGCGGTAGCTGGCTATAATTTTGTCGACGACAAGAAAGAGCGCCGCACCGATCAGAACCTCTGCCAGGATTTGAACGGTATTGCGCAGGGCGGTTAGATCATGCCCGCTATCGCTATCTTCGAAGAGCGCATCAAGATTGATGTCAGGGGTCGCACCCTCAAAGCTCACCGAAAAAAGGACAACCCATATGACCGCAGTGATGCAGGCGAGGGCGAAGATGGTGACAGAGAAGTTACGTCTGCTTTTATCGAGCTGGAGCAGGTTGCTGCCGCTCTTCAGGGCAATTGCGGCCGCTGGCACTAAGCCTGCCAGTAGCCAGGCTAGAATTGGCTGATCTAGAAATACGGGGATACCCGACGCCAAAATGACAGTCGCGACATTAGTTGCTCCAAGCGCTAGCAAAACGCCGCTCGAGCAAAGAGCGACTAACAAGGTGATGCGATCAAAGACCGACCACTCCGAGAATGAAACGTCACCCTCGCTTGCGTTCTCTTGTTCCGTGATCTTGCTCTTTGAGGCGTAGCGATCCGTTCCTTCGAGGACCTTTTGTGCTCGCCGAAGTTGACGATCACACTCATCGAGGTCGAATTGCGCTTGTTCCTCCTCTTTCTTCGCGCGCGAGTATTCGTGGCCATGTTGAGCATCCCACTTGTTTTGTGCATGAGTCTCGACCGCTTGCTTGCCTTCCGAATGGTTGCGCAACTGACGCGCGAAATTGAGGTCTGGATCGACCGAAAAATCTTTCGACATAGCCTGAGCCCTTCGTGTTTGAAGCGCCGCATCAAGACGATGCAGCGCTCCAATTTTGAGTTGGGATCAGCCTGCTCGCTGGAGAGTTCCTGGCGCTCTGCAACGACACATCATATCCGGCTAAGCGGGTAGCGTTATCGGCTTCCGAACTATTGGGTTTCCGACAATTTTAAAGTGCAGGTCAGCTATCAGAAGACGGTCATAATTTGTCCGATAGGGGGCCTTTTTCGGAGGCGTCGAAACGAAGCGCTTGATGTGCGTAATCCAGCTTCCGTCATCATCGAATGCCCGCTCCACCCAATCCTCCGGCACTAGCAACTCTTCTCCCCATTCATCGCGCAATTGCACATGGGGGTGAAAAATTGAGGAGGTGAAAGCATTGAGGCCGCCCGTGCGGGTAATGCCCTCAATCCAGAACTTATGTGCCGTCCAGTATAAGAATTGGCGGCTCATTATGTCGTGATAGCGCCCAGCTTGAACCCTTGTATTCTCCGGAATGTATATCTTCATCGGGATTGCTCTTTAGGTTGAAGAGCACGTCTGCTCGTTTGATCGGTGTCGACCCAATGATCCGAGCAGAGGCTAGGGTGGGATACATCCCGTTTTGTCCCACCCACCTATTGTGCAGTATTTACACGACTGAAAATATACAAAAAATTTGCATAATAAATATCATAATGATATATTAATTTGTGACTGTTAGCTTAATTTTAAATGAAGGTGGTCTCGCCACCCAAATGCAAATTGGTACACTTGGGGACTTCCCTCATTGTGTGGCCTTAGCGCTATATATGGAATGGGAGGTCGACCAAATTGAGGGAAGCGCCGGTATTCCCTTGGAGCGATGCCTTGTTCAAAGGTTTTCGCCGGTTGGCTCGAGAGGATTAGAGCGACCAGGGCGCGCCGAAGGATTTGGGCCCGCCCTAAAGATTTACGACGCCCTCAGTAATAAGACTTACTTCGAGTGTCATTATGCCGTTTTGGGGCACGGTACGTGGGGAGTATGCCACAACACCGAGGGGCCTGCATTATATCTTAACGACGGCAAAGACGAGATCGTGGAATATTATATCAGAGATCAGGCTCATAGGGTCGACGGTCCTCAGACAATTTATACGGACCTGCGAACCGGCAATGTTTATAAGAAGATTTGGAAGCAGAATAACGAACATTTCCGCGAAGATGGGCTGCCTGCTGAAGAAACATATGATGATAACG
>LWDU01034436.1_pt1 | contig 12984 bp, 15 predicted proteins | sample 727161 | NCBI WGS metagenome assembly LWDU01 (sample SAMN04566230, study PRJNA314399) | hydrothermal vent metagenome | isolation source: deep sea hydrothermal plume seawater | place: Mexico: Gulf of California, Guaymas Basin | collected 2004-07-11 | reverse complement strand
AATAATAAAGTTAAAGACGTATATGAAAATAATACTGAAAATTTAAGAAGACTTGGATTTAACTTAAAAGAGAAAGAACACAAAATAATTATAAATAACACTAAAACTTTATGGATTGGTAATGTCAATAAATACAATGAGGTTTATATCTTGCAAGCTAATAAAATATATAAAGTTGATTATTTCCAAGACTTGTCAGACATTTCAACCAAGAATTGGGTAATGAAACATGACTTATTAGAATTAAAAGATACAGATGAGTTTGATATAACAATAGGTGGATCAGAGGATGGTTTATGTACAATTAGGCATAAGGATATGGTATTTCATCCAGAATTATCTATTATTAGAAACTCTTTCATAGATTTATATTTTTCTGATGTTTCTTTTTTTGGCGATTATGACATGATAATGCTTGAATATGGGGTGATTAATGATTTAACTACTAAAAAAAATCATCCCGGTTTACAATAAAAAAGGTGAAGGACAAAGTATATTTTCGTTATAAAGACGAGCCATATCGATATACAATTCCAAATGCTGTTGCTGATAATTTAAATAATGCGTGTGAAAAATATAAATCTATTCTAAAGAATCAATAAATTTTTCTGCATCTAATGCAGCCATACACCCAGTACCAGCAGAGGTAACGGCTTGTCTATATATTTTGTCAGTTACATCACCAGCTGCAAAGACTCCCGCAATACTTGTTTCTGTAGCGTAATCAGATTTTTTATCATTTGTAATAATGTAACCATCGTTATCCATTTTTAGTATATTTTTAAATATGCCAGTATTGGGTTTATGTCCAATTGCTATAAATACACCATCTAAATTAATTTCCGTGTTAGCGCCATCTAATTTTGATTTAATTATTACTGAAGTTACACCTAAATCATCTCCTTTAACTTCAGAAAGTTCTCCGTCCCAACGTATTTCAATGTTATCTTTTTTAAATAGTTTCTCTTGTAACATTTTTTCAGCTCGTAAGGCATCTCTTCGGTGAACTAAAATTACTGAAGATGCGATATTAGATAAATATAATGCTTCTTCAACAGCTGTGTTACCCCCACCAATTACACAAACTTTTTTATTTTTATAAAAAAAGCCGTCGCAAGTAGCGCAAGCAGATACACCTTTACCAAGGTATTTTTTTTCACTTTCTAACCCTAGATACATTGCGTCAGCACCTGTTGATATAATGAGAGCGTCTGCTGAATACTCTGAACCATCGCCTTTCAAAATAAATGGTTTATTTTTTAGCTCAACTTCGTTTATATGATCAAATATTATATTTACATTATATTTAAGAGCATGTTTTTCCATTCTTTCCATTAAATCAGGACCTTGCAGACCGTCAAAATCTCCTGGCCAGTTATCAACATCAGTAGTAGTCATTAGCTGACCACCTTTGCTTAAGCCAGTTATCAGCGTTGGATTAAGATTTGCCCTAGCAGCATATACTGCTGCAGTGTAACCGGCTGGTCCTGAGCCCAATATAATAAGCTTTGAATGTTTATTGTTTTTCAAATTACCTTCATATGTTAATCAATTTTATTGATAATAGATTTAATCTATTAAGTTAATATTTATTGTAAATATAGTATAATCATGCGGAATAAGGAAGATAAAAAACCTTCATTCTATCTTTATTTTGTGTAGCTAATAAAATATTAATATAGTTTATAGCATTGGGGCAGATTGTATTGAAAAATAAGACAAACAAAATAGCCAGCAACTCACCTAATAAAAAAGTAATATCTCAAACATTTAGAGAGGCTATTTTACTTTTATCATTTTCAGTTTCGTCTTTTATTTACTTAACACTAACAACATATCAAAAAAATGATTCTAGCTGGATAAAATCGTCGTCTACTGAAATTCAAAATCTTGGAGGATTATTTGGCTCATATTTAAGCGAAACATTGTATTTTGTATTTGGTCAAGCAGCTTTTTTAATACCACTAATAATAATTTTTTTAGCAATAATAATTTACAAGAAAGATAATCTTAATAATAACAAAGAGGGTAATACCTCAAGGTTTATAGGATACTTTATATTTCTTGTTTCATTTTGTGCATTACTCAGTATTCATCATGTTCCAAATGATTTAGAGGTTGGAGCTGGAGGAATAGTAGGCAATACCATAGCAATTTTTTTAGTTCATAATTTACACATTTATGGCTCAACGTTAGTATTGGTTTCTTTGTCTGCTTTAGGATTAACCTTGTGGCTAAAATTTTCTTGGATACAAATTTTTGAAAAAATTGGCGAGATTTCTATTTATATTTCACAAAAGCTATTTAATTTTATTTTAGACTTGCCTACAATTATATCTAGAGATAAAGAAATAAAATATTTAAAGAAAGATATCGCATTTAAGAAAAAACTTGAAAAATTAAAAAAATTGGATGATGTTAAAATTGAGCCAGAAGTGAAAGTCACCAACTTTTCTGAACGTGTTGAAAAAGAAAAACAAATTCAATTATTTGAAAATAAAAGCGGATCTAAAATACCGCCGTTAAATTTATTAAGTGATTCTCAGGAAGTTGTTACTTCTTACTCAGATGAAACTTTAAAAACTTTATCCAAGCTTGTTGAAATAAAACTTGATGATTATGGCGTTAAAGCTAGTGTTGTTGCAGTTCATCAAGGTCCTGTTATTACTCGTTTTGAGTTAGAGCCTGAAGCTGGAGTTAAAGCTGGAAAAATTACTAATTTATCAAAAGATTTAGCTAGAGCTTTATCAGTTACTAATGTAAGAGTTGTAGAAGTTATACCTGGTAAAAATGTTATTGGCATAGAAATTCCAAATAAAAATAAGCAAATTGTAAGATTATCAGAAATACTTAAGTCAGCTGTTTTTGAAAATTTTTCATCAAAACTTACACTAGGTTTAGGTAAAGATATTTCTGGTGCTCCAGTAATGACTGACTTATCTAAAATGCCGCACTTGTTATTGGCTGGAACTACTGGCTCAGGTAAATCAGTTGCACTTAATTCGATGATTCTAAGTTTGATTTATAAATCTAGTCCTGAGCATGTACGAATGATAATGATAGATCCTAAAATGCTTGAGTTGGGAGTGTATGACGGCATTCCACATTTATTAACGCCAGTAGTTACAGATATGAATCTTGCAGCAAACGCTTTAATGTGGAGTGTTAAAGAAATGGAAAGACGATATAAGCTGTTAGCTAAATATAGTGTAAGGAACATAGATAGTTATAATGCTAAAATAAAAGCTGATAAATTAACTGAAGATCAACATTTACCTCAAATTGTAATCATAGTCGATGAGTTTGCAGATTTATTTTTTGTTGTTGGTAAAAGAATCGAGGAATTAATTGCTCGATTAGCTCAAAAAGCTAGAGCTGCCGGCATACATTTAATTCTAGCCACACAAAGACCATCAGTTGATGTAATTACTGGTCTAATAAAAGCTAACATACCATCAAGAATTGCTTTTCAGGTTTCTTCTAAAATTGATTCAAGAGTAATACTTGATCAAGCAGGAGCTGAAAATCTTTTGGGAAATGGTGATATGCTTTATTTAGAAAGTGGAAAAATGATTCCAGAAAGAATACATGGAGCATTTGTCTCTGACAAAGAAGTAAAAGATGTAATAAATTATTTAAAAGAAGGTGTCGAAAACGAATATCTTGAAGAGATATTAGATAATAGCAATAGTGATCTTAAGTCTTTATATAAAGAAAATGATGATGATGATGATTTATATAAAGAGGCGGTATCAATTGTTATTGAAAGTGATAAGGCGTCAATATCCTATTTACAGAGAAGATTAAAGATTGGTTATAACAGAGCAGCTAGAATGATCGAAAAAATGGAAGAATTAGGCATTGTTACGGCAATTCAAAAAAATGGAACAAGAAATGTTCTCAAAAAAAACTAATAAGATATATTTTAAGTCTATGTTAACTATTGCATTATTAACATGTTGTAATAATATTTTATTTGCAAGTGAAAAGTTTGACTACATCAATTATATAAAAAAGCTAGAATCATTTTCATCGAGTTTTAATCAATCAACTTATGATAAAGATGGCTCTCTAATGAAGAAGAGCTCTGGAAAATTATTTTTTAAAAAAAAATCAATGTATAGATTAGAGTACACAAAGCCAAATAAAATAAAATTTATTTCAGATGGGCAGATTTTAACTACTTACGATGAAGATTTAGAACAAGTTATAATTCAGAGAACAAGTATTGATAATAGAAATAATATTGTTAATTTTATGACTGATACTGAATATTTAAAAAATAAATTTAAATTAGATATATATAGCAGTAAGGGTATTGACTACGTTGAATTTATTCCGCTAAGCAAAGATTTAGAAAATCATTTTTTTATTATAGCTTTAAAGGATGAAAATATTATAAAAATTACCTTTATGAACGATTTTGATCAAAGTGTTACAATGAGTTTTGATGATTTTAAACGGAATACAGGTATTCTAGACTCTATTTTTAAAATTGATATACCGAAAAATTTTGATGTTATTATAGATAAATAAATAAGGAGTTATTATGGCAGATTTAAACTTATCTACAGAAATTGTAAATAAAGTGTTAGATGTATTAAAAGAACATGACGAATCATCATCTGATCATTTAGTCTCCACCCAGTATTTAGCAGCTATAATTGGTTTTGTTGTTGCGAAGGAAGATTTTAATAATCAACAAAGAGATGAAATAATTAATGAATTGTCTTCGTTTATAAGATATGTAGCTGATGACCTAAGATCAGCAGAAAAACAGAAGACCCCGCAAACTGGTGAAGCTTTTGGCATATGGAAGCCTAAATAAGTATAATGTTAAAATTAACACTAATAGCGTTTGGTGGAGCTTTAGGCTCAATAGGTAGATATTATTTGTCTAGCAGCTTTTTAAAGAATTTTATTATTTTTGACATTCCAATTGCTATACTTTTTATAAATATTTTAGGGTCATTTTTTTTTGGAGTATTTATGGGGATTTTGCAAAATAATATTTTAATCTCTAGTAATATAAAAATATTTGTTGTTACTGGATTTCTTGCTGCATTTACTACGTTTTCAACATTCGCATGGGAGTCCATAATTTTATTTGAAAATCAAATGTATTTAAAGTTAACAATTTATTGTTTAGCATCAGTTCTTCTGTCAATAGGATTTTGTTTAATAGGTTACTATTTAGGTAAATAATAATGATTGATTCAAAATTTTTGAGACAAAATATAGAAAATGTAAGTAGTAACTTACTGAAAAAAAATTATGAGCTTGATAAGGAATATTTTTTAACAGTTGATTCAGATAGAAAAAATCTTATTGGTGAAACTGAGGAACTTCAAAATAAAAAAAATTTATTATCTAAAGAAATTGGTATTTTGAAATTAAAAAAGCTAGATACGAGCACATTGTCTAAAGAAGTAGAAAATATTAATAGTGTTTTAAAAAATAAACAAGATGCGCTTATTTTGTCAGAAGAGAAATATTATGATTTTATGTTAAATATTCCTAATATTCTTGATGACCATGTTCCGTTAGGTAAATCATCTGATGATAATTCTGTTATTAATTACTCTGATAATGATGATTTAACTAAAACTTCTAATAAAGAATTTAGTGATCATAGTGTTATAGGAAAATCTTTGGGCTTATATGATCATGATATTGCATCCAGTATTTCTGGCTCACGTTTTAGTTTACTTTTTGGTTCTTTGGCTCAACTTCATAGAGCCTTAGGCTCATTTATGGTAGACACACATATTAATTCCCATAAATATACAGAAGTTAATGTTCCATTATTAGTTAATAATGATTCATTGACCTGTACAGGGCAGCTACCAAAATTTAAGGATGATTTATTTGAGATTAAAAACAAAAAAGATTTTTTCTTAATTCCGACAGCTGAAGTTCCTTTAACAAATATTTTTCAAAATAAAATTTTTTCGGAACAAGAATTACCAATTTATTACACATCTTTATCAACATGTTTTAGGTCTGAAGCTGGATCTTATGGTAAAGATACAAAGGGGTTAATTAGGCAGCATCAGTTTGATAAAGTGGAGCTAGTTCACGCAGTAACACCAGAAAGTTCAGATGAATCATTAAACTTGTTAATCAAACATGCTGAAAAAATATTAAATTTACTCGAGCTTCCTTATAGAAAAGTGTTACTTTGCTCTGGAGACACAGGTTTTTCTGCATCTATTACTTATGATCTTGAGGTTTGGATGCCATCTCAAAAGGCATATAGAGAAATATCTTCTTGTAGTAATTTTACAGACTTTCAGGCGAGGAGATTGCATGCAAAATACAAAAACAAAGTATCAAAAAAGAAGGAATACATTCATACAATAAATGGCTCAGGCTTAGCTGTGGGAAGAACCTTAGCTGCTATAATTGAAAACTATCAGAATGAGAATGGAGAAATTGAAATACCTGATGTTTTGAGACCATATATGAATAACATGAAGTGCATAGAAAGTAATTAATGAGTACAGATTCTAAAATTTATTATGGAAACCTTGACTGGATAGGCGTTAGAGAAAAAACAGGTGGAATTAAAAGTATAGACCATGCTTTAGCTATAGAAGGTCTTGGACTTGAAGGTGATAAAATAACGCTCAAGAGATCCAAAAAAAGACAAGTAACTTTAATGCAAAAAGAGCACATCTCTGTTATCTTGTCGCTATCGTGTGAAAAAGATGAGAATAAAATAAATAAAATTCAACATTACTTTAAAAGAAATTTATTAATTTCAAATTATAATATTCAAAGTCTTATAGGAAAATATTTTAGCATAGGTGCGGCATTATTCTACGGTACTGGCGACTGCAAGCCATGTAAGAAAATTGAAAATTCACTTGGTAAAAATATGTTTTATGCGATGCAAGGTATGGGAGGTATAACTGCAACAGTTGTTAAAACTGGCAATATAAAGATTAATGATAGTTTAAATTTGGAAATAAGTTAATGAGAACATTTTACTGCAATGAAATAAATGAATCGCTTGTTGGTCAAGAGGTCCAGGTATGTGGATGGGTTAATAAGATAAGGGATCATGGTGGTGTAATTTTTATTGATCTTAGAGATGCTAAAGGATTGGTTCAAGTTGTAGTTAATCCAGACATTAATGAGTTATTTAAAACTGCTGAATCTGTTAGAAGTGAATTTATAATTTCAGTTTTAGGTAAACCTAGACTTCGCCCAAAGGGTTCTGAAAATTTAAAGATTGATTCAGGGAAAGTAGAGATTGTAACAACAGATATGGTTATTTTATCAAAAGCAGATACCCCGCCATTTCAGTTTAGTGATGATGTCAATGAGGATAATAGATTAAAATATCGTGTGCATGATTTAAAAAGCAAGAAAATGCAACATAATCTTAAAATAAGAAATGATGTTGTAACTATTATTAGAAGATTCTTATCAGATTGCGATTTTTTAGATATTGAGACGCCTGTGCTAACTAAGGCAACGCCAGAAGGCGCAAGGGATTATTTAGTTCCCAGTAGAGTAAATCAAGGTTTATTTTATGCATTACCTCAATCTCCGCAATTATTCAAACAACTACTAATGATGTCTGGCTATGAAAAGTATTACCAGATTGCTAAATGCTTTAGAGATGAAGATTTAAGAGCAGACAGACAACCAGAATTTACTCAACTAGACATTGAAATATCTTTTAGAGATCAAGATTATATTATTTCTTTAATTGAAAAATTATTTATAGAAATATTTAAAAATATATTAAATTTTAATATATCGTTACCTATTGAAAAAATATCCTACTCAGATGCTATGAATAGATTTGGTTCTGATAGTCCTGATATGAGAATTCCTTTTGAAATAAAAAACATTAGCAGCGCTGTTGAAAATTGTGATTTTAAAGTTTTTGCAAATCCAGCAAAAAAAAGTGGATGTAAAGTTAGCGCTTTATGTATTCCTTCTGAAGCAAAATTATCTAGAAAAGATATTGATAGCTATACAGATTTTGCAGTATCTAAAGGTTCTCAGGGCCTTGCATATATAAAATGCAATGATATTAAAGATATTGAAAATGGTTTACAGTCTCCAATAGTAAAATTTTTAGATGCAGCTACCATAAAAGAAATATTATCCACTTTGAATGCATCAAATGGAGATATTATATTCTTTAGTGCTGGTTCAGAAAATCTTGTCAATTTAATTCTTGGCAATTTACGCAATAAGATTGCCGAAGAAAAAAATCTTATTGAAGATTCCTGGAAATTTGTTTGGATTACAGATTTTCCAATGTTTGAACATGATATAGATACAAAAAAATGGAAGTGTATGCACCATCCATTTACTATGCCTATTTACGAAAATGTTAAAGATATTCAGGAACATCCTGGTAAATTATTATCAAAATCCTATGATTTAGTTTTAAATGGTACTGAGCTAGGAGGCGGATCAATTAGAATAAATAATCCTGAAGTTCAAAATTCTGTTTTTAAAGTTTTAGGTTTAAGTGACGAAGATATAAAAAATAAATTTGGTTTTTTTATTGACTCTATGAAATATGGCTGTCCTCCTCATGGTGGGATTGCATTTGGTCTTGATAGAATCATTATGTTATTAACAAAATCTAATTCAATTAGAGAAGTTATTGCGTTTCCTAAAACTCAAACTGCTTCATGCTCACTAACAGGTGCTCCTGCTAGTATCAATAAATCTCAAATTAATGACTTAGGCTTATCTTATACTGATAAAAATTTAAAAAAATGAAAAAAATACCAGAATCAATTTTAATTCTTATATACACTAAAAATAAAGATGTTTTGCTACTAAAAAAATCTGGTAATAATGAATTATGGCAATCCGTTACTGGCAGTTTAATGAAGAATGAAAAACCTTACGATGCAGCAGCGAGAGAGCTTTACGAAGAAACTGGGATTAAGTCTAATGAATTAGTAGATTGCAAAAAAGAATATGTTTTTGAAATTTATGAAATGTGGAAGCATAAATATGAAGATGGTGTTACACATAACACCGAACATGTTTATAAATTATTATTAAATGATAAAGTTGATATTAAATTAGATAATGCAGAACACGATTCTTATGAATGGGTAACGCGTGTTAAAGCGGCAGAAAAAGTATTTTCTTATACTAATAGACAGGCAATATTTGAATTAATATAATAATTTATTAACTAATAGGAATTTATATGGCAGGTCATAGTAAGTGGGCAAATATACAGCATAGAAAGAAACGACAAGATGCAAAAAGAGGAAAATTATTTACAAAATTAATTAAGGAAATTACTGTTGCAGCAAGAGAAGGTGGGGGTGATGCAGACTCAAATCCAAGACTAAGACTGGCATTAGATAAAGCTTTTTCAGGGAACATGAACAAGGACACGGTTGAAAAAGCTATAAATAGAGGGACGGGAAATCTAGAAGGTGCTAGTTATGAGGAAATCAGGTATGAAGGTTATAGTTCATCTGGTATTGCCGTTATAGTTGACTGTGTAACTGATAATAAAAATAGAACAGTTGCAGATGTCAGACACGCTTTTTCAAAATATTCTGGCAATATGGGGAGCTCAGGATCCGTTTCGTATCTTTTTAAAAATATTGGAATCATTACTTATGATGAAGCTAATCAAGCTGAAGAAATTATTGATTTAGCTATAGAAAATAACGCAATAGATATAATTCAGGAGGATAAATATCTTGAAATTCATACAGATACAAAAGATTATTTAAGTGTTATTAAAGTACTGAAAGACAATAATTTCATTTTTGATAGCGCTGAATTAGAAATGTATGCAGAAACTAAAATTCAATTAGACTCTGAGTTAGCAGAAATTTTTTTAAAATTTATCGATGCTATAGAAGAGTTAGATGATGTTCAGAATGTTTATACAAATGCAGAATATCCAAATAATATAAATTAAAGTAGAATAATTATTATTTAAATCTGAACGGAGACTATTATATGTCAAAAATGCAAAGAGATAAGGGAAAACGTTTTGAAAGAGAAGTAGTAAATACTCTCAAAGAATCTGGTTTTTTTGACGCAAAAAGAGTCCCTTTATCTGGACTACAAGAGGGATTTAAGGGGGATGTAATATTAAAAAGAAATGAATCTTCAAAAGAACTTCTTGGAGAGTGTAAGAGTAGAGGTGGTGGGTTTAAATTAATATATGACGCCAAAGAACAAGATAATGCTGACATTCTGTTTATAAAACAAGATAGAAAACCCATACTAGTAGTAATGTCTTTAGAAGATTACATACAAGGTGATTTTTAAATAAAAAATGCTATCAAAAAAAATTGATATTAGAGTATATTATGAAGATACTGATTCTGGTGGCATTGTATATTACGCTAATTATTTTAAATTTACGGAAAGGTGTAGAACAGAATTACTTCGAGAAATTGGATTATCGCAGAGTGAAATTTTAAATAACTATGATTTAAAATTTATAGTACATAGTGTTTCAATGGATTATATCAATTCTTCAGGTCTTGATGACAAATTAACTGTAGAAACAACCATAGATTCATTAAATAAAGCTTCAATTCTGTTTAATCAAAGTATTTATAAATTTTTTAATGGCCAAAAAATTGATATAATTAAATCTAAATGTAAAATTGTTTCCATAGACAGTAAGTCTAAAGTAAAACCTATACCAAAGTTAATTCTAGATAAGATAAGGGAGGAAGAATGAATGGTTTTTTAGATTTGGCGTTAAATGCTAGTTTTTTAGTTCAGATAGTAATGGTAGTTTTAGTTGTGCTTTCTATTTGGAGCTGGACAATAATCTTTGTTAAGCACAAATTTTTACAAAGCGAATTAAATAAAACTATAAAGTTTGATAAAAAATTTTGGTCTGGAATTGATTTAGTTAATTATTACTCCCAAATCAAGGACAAAAGAAAAAAATCCGCGATTGAAGATATATTTTGTATTGGCTTGGTTAAATACTTAAATTTACATGACGAAAAGAAATGTATTACGCCAGAAACTATTTCTCAAACATCGCTTAGAGCTATGCAAGTTGGTATCGGTAAAGAGCAGGAATTTTTGGATAGTGATCTTCAAACTCTTGCTACCATTGCATCTGTTAGTCCTTATATAGGTTTACTTGGAACTGTTTGGGGAATCATGAACTCTTTTCAATCTTTAAGTCATACCTCGCAAACCTCAATAGCTTTGGTTGCTCCTGGCATATCAGAAGCACTTGTAGCTACAGCTTTAGGTTTAATAGCAGCTATACCCGCTGTAATAGCTTATAACAAATTTAATGGAGATATTTATAAAATTATATCGAGGTATGCAAATTTCTCTGAACAACTAACAGAACTTCTTCAAGTTAAGCATATTCCATTAGAAGAAAGTGAAAATGACCCATCAAAATAAGTTTAATAAATTTATAGGAAATAATGAAATATCGTAAAAATAAGAAATTATTAGCTGAAATAAATATAGTTCCATATATTGATGTGATGTTAGTTTTACTATTAGTATTTATGATAACAACACCATTGTTATACCAAGGTCTTGAAATTGATTTGCCAACAACAGAAGCAAATGATGTGGATATAAGTAAGTTTGAGGAACCATTAATAGTAGAGATAAATTCAAAAGGCATTATAAGAGTTATACAGAAAGATAATTTTAACGAGCAAGTTAATGAGGAAGATTTAGCGGATACAATAATTTCTATATATAAAAATAAAAAAATAGATAAAGTTTACGTAAAAGGTGATAAAAAAATAGAGTATGAAAAAGTAATTAAGCTAATATCAATATTAAATAAAGGTGGAGTAGAAAATATTGGGTTAATTACATTACCTGTGAATGAATAATTTCAACAAAATAAAATTTGTGATAATTATAAAAGTATTGATAGTTCATTTTATCATTATTTTACTTCTTGATCTTAATTTTTCATTACTTTTTAATCAAGATGAAAAAAATTCAAATGCTATTAAAAATGCAAAGTTTATAAATTTAAAAAGCATTAGTATTGAAGAATTAGAAAAAAATAGAAAAAAATTAGAAGATAGAAAAAGAAAATTAAAAGCATTAAAGAAAAAAAAGCTTGAGGCTAAAAAGAAAAAAAAGCTTGAGGCTAAAAAGAAAAAAAAGCTTGAAGCAGAAAACAAAAAAAAACTTGATGCGGAAAACAAAAAAAAGACATTAGAAAAACTTAAAAAAGATGAAGAATCAGAACTTATAAGTTATGAATTAGAAAAAATTGAAAAAGAATTGCGTGAGTTGGAAGAACTTGAACAGATAATTAAGCAGCAGATTATTAGAAATTCCCAATTAAATGACTCTGAAACTGAATATATACTGACTATTAAATCAAAGATTGAAAATAATTGGTTAATACCACATGATACTAAACATGATAAAATTTGTACTGTAGTACTTAGACAGCTACCAAGCGGTAAGGTTACCAATGTTAAATTACACGCATGTATGGGTGATTCCTTGTACAAGGATTCATTAATAAACGCTGTTTGGAAATCTAGTCCATTACCAATAGCGCCTGATGTAGAGGTTTTTACTGAAAATATTGTTTTGCAATTTGAGGAGCCAAAATAAATGAAAAAGGCATTATTTTTTATAATTATACAATTATTATTTTATCAAAACGTATGCGCTGAATTAACGATCAGGATAAACAGAGCTGAAATTGGTACATTGCCAATAATGATTTCTATTGAAAATAATTCTAAAAGGTTTTTATCAAAAGAGATTAAAAATATAATTGAAAATGATTTATATAGTAGTGGTTATTTTAATGTTTTGGATTCTTCTAATGTAAAAAGTAATTTAAAAAAGAAAAGTACGCAATACGCTTTGTGGACGCTGGCTGGAACAAATTATTTTCTTAAGGCAAAAATTTATAAAGAAAATAATAAAGAATTTATAAAGTTTGATCTTTTTGATGTAATAAAAAAAGATATTATGATTTCATATAAAATTAACCTAAGG
>LWDU01039693.1_pt1 | contig 12987 bp, 10 predicted proteins | sample 727161 | NCBI WGS metagenome assembly LWDU01 (sample SAMN04566230, study PRJNA314399) | hydrothermal vent metagenome | isolation source: deep sea hydrothermal plume seawater | place: Mexico: Gulf of California, Guaymas Basin | collected 2004-07-11 | reverse complement strand
GGGCGCACGCCGATACTGACGCGATTTTTAATCTGTCCGCGTGCATCAGGTTTACCATAGCGCTTTTTGCGTTTCTTGCCCCTGTGGCGCAGATGTGACCAGAGCGTGCCACCGGCCTGACGATCGGCTCGAAGGTGTTGGTAAATGCGCTCTGGGCTTATATACACGCCCTCTTTGCGGCGCAAACGACCAGAGACTTGCTCGGGACTCCAGTCTTGGGCAAGCAGGGCTTTGTCACGGCGGCGGGACAGAGCCTTTTGATGGGCTTGGTGCGCACAGTAATCGCGTTGACCCCGATTGCGACGGGTCTCCCGAGACACCGTCGACGGCGAAATACCTAGGATCGAGGCAATGGTCTGTTGGTCCTGCTCCACTTTCTGAAGGGCATCAGATTTGATATCTTTGCTGTTCGGTCAACGGGTGATACTTTCTCATAAGCGCCTCCGTCTGGAGCTGCGTGTGATTTCGACTATGGGAGATATACCCGTTGGCCGTTTCTATCACACGAACTCAGCGATTGCACTTACAATTCAACATAACTGGATAAGTATCGAAAGTCCAGTTACCCTTGAAATTTGGAAGCGTGGTATTGAAATGCAAAATGTCTGTTCATCAGTTTTAATGGCTCTCTTTTCTTTATCTATCCAGCTTAGTGAGGCATCTACAGATGTACCTCCAGTACTTATTGCTCCTGGGGAAGGTTGGCAAATTACCGATTATGCATTGAGTTTCACCTGGCAAAGGCAATCCTTTTTGGATGGTGAGGATGAGGAATCAGCCTCAACTTGGACCATTAACTCATACCAGTTGCAAGTCGCTGACAATAGCCAATTTGATGCACCGATTATCGACATTATTCAAAAGGCACCGGGTCAAAACCCAGATAGAATAGAGGCAGGTGATGCCGATGATGAGGAGTCTCAAGAAATAGCAGAAATGTTGGCTCACTGGACGGAGATAGTTCATGTTCCATCGACGACGCTTGAGGAAGGAACATGGTATTGGCGAGCGCGAGCAGCGGATAGCTCAGATCAAAACTGGTCCTCGCCCATCTCTTTTACGATAAGTTCTGATAATATTCACCTGCCTATTACAAGGCCATTATCATCGGATAATCCTATCTTCAGTTTTGATATGTACGACAGTGATAGTGGAGGTTGGGGAGAAAATCCTGACTGGAGTGCTTACTATAATTTTTTCCCTGATGACATAAAGCCATTTATTGCACTTGCTATTCCTCACGAAGGTTGGGGCGGCTATGACAGCCCCTCTCGCACAGAAAACGGCGAGGTGGTTCGTTATGCTGATTTTATTCAGCCTTTGACTGATCTAAATATCCCTATTTTAATAAAAACCGGTGGTCCAGATGGTGACCCTCAAAACTATTTAAGTGCAACAGAGCTTGAGGACTTATATCAAAATAATCCGAATGTGCTTGGTGTAGTGACGGGTGAAAATACATGGCAAGCGATTGATGGTTATCAAAAAGCAACGTACCGAGAAACAGAGGTTAAATGGCTGCAAAATGTCATAAAAATCAGTGGTAAGTATGGTAAATACGTCATTTCAGGAGAGGGGGCTTATGATTTTGCGTGGGATAAATACCTGGGCAAAGAAGCGCCAGCTAACAATAGTTCAAGAGATGATAATGACTATGAGTGGTTAGATCAGCAATTAATCAAGGATAATCGAGACGCTTTTGTTCCCAGCAGCAAAAATAATATCTTCTGGTCTCATCATCAAATGGACAGCGCGGTCTTGGGAGCTTCAATATCGGGCTTGGTTGAGAATCATGGAATTTGGGCGGAAGCTTGGTATTGGACAGATGCTGGATTTTCAAATGGAGTCTTTACTGAATCAACTGAGCCTGGCGAATTTGTCACGATGCCGCAGACATTTTGGCTACAGATGATGTTAAAAAGCCTCGCCAATGGAGCGGCAGTCTATCATTTTGGTGGCGAGTCTGGAGTCTCAGAAAATCGTGGATTCTATGATAGAAGCCTAGATGCCGTGGTTGATGAGGATGGGCTAATTTATGAGGATCAATTAAACCAAGGAAACGGGACAGAATATACTAGCTTTTGGGATATGAATGGAAATAGTACGCTGGGTTTCGAGCGTTACATAATTCCCTTTATTAGAGCGGTCACTTCCAAACATTTAATTCCGAATCAAAATGCTGTTTCCCAAGAAATAAAGATTGCCATTGACCCAGGGCCAGTCGAGCGCGACAAAGGAAATTCTGTTTGCTATGGCCATTACGCTCCTCTCTATAGATACACTTTGGGCATCGAAAACTTTATAGAACCCACAAGCGATATGGAAGAAGGAGAAATCGAAGAATCCGCGTCAGGATGTCGCTACGATCTTATTCCCAATAACGGCCGTTATTACACCATACCGGTCATTCCTCATCCGGCCAATCAGTTTGCCTTGGAAAACATTGAATTAGTGTCTATTGATGACCTCCAAACTGAGCAGGAAATTTTAGATCTTTTTAATGTTAACTACCCTGATCGGTTTGTGGGGAATGCTTGGGTAAATCAAATAGGAAATACAATTTTTGTGACTAACTCCCATGAAAATCGTAATATCCAGCAAAGCTTTTCGATTGATCTACAAGGATCCCTCAAAACTATTGCTGGCAATGCTATGCCGCATAGTTATATGATGATATCGAATAATCCAACAGAACATAGCGTTTGGATTCATGCTAACGCTGAACAAGGAGTGGAGTACACGGACAATAGGACTACCAATCTTGTTATGCAATGGAGTGGTGAGCCTAAAGTTTCGGTTCGTCCAACATCTTCGTTGGTGGAGCAGAGCTGGAATGCGGATACAAAGATGTTGTCTCTTGCTTTATCGCATTCTCTTGGTGCAGTTAATGCGTCAATCGTATTGGAAGATGCTAATGCTGATGGTGAGGGTGTACACTCGGCCGACTCGTTAGACACCCTCGTCAGCGAGCGTGAGATCGGTCAAGTGCCTAATGGTCCGTATCTACATCAGAACGCGCCGAACCCATTTAATGGATCCACGGTATTGCGATATGAGTTCAAGCGGATGCAACCCGTAAAGCTGGCGATATACTCGCTTAGTGGGCAACAAGTCGTGCAGCTGGTAGATGCCGTGCAAGCGCCTGGTTATTACGAGTTGATCTGGGATGGGCGGGACGGTGATGGTCGCCGACTGGCCAGCGGATTGTATCTGGCGCGTTTGCTCGGTGATCAGGTAGTGCAGACTCGCAAGCTGTTGTTGATACGGTAACGCAAAGTAGATCGCGCCTGCTTTGCTGACACGATGCCCTTTGTCCTGGCATGGTCAACGAAATGGACGCAGAGAACCTTAAGCGGCTAAGAAAGACGGCTCAATATTGCACTAGCTCGCAGCAAAGAGCGTATGGAATTGGAAGCCGCGCTCGCTAAGCGGCAAATGGACATAGATACAGTCGATTCGATTAATAACGTTCGATTAATAACGTTCGATTAATATAAACCAAGAGTATCAAATAAAAGGACCTTGTATGCCTGAATTAGATCTATCGTCTTTTCCTGAAGCACTGGCACTCTTTGATGGGCCCATCTCGATGGTGCTGGGCTCGATTCGCCCGCGCCCAGGGAGTTCGCCGCGGCGAGGCAGCCGATGAAATCGTCGTCTTGGTGCCGACATCATGGCCGCTCCAATTGTGCACGATGTGCAAGAAAATCCCAATTTGGCCACTACACTTTCCCATATCGCCAATTTCGAGACGCGCCAGTTTGTCGGTGTGTGCACGGGAATAGCACAGGCCGGCGAGGCCGATTTAGCGCTTTGCGATACCATGCTGGAACGCTCTAGCGAAACCGTAGCCATGTTTTTTGGCGAAGAGGGAGCTAATAACTGGAAACGGATGGTCACGCGCCCAGCTCAGGCCGTTCATATTCAAGTATGTGATATCTACGATCAAACCCCCGGCGACCGAGCAGGAGCAAAACTAGTATGATAAGCGAAGAATTGATGCCCGCCCTGCAGGGAATCGTCCCGGCGTGGATCGTGACGACCTCGGATGACAACGTGCCCAATTGCACCTGTATAAGCCAGGTCTATCCCGTCGACGAAAATCACGTGGCGCTCTCGAATCAGTTTTTTTCCAAAACCTTTCGCAATTTACAGAGCAATCCACATGCCGTGGTCCAGGTGATCCATCCGGCGGACATTGGTATGTGGCTCCTGGAAATAGAGCACGTGCGCACCGAAAGTGATGGCCCGCTATTTGACGAGATGGACATGCAACTTGCCGCCATTGCGTCAATGTCGAATATGGAAGATGTGTTCAAACTGCAGAGCGCCTATGTGTTCAAAGTGCATTCGGTAACCCAGTTGAGCGAAGCCCAACACCCGGCAGCGACCCTATGAGCGAACCCGTGTTCTCGACCGAGATCAAGCAGCAGATGTCGGAAAACCAGCGGCAGATCGATCAGCTCAACGAGCAGCTCAGCCGCAAAACCGACGAAATCAAGATCATTCAGACCATATCGTCGGAGATCCTCAACACCTTAGATCTCGAGGTGCTCTTCGGCAATATTATGGCACTGATGCACGAGGTCTTCGGCTTCGATTACTGCATGATTCTGCTGAACGAAGGATCGCTGCTGCGGGTAGCCGCCAGTCACGGCCACGACGACCAGGGCCTGGGTATTACCGTGCCAATCGGCAAAGGCGTGGTCGGCACGGTGGCGCAACGGCGCAAAATCATGCGCATGATGGGTCTGCGCACGCGGCGGCGCTACGTGCAAAAAATCACCGGTACGGATACCGAGGCCCTGCCCACACTGGAAGATGCCGACAGCCAAATCGCGATTCCGCTGCAGGTCAAGGACAAACTGGTCGGCGTCTATGTCGTCGAAAGCGAGAAAGCCAACGCCTTCAATGCGTTGGACGAAGAGATCCTGACCATAGTTTCGAACCAGGTCGCCGCCGCCATCGACAACGCCGCCGCCTACCGCGAGCTGCAGCTGTTGGCCGAAGCCAACAGCCGCTTTGTGCCGCGCGAATTTTTGCGCCTGCTGCAAAAGGAGTCGATCACCGAGACCGAGCTGAATGATCAGACGGAGGGCAAAATGACGGTGCTCTTTTCTGATATCCGCGACTTTACACCACTCTCCGAGTCGATGACCCCGGCCGAAGCCTTTGCTTTTGTCAACGACTACCTGGGCACGATGGCGCCTATTATCCGCGAGCACGGCGGCTTCATCGACAAATATATCGGCGATGCGATCATGGCGATATTTCCCGGATCGCCCCAGGACGCGGTAGCAGCAGGACTGAAAATGGAAGAAAGTCTGCAGCATTTCAATCAGCACACCGCAACGGCCGGCAAGCCGCCGATTCGCATCGGCATCGGCATCCACACCGGCCAGCTGGTCGCCGGGATCATCGGTTTTGCAGATCGGCTGGAAGGTACCGTGATCGGAGACTGCGTCAACACCGCCTCGCGCCTAGAGGGGGCGACCAAGGATCTTCCGGTTTCGCTGCTGGTCAGCGAAACCGTAGTCGAAGAGCTGGGCGATGCCGCAAAGTATGCTATTGATTCGCTGGGCGAGGTAGAAATCAAAGGCAAAAAGGAAAAGTTGAAGGTCTACGGCATCGCGCCTCGCAGCTAGTACGTGGATGAGCTAAGCGTTGACCCGTGCTCTTTGCTTCGTCGGCAACAACCGTCCCGCTCCATTTCCCGCAGCGTCAAATCAACTCGTGCTAGACGCGCTTGCGATTAACCGTCCAGCCTTCGCCGCACAGCAGCTGATGAATGAACCGCCCCAACGCGGGTGCTTTTTCGACAAGGTGATAATCCGCTGCTCCAGGCGCTGCCGCCGATCGGTGGGGCCTCGGGATGGATAATAATAACTCGACGGCGCCAGGTCGACTACGCCACACGCCCGTCGCGTCGAGCACAGACCCAGCTCGGCGATATGCTGGACGGCTCGTTTTTTGTGCGACGGGCTTATCATTTTTTTGCATTGATCTCTTTCAAGACCCGGATATCCAGCTCAAACCTGTCCAGTTTTACGGGGGCATGCCACTTTACATGCAAGTCCTCATAAATACTAAAACTTACGCAAATGCCCTTAATAGATCTAAAAATCCCTGTGTCCCCAGTTCGATTCTGGGAGGAGCCACCATTATTATAAACAGCCCCCCAGCTTCTGCAAGCCGGGGGGCTGTTTTGTATTTATTAGGCCACATAAAAGTCAACTTGACTTTCGAGCAATTTTAAAGCTATATAATAGCAGGATCTTATAGCCACATTAGCCGGAGTCCTATCCCATGTTACGCCCGATGGACCTCCAAGACAACTTCTCCAAGGCCCCGTTAGTGGCCCGCGAGCAGAACATACATCAGCTCCGCCCCACCATCACTCAGCACAACCTCGCCCAGCAAGCCGCCGAGGAACATATCCACAACCGCAGCCGCATCCGCGAGTCCGCCGAGGCCGACGAGGCACAAAATCGAGTCGACGACCACGACCGCCAACCCGGACAGCAACAACAAAAAAAACGCCAACAACCCGACGCAGTTGAAACAAAAGAAACCCCGCGTCCTCGCATCGTCGGCGACGGGCATATAGACATCACTGTATAAAAACAAAAGGCTCCTCAATCTCTGGAGCCCCGATCATCCACTGTTACAAATACTATTCTCTATACAGCACGAGTTGTTTTTTCATCGTCTTCATCGTCTTCATCCCCCGGATATTCGTCAAACTCACTCGCCATGCCGTCGTCAACGCGGCCCATTGCTTCGTAATCGTCTTCCTCCTCGCCCTTCAATTCCATAATCCGTTTTTGCAGATTGTCGTTTTGAAAATTAGCCGCCGAAAGACGCTCGCTCAAAATATCGACGACATTTTCTAAAATGCAAACATGAATGGTTTGGTTTGAGGCCAAAACGGAGAATAACTCATTTCGCCCGATAACCACCGCGATCGAACGATCGACGGCCGATATATTCGCCGAACGTGGCTGGTTGGTAAAAACACCCATTTCCCCCGTAAGCATGCCCGACCCGATATCCCCCAACTCTTCGCCCCCAGCACTAGTGACTACCATCTTACCCTGCAAAAGTACCAACATCTCATCGCTGGGCTCGCCGATGTTATAGACTCGCTCGCCAATCTCGTAGGTCTGCGAGGTCCCCACCCGCAAGAAGCGCTGGATATGCTCTAGCTCTAGACCTTTGAATATCGAGATCTTCTGTAAGACCTGCATTAAACGATGTTGCTGTTGGTTCATTGAGATCTTTCCTCCTCTCTAGCGCATTGCCTTTTTGTGTCGCGAACCGTTCATTTGCCCTCCTATACATAATCAACTAATCCCGATCCGTCAAAGAAATATATCTTGGCATCAACCCACCGCGAAGCGCTATCGCTGTTCAACCGCGACGTGCGGCTGGTCCTCTTTAGTCAGCCCCTGATCGGTTTTACGATCTTTGGCGGAATATATACGGTCCTGCTCAACCTTTATTTACTACGCCTGGGCTACAACCCGCAATTGATCAGATAGATCAACGCCAATAGGCGCGCGCTCCTTACGCGCCTATTGGGCATGCCCACCCGACTCTGAGACTCTTGTCTCACCATGATCGTCGGCATGCTACTTTCAGCGTTATATTTTGGCCTATTGCCGCTGGGCGAGTTCGTGCCGCCCGCCTCGCAAACAACTTACATTATGAGTAGCTATGCGCTCGGTGTGCTTTGTTTGCATATCTATTTTCGCACGCCTCGTGGCGAGTACGCAAAGTAGCCCGCCGGAATAACTCCCGACGGGCTACTTATAAATACAGCGAGATCTATAACACTTTGACCGGCGTCAGCCCCTCAACCGACGCAACCGCCTCCGTCGACCCAAATACCGCGACCCGCCCCACCTTCGCAACCTCGTCCAATACGCGCGCAAAGTTCGCAAAGCCCTCGGCATCGGTCGCCAGCACCTCGTCACGCATTTTTTGACGATAACTGTCGTCGATCCCGGTCAAGTGACGAACCATCGAGGCATAGCCCTTTGCGTCGGGCAACTGATAGGAGTCGAAGTCGCCGATCGTACCGATAATCGCCTTTGTCAGTTCGTCCTCGCTGATCGGATGCTCGCGTAAAAAAGCACCGCTCTGGTCGTAGACTGCCAGCGTCTCCCGCACATTCGGGTCGCGATAAGAAACATAGGATAGCACCCCAGAAAACGGATCGAAAGAGCAGAAGGCCCCATAAGCCCCGCCCTGGACCCGCACCCGATCCCAGAGCCAAGTCGTGGCCAAATAGCGGGTAATCACCGAAGACGACCCATTGAGCTCATAACCCAATTCAAAAAGATTGGCCGCCTTGCCCACATAGTTGACCTGCGCCGGAGCCGTCAGCCCTTCATCAACCGCGACCAGGTTCGGCGACCAGGTCTCAAGCGCGCGCGCGGCAACCGGTAGCTCCTGTAGAAACGACGCCAGCCGTTCTTCAAAAGCCGCCCGATCGGCCCCGGCGAGCGTCGCATTGCATAACATGCCCTGTCGGTTGAGCAAAAGCGTGCGGATTCGCTCTAAGCGCGCCTGCACCGCCGGCCAATCGCGTTCGATCTCTTCGACCAACTCGCGCAAAAAGAACAAATAGCTCAAACCGCGCATCTGCTCGGAGATCCACCCCGTTTCGTCGAATTGCGCCTTGAGTCGCATCGACACCACCCGGTGCCCGCCGGGCACCATCGACGACTCCTCACCGGCCCGCTCCTCCAGGGCCATCTGCAAAAAGCGTTCCTTGTCATCGAAGCGCCCTTCCAGCAGTACATCCCGCATAATCGCCATCAGGTCATCGGCCCGGCCGACCATCGACTTACCACGCAAAAAGAGCCAGGTCGCCGCCGGCCCACCGCCGAGCCTGTTGCCCACTAGCGATTGCGCCCAAACCCCGCCGGTTTCTGCGCCGATCCGCTGCTGCAACTCGACAAAGCTTTCGCGCTGAGTTCCCATCTCCAATAACGCCCGCCCAAAAAGCGAAATATAGGGCAGCAGTTCCTGCGGCAAGACCCGCAAGTCAAAGCCGACGTCGAGATAGGCGATACCATTGGTAAACAGATCGTGGTGCAGCACCGGCACGTCGACGAGCTTCGCCTCCTCAATCGGCAAGACCTTCACTTCGCGTTGCAGATCGCTCAACTGTAACCGCGGCAACTTGGCCAGATCTTCAGGCGCATCAGGTTCTTCCTGAGCGCGTTTCAACTCGGCCGTCGCCCGCACTAACCCTTCTAGATCCTCGCGGCTCATCTGTGCGCGTACTTCGGCCAGACGCCGTTCTTCCTCTTGCTCCTGTTTAGCCCCCAACCCGGCATCGGGTGCGAGCACAACGGTCGTGCGGTGGGTATTGTCAATCAAGTGGCGCTGGATCAACTTTTCCAGGTAGCGATCATCCGCGGCCAGCTTCGCCCTCAGCGCGATAAAAGAGTCCTCGAAGCGCAACGGCACAAAGGGATCGCGGTCGTATAACCAATCCGTCAACATCTTGAGCATCATCACCAAACCGCGCGGATAACCGCCCGTATTGTTTTCCCGCAACCTGAACTCGGCGGTGTGCAGCGAGGCCTCGACCATACCGCGGTCAATACCATCGCGCGCCAAATCGGCCAAGAGTTGCAATACCAGCGTCTCGACTGCGTCAACATCCTCAGCTTTGACCCCCTTCAACCCCGCGCCATACGCGTATTGCGCCAAGTCCGTTTCCATCCCGCTACCGGTCAAGTCCTCGCCCAACCCCGAATCGATCAAAGCCTTGCGCAAGGGCGAACCCGGCGTGCCGATCAGTGCGTGGTCGAGGATCTGCAATGCTCGACGCTCATCGGCGTCGATATCATCGGTCAACAGCCAGTTGACCGTGACAAAACATTTGCTCTGCGCGCCTTCATCCCCGCCCTCGTCAACCGCGTAGGAGAAACTCAGCTTCTGCGGCTCGGCAAAACGCGGTTGCGGCTTGACCGTGGAGTCAACGACATGCGGCTCGTAGTCCGCCAAATATTCATCTAATAGTAGCAGCCGGCGCTCCGGATCATCGTCACCATAGAAGAACACCCGAGCGTTGGAAGGGTGATAAAAATCTTCGTGAAAGCGCTTGAACTGCTCAAAGGTCAGATCTGGGATATGGCGCGGGTGTCCACCCGAATCGACACCATAGGTGCTGTCGGGAAAGATCGAATGCTGCGCGTGCTCGGCCAGGACCCGCTCCGGATCCGAATACGCGCCTTTCATTTCATTGAAGACCACGCCCTTATAACTAAGCGGGTCATCGGCGTTTTCCAGTTCGTAATGCCAACCCTCCTGTTCGAGGACCTGGGGCGTAATGCGCGGATAGAACACGGCATCGAGATAGACGTCGACTAAATTGTAGAAGTCCTGCAGATTGGTACTGGCGACGGGATAACAGGTCTTGTCGGGGTAGGTAAAGGCGTTGAGGAAGGTATTGAGCGAGCCTTTGACCAATTCTATAAACGGTTCTTTGACCGGATATTTGCGCGAACCGCATAGCACCGAATGCTCGAGAATATGGGCGATGCCGGTCGAATCGGTGGGCGGTGTGCGGAAGTTGATCCCAAAGACCTTGTTCTCGTCTTCATTGATCAGCGAAACCACTTCACAACCGGTGCGGTGACGGTAAAATAGGCCACGCATATTGAGTTCTGAAATTTCTTCGTCGCGCAACAGCTCGAAATCGTGCATAAAATCCTCTTGAGGAGTAAGATACCTGACCACCGGCATTAACGTAGCCGGCCCGTATGGCGCTAACGCCTATGAATTAACAATTGCCCAACCTCGGCAGCAAGCCACGAGGCCGCCGATTAAAATTCGACCTAAATCAAAAAAGAAAATTCGCCCATCAAGCCAACCCCCAGACTCGGGCGGCCGTGCCACCGAGAACCTGTTCGCACTGGTCTGCGCTGAGAAAAGAAAATCCCTCCCTGACCAGCCGTAGTTCATCGGCCAGACTCAACCAATTGTGCTTGGTGCGGTGATGTCCAGCATAACCGGTGCCCCACAACGAGCGGTCCGCGCCAAAGGCATCAATCAATTGCTGTATAAAGGGGTGTATATCGGCAAAGGGGAAATCCTGCTTGGAACGGCCTTTGACATCCGAAATTTTCACGTGCACATTCTCAAAACGCGCCAGTTCGACGATCGGCGCGAAAGCCTGCTCGCCCTCTTGCAGGTCGGGATAACCCATATGATCGATCAGCAACTTCATCTGCGGAAATCGCCGGGCGATTTCCGCCACTTGCACCGCATCTTGCGGATACATATGAAACTGCACCACCGCGCCCAACCCAGCCAACTCCTCCCACATGGGGCCGTTCTGCGCCGTCAGCAGGATTTGTTCTTCCGGATAGTACATCGGATGAAAACGGAAACCCACCAGCCCGCGCTTCTGCATCCAGTAACGAACTCTATCGGCATTGTCCAGGTTCTGCGGGTCGATCATCCCGTGAGCGATTAAACGGTCGGGGAAACGCACTACCGAGTCGGCCATATAGCCATTGTCCCAAGTTGACCAACTCGTCTGTACAATGACCGAATAGTCGACTCCATTGGCATCCATATCCGCGATCAGTTCGTCGGCGGTGGCCGGCTCGTCGGGTTCGCCCGTCCAACCGGGGGCCGTCGGCCCTACCGGATAACGCGGTGGGTCTATTTCCCAGATGTGCACGTGCGTATCAACTATCATACTCGTATTCCTCCGAATTCGGTGTCATAAGAAGTTCGTCACGGCAAAGCGATCTTGCCCAATACCGCCGGGCGCCGGGCACCGGTAGCCGCCGGCACATTGCCAGGCTGCCCCATCAAAGTCTCATTGGCCAGGACTGCAAAGGTCAATGCCTCCCGCGCGTCCGGATCCACACCCAACTCGGCAAGCGAAGCGATCGCCAAACCCGGCAGGGCTTGCTGCAAACCCGCCATCATCTGCGGATTGTGCACCCCGCCGCCGGCGACCCACAAACCGGCGCAACCAACCGGGCAAAAGCGCGTAATCCCCTCGGCAATAGACCGCACCGTAAATGCCGTCAAGGTCGCGACCAGATCGTCCTCGTCGCATGGCCCGCGCGCCAAAATTTCCGTGAGCATCTCCCCCCCGAACTGCTCGCGCCCCGTGGATTTGGGCGGTTCGCGACGCAGAAACGCGTGTTGCAGCAATGCGGCGAGCAAGCCCTCGTTGATCCGACCCCGTCCGGCCCTTTCCCCATCGCGGTCAAAACGCTCCCGCCCTCCGCTAAAATGCGCAACAGCCGCATCGACCAGCATATTGCCCGGGCCCAGATCAAAGGCCAACCCCGCGCCAGACCCCGCCGGCAATACCGTGACATTGGCGATTCCGCCAATATTGAGCAAGAGTCGGTGTTCTGTCGGGTGAGTAAAGAGCAAAGCATCGACCAGGGGCACCAAGGGCGCGCCTTGGCCACCTACCGCCATATCGGCCGGGCGAAAATCCGCGACGGTCACCACGCCGGTTCGCGCGGCGATAATCGCCGGTTCGCCGATTTGCAGCGTCGCCCCGTCGGCCGGCAAATGCCGCACAGTCTGCCCATGCGACCCGACTAGGTCGACCTCGGCGGGTTGCAGCCCCGCCTGTTTTATTATCACCAACGCCGCCTCGGCAAAAGCTTCGCCCATCGCGACATTAGCCCGACACAGCGCATCGAGTGAAGCCTCCGCGTCGAAGAGCGCAAAAACCTCGTGTCGCAATCCGTCGGGCAATTCAATCGTATCAAAAACCAGGATCTCTTGGCGCGTATCCATCCCGCTTCCGGTCAACTCCACAACTACCGCGTCGATGCCGTCGACCGACGTGCCCGACATCAGCCCAACCACACGCCGCCGCTTTCTCGCCGCCAATTCACTCAGTCTGCGCATCATCCGCATCCGTAGCGACGACTACCATCGCGAAAAAAATGGCGAACACCAGAGCGAAGCGGCCGGAAACCATCGACG
>LWDU01032055.1_pt1 | contig 12990 bp, 5 predicted proteins | sample 727161 | NCBI WGS metagenome assembly LWDU01 (sample SAMN04566230, study PRJNA314399) | hydrothermal vent metagenome | isolation source: deep sea hydrothermal plume seawater | place: Mexico: Gulf of California, Guaymas Basin | collected 2004-07-11 | reverse complement strand
CGTCAATTGCAGTGAAATAATGAGTCGCATCAGAATCCCAAGACAAATCTCCATTTTCTTCGTAGGAATAAACTGCAATATCTAATGTATAGTTATCATTTTCTTTAAGGTCCCAAATATTAAACTCAATTTCTCCATCACCGTTCCAGTCGAAGTACATGCCAGGATATAGCCAGCAGTTAACCTCTCCAATTGAGAATACCTCTCCGTCGACATCTCCTTCTGTTTCATCGAGCAAATTCCATTCATCATCATAAAGTTGTGAGTCTGCATAATAGCATCCATCACCTAAACTACTGACATTGTAATAGAAATTCACTACATCATTCGTTGCGAATTCTGATTCTGAAACATTGAATACAAGATTGTTATCGTCATCAAAAATCTGTGCCTCGAGGTAGTAATCATTTCCGATATCGAGGTTAACTGCCTTTAGTTCAAAACCATTTTCATCCCATTCATTGAACCAAGTTTCAATCTGAGGTGGCCAACAGTCTCCATCACCGGTTGAGAACATCCATCGTGAATAATCGATATAATCACCCATTGAGTTAGATAGACCAACTTCAATGGTGAAACACTCGTCATCGTTGAGGTCCATTGCAATCACTGTGATGTTTTCGAGATGCTTTGGCCCCATATCTGTTGCATTGAAGTTTCCATAAACAATAGTAGTTCCATCTGAATCATCAATCTGCCAGAATGCAGAGTAGGATTCTTCAGGTTTCCTATCTTCTACTACTACTGTAAATGATACGTCCTCGTCATTTTCAAAGGTATCCTTTCCTTCAGGGCTATGAATCCAAATACTTGCATCCCAACAGCCATCATTGCTTCCAACAGCAAAGTCTGCATGTTCTTCACGGTAATCGCCATTCGGCTCACTCCATGAGACCGCTAGGCCATAACAACCATCTGATAAGTTTCCAAGTCCGAGCGACATGTTCTGTTCATTGGAGTTGATTGTAATGTTGAATGAACCATACATTTCTTGCAGTCCATCATATTCATATAAGTCATAATAAAACTCGATGGATTGGTTAATTTCTCCACCATTGAGTCTCATATCAAACATGATTGTTTCGCCTGTCGTCGTTGTGTTCTGGTAGACTTTATGGCGGTCTAGCATTTCTAAATGAGTACTACCACAAAATACATCTCCAACCTTAAACCATTCTCCAACATTGGTGTAATCGCCATCCTCTCCAAACAAGTATATCTGTACCATGTAGCAGCCGTTTTGTAAATATCCGAAATCTATGTAATCATAGGCATATTCGCTCCATGCCATGAAATCCCAAGTTGTTTCGTTGAGAAGATTATTGGCATTAAATAACTTGAAAGTTAAAGAGTAATTTGAACCATTCATCATATTACCCATTTCGAATGAGAAATTTGCTGCAGATGCCGGTAAAATGTCATAAGTCTGCATATTTACGTATAGTGGATTACAATCAATATCTCCAACGCCGAATTCTTGGTTGTCTGAATCCATGTATGCACCTGTCGACCCCGAAATATCATAAAGAGTGATTTGCATCCAGTAGCAGCCCTCTGAAAGTCCAGATGCATTAATCGTGGAGGAGTAATATTCAACAGATGTGTAACTTAATTGCATTGAATTATTGTCTACTACAGTCAAATCCATCATGTCATAAATCTGCCATTCCATGTAATATGAATTGTTCAGAGTCAAGTCATTGAGGTCGTAGTCCAAATCTATTGTTTCCCCTAAATCCCAATGGTCGCCATCATTCCATAATTCGACCCATGCTTGGCTGCCTTGAGTATTGCAGCCTTGGCCAACGTCGAAGTAGGTGGCGTCATAATCAAGAGAATTGCCTTGCTCATCCCATATTTCAACCTCAACAGAATAGCAGTCGTCAGGCATATACCAAAATGAAAAGGTATTCTCAGACCAGTCAGTATTGCTTATGCTATAATTTGACCAATTATACATATTCCAATTTGAATCATAAACATACCAGTCAACTGTGTAAATCATAGTGTCATCAAGGTCATGCGCCTCGATAGTAACTTGCACTTCAGAAGTATTTGAATACCAACTATTATCTGTGTCAACCCAAATACTTGGTTCTTCACATGTACCGCTACCAAGTTCGAATTGGCTGTCAGTATCTTGGAATGCATTGGTGATCACAGTACCATTCACTGCTAGTTCTGCCCACAGAGAATAGCAATCATCAGCCCATCCTGTAGTGTTGATATTGGCTTCAAAATCATAAAAATCGGAAGTTGAATTGTAAGATGTGAAATTCCCATAATCTATCAAAGTAGTATCATTCTTGACTTGCCATTCGATAGTATATGTTGTTCCAGGGTTGACATCTACAAGGTGGAATATTGCCTCTAGGTCATCTCCAGAGTTGACCACGTCATCCTTCATATCTGTGAATACTGTTGTACAAGTGCTGTGCAGTGCCACAAAGTCAACAACATATGGTACCTCATATCCAGTTGTTTCATCGTAGGCAAAGCCAAATGCCAAATAACAACCTGAATCGATATGCATGTTATATGATGAAAGAGTTGTCGAGGTGTTTCCTGTTGAACCTTGAACCTCAATAAATACCACTTCATCGCCAGTGCCATTCATCACCCCGATGTAAAACGAATAAGTGTGGTTTGCGTAGAGGTCATCGATTTGTAATTCAAAGGTATAGTTGGCACCATTGCCATTACCCCAGTCATATTCCTCTGTAATATTGAGATTTAGGGTTGGGTCAGTCGAACTTTGATTTCCATTGCCCCCAGTTCCGTTCTGGTTGTTGACCATAGCGTAGAATTCGTAATCTTCTTCGATTGCGGAAGAACCTGTGAAGGTAATGTAGACATATTCATCATATGAATTGGTGTTATTGTAGAAGTAGACGCTGTCGCTATAATTACTGGTCAAATTGTAGTAGGAAGGGAATTGGATTGAAGAACTGTTTACCTGCATATCGATGGAGCAGTTGCCGGAAGCTGTGTAGCAGTTAGCATCGAATTCAAGTTCATCACCAGAGTAGAGAACGATGTAATAACTGTCCGAGGAATCATTGCCACCAACCGTTCCCTGATGGGTATTGCTGAAGCTAGTCAATTGTGCCCATACAACATCGCCTCCGGTTCCCATGTCATTCTGACCTGAACCATTGGTGCCATTTCCTCCGCTACCACCTCCACTTGCGTTGTTGATTGCAAAGTATGAAGATACGACATCAATCAAAGTGCCAGAATCATGGTTGAACAGGTTTGCCGTCAGTGCATAATATCCCACACTCATGTTGGAAGCGATCTGAAAACTGTCACTGTAATAATTATTGAAACTCGAATTAGTCAAATTCATCGCCACAACCGTACTTGTATAGTATTCGTAAACCAACCAGGTCACAGAATAATTTGTTCCACTCGCCGTATTATTGGTCCAAACACTTCCCCAAATTACATCAGAGGTAGTATAATTGGTGTCATAATCAGTGGCAGTACCATTAGTAGCCCAATTGGTCAAGCTAATTCCTGGGCTGTTGGTGCCATTTCCTCCTGTGTTTACACAGGGTCCATAGCCATAGTAATTGTATGATGTCAGCCATTGGCTATTGTTGCCACCTACATCATAGAGCTCCCCATACATGTAGATGGAACAGTCAGAATCTATGACACTGAGAGTGAAAGGTATTGTGTTGTAACTGGCGGATGTATTTAATGAATGATTAGTAGAATAACTATTACTACCAATATAGATGCTGCTGGTCAAGAGATAGTTACCAGTTGTGGTGAGGTTGAATACTTCCCAAGCCAAACTGTGGTTTCCAGCGCTCAGGTTGCTGCCTAGGGGTCCAGTGACCTGTGTGCCGTTCCATACTCCAATGTCAACCTGTTCTGTTGTCTGGTTGCCGCCACCGGTTCCGTTAGTACTAGTTATCTTGGCTTCAAACAGATATACTGAAATACTCTGTAAAGCATAATTATAGAATCCAAATGTGAGGTTATAGGATGTGCTTCCATTATTCGTATGTGTGAACGAAGTATCAGACATATTTGTAGTCAAACTATAGTTGGAGTTATTTGTGTTGAAATATGTGCCACAATTAGTATTAAAACACCGCGCTTCAAGGTCCAAAGTATCACCGCTAAACATCTCAATATAATACCAATCTTCTTGATCAGAACTATTGAGAGTTCCATTTAGAACTACATCAAAAGTGGTAGTCTGAGATGGGGAACTATAGTTATCAGATGCGTCAGAACCATTAGAGGTTCCGTCAGCAATAACGGTATCAGCCATCCAAGGCATTGCGGTCAAAACTACTGCCATCGATGAGGTAATCATCAAGGCGGCAAGCAGCAGGCTATTCAGGGGGCGAGATGCAGTAGCACTACTCATACCACTTCAGCATGACCTGAGGTATTTGAAATGTCTGCCGACAGTTCAGTGCCCAAATTGGCTCAACTTACTTGTTCACTCTTCTTCACGGCGTGAGAAGACCAAGAATGCGCCTGCGAGGGCGGTCATGGTCAAAACAGCAGTAAAGCCTGGAACGAAACTTCCGGCACTGGTGTCATCTGATTTTGTGTCATCATCTCCTCCAGCATCACTGCCCTCGAGTACGTTAACGGTAACTGTACCATTGCCTATGTTAGTACCATCTGTCCAATCATAATCGAATGACATCTCGCCAAGTGCAGAGGTTCCTGTTGGTATTGCGAATTCATAGTAGCCACTTAGAGAACCATTGCCAGTCATAGTTTTGGTATTGCCAATGGATGGGTCAACAGTTACAGTAAGTTCATCGCCTTCTGCATCATCGCAGTAGAACATGAGTGTATATGTTGCTCCTTCTGTTAATTCAATGTCGAAGTCGCCGGTTGTTGTGCCTTCATCGGCTTCGTGTCCGCCTTCCTTACCATCAGCTAGGGAATCATCAGAGCCATACCAGTATACATCACAGGTTGGAGGTGTGTTGACTGTTGGTTCTGGTTCCTCAACAACACGGCTGTAGGATACCGTCATGTTTTCTGATGGCGAATCCTCACAGGTGAAGGTTCCATGATGATATCCAGCATTTGCATCGTAGTTGAAGTAATCAGCATCGTTGTCGATAGAAGATACTGCCCAAGTGGTTGAATCCTTGAAGTAGACATCGAGGGTTTCATCGCAGGGATCTTCACCTTCTCCGGGTCCTTCGTCGCCGCCATCATCTGGTTCTTCAGCAATGGATAGAATCTGAGTTGCCTCACCGTTATCATTCAACATGAATACGACGGTCATTATCATCTGGATGCTGCCAGTATCTTCCGTCTCATCTGCAGGAACTGTGCCAATAAGGCCTACGATTTCCGTGCTTTCTGAAATCGCATCTTCCTTAGCAAGCAAAACACCATTCCACATGAGTGGGGGTGGGCCATCATCTTCATCGTGATTATCTCCTTCATCGTGATTATCTCCTTCATCGTCGCCGCCATCAGGACCCATCATCTCAAACATGAGGATTGCATTGGCAGCCTCTGACGCGTCGACTTCGCCGTCGCAATTTCCGAAAGCACAATCAACGTCACCTCTGAGCAAATCACTCATTCCAACCTTGACGGTCATGGTCAAACTAGTGCTTCCATCAGCAGAATCCTCTATCGTGATGAAGAACTCAATCTCACCGGTATCGTAATCCATGTCATCGCCTTCGCCATCTCCGCCTTCATCCATGATTTGTAAATCAACAGAAAGGAAAGTGGTTGAACCGTTGGTGAAGGTTGTGTTGTAAAGGCTCCAAGGTCCATTGATATTCATTGCACCATAATCATCACCAGTATCTGGGTCTTGGCAACCAATACTCACTATCACAACCCAATCACCCTCTGGCAATCCAGTCAATGTGTAATCTCCGGGTGAAGTGACGGTTTGCCAATCCATCCATACTGGGCCTGGGCCATCGTCCTCATCGTCTCCTTCATCTTCTCCATCTGTCATCATGTCCATGTAGATTTCATCATAATCGAACAGCATAACAAAGCCACCCATGCAGTTGGCGGAATCATAATCGCCGAAGGTGACCGAAAGATTGAGTGAAGCGTTTCCAGTCATCATGTCTGGAGGGCCACCGCTTTCGCAGTCCGCACCGAGACAAAGGTTGAATCCATCGCTGTCGACTTCCCATGTGTCGCCTGTGGCATCGGTCTCTTCAAGAATGACTTCAACCTTGTAATCGCCATCACCAAGCATGCCGAGTGAGATATTGCTGCCATTCATGTCCAGATCATGGGTACTAATCAGTGTAGCACCACCAGTACCGGAATTATCCGTTTCATCATAGAGATTGAGTGTAGCAGAGATATCTCCTCCATCGCCTTCACCCTCAGGTGGTCCAGCGGCTTCTCCTTCATCTGCTCCGTTCTCACAATCCCAGTGGCCGTCATTCACGACATCCATGTTGACTCTGCTTACGTTGGCATCGTTGCAATCAAACCAACTGTCATGGTCATTGGTGAAGTCTCCATCACCATCGGAATCGACACTTGAATCCATGTCCTGTGGCTCATCGCTGCCATCTTCGCAGTCTTCATCACCATCGTTGACCCAACTGAAATCTATCTCATCACCGTTGCCACAGACAAAGGTTGGGCCATCGCCGCCTTGTCCGCCGCCAGTTCCGCTATCGATATAGTATCCCACGAATATCTCATCGCCAGAATGGGGTTGGCCCTCTAACCATGCAGAGATTGTTGGACCATCGTGGCCGCCACCGCCGTTGTAAACGTACAGCGTCATGTTAGATCCTTCGAAGAGGATGCTGTCATCTGTGAGGTCTGTGACTTTCAATTCCATCGCGTATTCACCATCTTCGAATGTCTGTGACGCATCTTCGTATTCGAACATTCCATATTCATCAGCTGTGAAATCCATATCAAGACCGTAAAACTCGATTCCGGCTGCATCTAATATCGAAACTTGAATGTTCAATGATGACTGGTTGGCTTCATACCCATAACTTGAGATCTCCAACGTACCATCATAATAGTGGACATAGGCACTAATCATGGAAGGTGGTCCAGTTTGACAACTTCCATTTCCAACTTCGAACATGAAATTCGCTTCACTGCCTGCAATTAGTTTGCTATCGGAATCCTCAAGCATTCCCTTAATTTCATAGCATGCATCTCCTAATTGTCCAACTAGGATTTCGATTGAAGTTTCTTGGCCTACCATGGACAGGTCTTCAGAGCCGTTTCCAACTTCCCCATGTTGGCTTTGCATTTCGAGAACTTCCCACATAAGGGTATAGTCACTCGCTTCATCAAGGCCTTCTACCTCAGCAAAGAAGACTACGGATTCATCAGTATCGAACCAAGATGAGCCATTCCACCACATGTGAGGGCCGCTTGGTCCGGTACCTTGGCACATACCTACGCCAACATCGAAGGACATTGAAGAGCCATCTACGAATGCCCCACCATTATCAAAAAGGTCTCCAATCAGGTTGAAACAATCTTCGCTTAGGTTGCTGAAAGATAAATTATACGCAAATGAGTCTCCGGATGCAGGAGCAGAAATAGTCTCTGTCCCACTATCAATTAGTGTCATATTATTCATATTTTCTAGTTTCCATTCTACTGTATATCCTGGAATTGAATCTAGGCTACCTCCAGATATGGTAGCATTAACTGTATCTCCGGCATCCCAGTGTCCTGGGGACATGTCAACTTGAATCCATTCTCCGTTTTGGCCAGCAGCGGATGCCAGTGGTATTCCGGCGGAAAATGCCGACATAATCATCATCATACTGAAAACTAGGCTTTTTGCGCGCCTGGGCTGTTCTTTCTCTCTTGCAATAGGGCTCATCGGCCTGCCGTGCGACTATTTGTACTTAAAACAAACACCATCAATAACAGCCTTTTGTAAGCAGACTCATCAATGATAGCCGATTCGAGAAAATATGCCACGCAAAGCGGTTGCTGTTCTTTCTGCAAGTGGGCTAGTAGGCCAACGTTTCCAGCAACGTCTTTGTGAACATCCTTGGTTTGAATTTGTAGCAGTAGCGGGAAGTCCTATGAGTGAAGGGCGGAAATTGAGCGAAATCCCATGGCGATTGGATGAAGCACGTCCGGATTTGCCTGAACTAACTGTACTGGGCTTGAATTCCTTGGTTGATGAACTCCTTGAATTGGAAGTGGAGATTGTTTTTTCCGCCCTGCCTTCTGATATTGCCTTAGATGTTGAGCCAATGATTGCTGCTGCAGGTATCTCGGTCCTTTCCAATGCTAGTGCTCATCGTTGTATTGCAGGAATCCCCTTAGTCATCGCAGATCTGAATCCTCATCATTTAACACATTGGAAAGATTCAGCACTTGGGCCAATAGCCTGTTCTACGAATTGTACGGTCATTCCTATCGCCTTACCTTTGAAACCGCTTTGGGATATGGTTGGCTTCAATCAGGTTTCAATACGAACTGAACAAGCATTATCAGGTGGAGGGCGGGAATTACTTTCTTCAGGTATTGGAGGCAGTAAGTGCGAAATACCTGGTGAGGCAGAAAAGATTGAGCAAGAACTTCTTCATATTCTTGGACGAGTTAGTATTGAAGGAATTTCACCTACAACGATTGGAATCGATGTGGATTGTAAAAGAGTGAGTGAACGCGATGGCCACTTAGTACATGTGGAAGTAGAGTTGAATAGAGAGACAAGTTTGTCAGAAATAAAAGAATGGATGGCAGCATGGAGCGATAGACCACAACATCTGAAATTACCTTCGGCGCCCGATAGTCCTGTTATCATCATTGATGGTTTGCCAACTAGAGAGGAATATCTGATGGCAGGTGGAGATGGATTGAAGTCCGGCATGTCAGTAGTTGTTGGAAACTTAAAAATTGATAAAACAAACTTATCTTTCTCTGCGCTATCTCATAATACCATCAGAGGGGCTGCCGGTGGATGCATCCTTCTGGCTGAGTTGATGCTTGCTGAAGGATTGCTCGATTGAGTACATGCTGTGAAAGGACTCATATGGGATTCGTGGTTGGGACGCGTTGGTGAGTTGATGGGAGAGGTATCTGTTCTTTCAGACCAAACACTTAGTCAACTCAATGATGAGGCTGGAAAACGCTGGCCTGGAGCATGGGATGAATCAACTCAACGGGTTCAGGTACTAATTCTCTGTAAACGTAGAGAGCGAGTAATTCTTGAACAACATGGTGCTACTATTCAGCATCAACAACCTGTCTTTGGATTATTTCACCGCCCGCGCCATTCACTGCATTTGTTTGAGTCTCAAGGCTTCAATCATCGTGATGCATCCTTTCAGTTTCTCGATATTGCAACTGCTGAATTAGGCGCATGGCTCCAACATTTGATTACCAATGATGGCTGGAAGCGAAGTTCCACCACGATATGCCCTCTTCCTGCGGGTGCTAATGTGCCGATGCAAAGACGTTTTGAGAACCACACAATCCTTACATTCAGACATCCGGATTTACCTGAATTACAGAGGCTATATCTCGCAATGCCTTTGGAAAGCATTGTTGGCAAGGCCTACATTTCATATCCGCCCGGTAGTGAAGCAAAAGAATCTGAGCCTGTGCCGAAGGTGGAAAGATCTCCTGTCACAACGCATGTTGCTCCAACCATTCCCAAACCATCATCTGAACCTGAGAAAGAAGTTGGATTGGAAGACCTTGCTGCTGAAATGGAAGAAGAAGAAGAAGAAAATTCGGATGTGGATGAATTATTCGATGGTTTCAGTGCAGACTTATTAGAGAGCGTTACCCACTCTGCTGCCGGTGAACAGGAAGTAGAAACTCCTCCGGTTCCAGAATTAAAAGAACCAGAGGAGCCAGTGATTAAGGAGGTCCCGGTTATTGAAGATGCTCCAATTATCAAAGAAGCCCCCCCGCCAAAGAAAGTAGAAACTTCTGCCGCCCCAACTCCAAGCAATCAAGTAAGACACTCGATGCCTGTGCCTTCTGATGGTGGTGTAGTTGATTCTTTCAGGGCAGTCGTTAGAGAATTGTTGGCGGAAGGTATGGAGGCTTCAGATATGATGGGCGACCCTAGATTTGCAGAAGCCAGTGAATTTTGTGAGGCTGCTGGTGTCGATACATGGCCTATGTTTATGGAAATGACCGGCAATTAGGTTTGTTTTGCCTGCAAAGGATTCAAGACGGGGCCGCGTCAGCCGCTATTTGAACGAGCATGCCCTATTGCACGAATTGTGGATTGCCGCAACAAAACGGCGTAGCTCAATGCCAATCATGCGCAAGTCAACTTCCTGGTCAGCAATTAATGGCAAGGCTAGAAACTGAGGCAGCAAACATTCGTCGAACTGCGTCTGCGAATAACGCCTCTGCTCAACGGCAAAACGGTTTTTCTCAGCCTCAAAATAATCAAACTACTCAAGTTCGGGCCCCGGTACAAGCGCCACAAACGCCACAAGCAGCACCGGTATCGCAAACTTCTACACTTGATAGACTCGAAGAAATGCGCAAGCAAGCAGATGCTCTCGCTCAGCAGAAATACTTGGACCAACAGGGTAGACCACTGCGTTGGTGATTTACATTCGCCTGCGCCAATTGGCCATCAGGCTCTCCAAGTTAAATCCTCATCCACATTGTGATGTTCTCCTTGAGCAATATGCTACTGAAGGAAATTTGGCCGCTGAATGGCTATCAATAATGGATGGAATCGAAGGTTGTAAGGTTGCAGACCTTGGTGCAGGAAATGGTATTCTTGGGATCGGGGCAAATCTGCTCGGGGCCGAAAAAGTTTGGTTGATTGAATGTGATGAAGAAGTTGTTAAAACTGCTGAAAAAAACTGTCAAGAGTTTCCGCAAGTTGAAGTCCTCTTACACCAAATAACCGATGGATTACCTTTGGAAATAGAACCTCAAACTATCATCATGAATCCTCCTTGGGGCACACAAAAAAAGGCTGCTGACAGACCATTTCTCCTTGCTGCAATGCGCTCTTCTGCCAACCTCATTCATTTAATGCACAGTGGCAAAAGCACTCATATTGCAGCAATGGCAGAAGATGAAGGATGGAGTGCCGAAGTCAGAATGGAAGCAGAGTTCAGATTGCCTGCAAAGTATTCCCATCACACCTCAAGAAGCAGTACAACGGCCGTGAAATGCTGGAGATTATGGCGTCGCTGAAGGGGTTGGGTTGAAATGCGGACAGCCAACCGCCCCGCCATATGTCCAGCCCAATGGGTAGGAAGCGGAGTCGATTCTAATGAGTAGTACAAGCATCAAAACCCCCGGTGAAAACATCGCATCGGCAGAAGATTGGAAAGCCGGTGAAGGCACCATGGTCCAAGGAGAACATGTCATATCAACAATGACAGGGATTGTAAACTTCAATCAAGATGATCAAACCATTTCAATTGCTTCAGATTGCAAAGGTGTTCCCGAAGTCAAGGTTGGAGATACCGTAATCGCTGAGATTGCAAAGATTCGAGAATCTATGTTAGAAGCAAGAATATTGCACGTCGAAGGCGACGATGGAAGAGAGCCAATGCCACAACACCTTTACGGCCAAATTCACGTAACCAAAATGGTAGACCGTTATCTCCATGATGCCAGTGATGGTGTACGCCGAAGAGATATCATCAGAGCAACTGTCACTGATAACAATCCGGTTATTCGACTCGACATGAGAAGTGGCGATGATTGTGGAGTTCTACAAGCGATTTGTCCTCAGTGCGGAAACCAATTAATTACCGCAGAGCATGAGGATTGGAATGTGGCTTGCAGTTATTGCAATTACCTCTCATTTAGAGCATTATCTAAATCATTTGGACTTGGATATAACCCTTCATCAGGCGACGCTCCAGATTACAATAAATCAGGCAAGCGATGGGGCAAGGAAGCAGAGCAGTATTTTGCAATCGGCCCTGCTGCCCGCTCAAACTTAATCGCCACTGATTTCCGCAACGACGGTCGAGAAGTTGAGCACTTCCGTTTTGAAGGCACAGGCGGCGGTGGCGCTGGACGTGGTGGAGGCCGAAGAGAAAGGCCCACTGGAAGGAAGATTTTCGTTGGAGGATTATCCAGAGAAGTTAGCGATGATGACCTACTTGAAGCCTTCAAGAAATACGGGAAAGTCGTGGACCACGTAGTAATGAAAGACCGAGAAACCGGTAATAACCGCGGCTTCGGATTCGTCACATTTGCAAAAGATGAGGATGGAGATAAAGCAATTTCAGGCCTCAATAAACAGGACTTCATGGGGCGCAGGCTAACTGTCAATGATGCAGGCGACAAAAAAGGCGATAAAAAGCCACAACAGAAGGTCGAAGGAACTCGACTCTATGTGGGTGGCTTACCATGGAAAATCAACAACGAGGGACTGACCAAAGTTTTCTCAGAACATGGTAAGGTCAACGACTGCCACATCGTTATGGACGGCGACCGCTCGAAGGGATTCGGATTCGTCACCGTAAGTGATGAAAGCGCAGACAAAGTCATTGAAGCACTTGATGGGCAAGAAGTTCAAGGCCGCAGATTGAAGGTAGCAAAGGCCAAGGCCCGCAGCGATAGCAGGGGAGGAAGAAAAGACAGCCCCCCTGGTGGAAAGCCTCAACGCACCTCCCGTGAAATGCAAGCACGTAAGGAAGAAGGTCTGAAGGATTGAGTGAATCATAATGGCAGAGGAAGAACCTGAGTGGTTACTTCTCGACGGCTATGAAGATGAGCCAGCAGCATTTGGAGTGCCTCCCTACGTTGGATTCCACATTAGATACATCGCAGGGGTCTTTGAATCTCAGAATATACCCTACCGATACATGACTATTGACCAGTGGAGACGGCAAAGATTCTCTCTCCAAAACAGTGCCGGAATCGTCGTCTTTGCTGGAGCAGTTGTACCGGGCAAATACCTTCGTGGAACGCCAATAAGTGAAAAAGAGGTCAATGAAGTACTACGTGCAGCACCACTGGATATTCCAGTATTATGTGGAGGCTGGGCAATCCGGTTATGGCGCCAAGCAGGTTGGTTAC
>LWDU01038979.1_pt1 | contig 12994 bp, 5 predicted proteins | sample 727161 | NCBI WGS metagenome assembly LWDU01 (sample SAMN04566230, study PRJNA314399) | hydrothermal vent metagenome | isolation source: deep sea hydrothermal plume seawater | place: Mexico: Gulf of California, Guaymas Basin | collected 2004-07-11 | reverse complement strand
CCCGCCGCGCCCGCTTGCCGCTTCACCGGTCCGCTTCGGTATTCGTTGGCGGTGTAGCGCCGGGAAAGCGCCTGGGCGAACGCGTAGGCGTTGGCCTCTCGGGGGTTCGTGAAGGCCCCGAGGCTTTCGCCCGCCATCTGATTGAGAACGTCCGGCACCTGGCTCGGCAGGAGAACGCTCAGACTTCGCTCGATGTTCTGGGCATCGGGGGAGCCCGAGGCCAGAAGCTGCTCCAGGACCGGAGCGGTGGCCTCCTGGTTGGAGGTCTGGGCGAAGTCGGCGAGCCGATTGGAATTTCGGAAGATCGTGAGGGCGAGCTCAGGATCACCGGAGTTGAAGGGGGAGATGGCCATATCGAGGAAGGCATAAGTCGGCGTGGTGAAAGCCGGCCCGTTGCCTAGGGCGAAGACTCCTCCCACAGCGCTGAGAACGGTGTATTCCGTCTGGGAGTAAAGGCCCGGGAGCGCCGTCACGGCGATTTCGATCCCGTCGAGGGTCGCTTGAAAATTTGGGTCGTCGACGATGAGTTCCGAGGACTGGCCCTGATCGTTCAGCGTGATGGCCAGCGCTCCGCCGGATTGAAGGACGACCGATCCGGCTTGCACGTGCAGTTCGTCCGTGACGCCGTCGAGGATCACTCGCCCGAAACTGACGAGTCCGCCGTTGATCGTTACTGCTCCGGAGGCGTTCTCGAGAGCGGCCCCGGATTCGACGGTTACGCTCGAGGTTTGCAAGAGGTCGGTCGCCAAGCGCAGGGTGCCCGCGGTGACTTGGGTCGTGCCCAAGTGACCCGCCGAGGCGTTGGCGGCGAGGGTGAGGGTGCCGGTTCCAGACTTTCCGAAGTTTCCGATGCCGGAGGTGGCACCGCTGAAGGTCTGGTTGTTCGCGACAGCGAATTCGACGGTGGAATCGGCGGAAGTCAGTATGAGATTGCCCACCAGGTTCTGCGTATCGCCGCGAAGGGTTCCCTCCCGAATTTCCGTATCCCCGGTGTGAGTGCTGGTCCCAGCGAGGGTGAGCGTCCGGGATCCGCGTTTGACCAGTTTGCCCGCGCCGCTGATATTTCCCGAGTGGGTCCCGTCGGCCGCGGTCTGATTAAAGAGAACCTGACTTGTGCCCGCGACCAGAGCGACGTCTCCCGGAATGCTCTCCGAGTCTCCGATGAGCCGACCCGCCTCGACTTCGATGCCGCCGCTGAATGAGTTTTCTCCCGTCAGAGTAAGGTCCCCGGAGCCCGTCTTCTCGAGCCTCCCGGCTCCGCTGAGAGTGCCCGCGTACTCACCCGCCAAGACTTGGAAGAGTTGAAGATGGGCGCCCTGGCCGATGAGGACATCCCCGCTGATGTGATCGACGTCGCTGTGAATGCCCCCCTCTTGAATTTCCGTTCCGCCCTCGACATTGAGCTTGCCGCTAAAACCCAGTTCATCGAAGAAATTCAGAGTATGGTCGCCGCGCTTGATGACCTTGCCTTTCCCGGTGATTTCGCCTCGATAGTTGTACGCGTCGACGTCGGTTCTCGAGCGATCCTCAAAGGTGAGGGTGGCGTTTTTTGGGTCTTCGTTTCCGACTGGCGCGAGCCCGACGGTAATATCGCCCTGGATAGAAGCTTCGACCGTAGTGCCGGAATTGGTGAAATGGCCCTGGAGGTTGCCTTCCTTGACTACGGTTCCTCCGCCATAGGTATTCGTGCCCGTGAGCGTCAGGGATGCCTCCCCCTCCTTGACGACGCTTCCGTCGCCCACGATGTTGTCCTTCGCGATCTGATCCGACGAGTATCGGAACCCCAGCGTCGCGCCCAAATCCACATCGAGCTTCGCGCGCACGCGTTCGTCCTCGTCGTTGATCGCAGTGAGATCGAGGTCCACCAAAGTGGCCTGGCCGGATTCGACGTGGAGCAAGGTGAAGTCGGTACTGACCTCCGTCGTGCTCACGGCCTCGATCTCAAAATCGATGATGCCGGTGGCGTTCAGGTCCACGTTGCGTTCGGCTCCCAGCGCCGTGGTTCCCAGGTCGATGGCGATGGCGGGAAGCAAGGGATCGGATCCCGGGGTCGATTCCAGGCGCAAGGTCAGGAATTCAAGGTCCGCCTGGAAGCGAATCGTATTGGCGACGTTGTCGCCGTCATTGGCGGCCTCGATGGCCGCGTCCAGGCTGCCCGGAACCGGGGGGTTCACACGGTCGATAGTGGTGTTGTTGACCGAAAAAATGTCGGGGATGACGGGTTCCTCTTCCTGAGCGTCGGCGGCGAGGGGGAGGAGGGGAACGAGGGCGAGGAAGCCGGCGACCAAGCAAGCGAGTGCCATGGTCGGTCGGCCTGCGCGTGCGCGTGCGCGTTTCGTTGTCGAACTCCACATGGATATCGCTCTTCCTTTGGATCGCCTAGCTCTCGGGGTCTTCGAGCTTGCGCCGGTATTTCCGGGCCCTCTTTTCTCGTCCGGTTCGTTCTAAAGCGTCAGCGGCGAACGCATAGAGCTTGAGCAGCTTGGGGTCGCTGGCGGACAAGTGAATTTCGTAGATTTCGACGGCTCGGTCGAGGCTATTGTGGCTCGCAGCGGCATCGCCGAGCATCATTTCGGCGGTGGCGAGGCTGATGTAGGCGTGGCCGATCGCCATCGTGTTGGCCTCCTCGCCTTGATGCAGATTGTAGAGCGCCCGATTCGCATAGGTACGCATACGTTTGGCGTGCCCCATGCTCTGGGTGATCTGCGTCAACTCCATCAGAATTTCGGTGACTTCGGGCGCGGTGCGTCCCTGGTTGGCCTCGAAAATTTCCATGGCCCGGATCGAGTACCGTTCGGCTTGGGGCCAGATTCGCAAAGCCAGGTAGGCATCGGCCAACTTGCGGACGGGCAAAAGGTTCTTGCTGGACTCCACCCCGTAATTTTCCCGATAGGTGGTCTCGGCTTCGTGGAGCGGGCCGAGGGCATCGACATAGCGCTCAAGCCGACAGCTCACCGCGCCCAGGTTGTAGGCGAGAACGCCGGTTCGGGCGTTGCGAAGGCCGAGGTCGCGAACGGCGAGCTCGTGGCCCTTGCGCGCGTAGAACAGGGCCTTCTGGAGATCCTTCGCCGTCACGGCCTTTCGGTATTCCGTGTAGGCAATCTGATACTCGGCCTCCGGGGCAGAGACCGTCTCCAGCTTCTGTTCGCGTTTCGGGGTCGGGTCTGGGTTCGGGTTCGATTCCGGATCCGGACCCTCGCCCTCGGCGAGGAGGCGGACCGGCCCGAGCAAGAGAAGCCCGAGCAGCACCACCAGAGAACCGGCGGCCGAAACATGGGAGAGCATTCGGCGAGGATAGCCCAGCCGGAGGGGGCGGTGGTTCGATGAAGCACTACATGAAGGAAGGACGCTCGCCAATGATTCCTTCCTCGCGCAGCCGTTCCAATTCTTCTGCGTCAAGGCCGAGTTCGCCCCCCAGAATTTCGTCGTTGTGCTGGCCCAAGGCTGGCGGAGGTCGGCGATGGAGCGCGCGGGGCAAGCCCGAGAAGGCCATGGGCCAGCCGGGATAGCGTGCCTTCCCCGAGCGCGGATGGTGCAAGGTCTGGAAAAAACCGCGCGCCTCTAGCTGAGGGTTGGGGGTCAGAGAATGGGCGTTGATCAGTATCGCGGCCGGAATGCCCTCGCCCAAAAGGGCATCCAGCGCCGCCTGTTGTGGTTTCTCCGCGAGCCAGGCTTCGAGGTTCTTGTCGAGGCTGTCGTGATGGACGCGACGTCCTTCGGCTCCATCGAAGGCGGGATCTTGCGCCCATTCGGGGTCGCCCATGACTCGGCGCAGGGCTTGCCAAGCCGCATCGTCGGGTACCGCGACCGCGATCAAGCTGTCGGCTTCGGCGGTGCGATACACGCCCTGGGGCGCGGCCACCGGACCGCGGTTTTCATCTCGGACGAGGAGTTTCGAGTAGGCGTCGAACTCGATGACCTGCTCGGCCGCAATATTCACCGCCACCTCGACGAGGGGCACCTCGACGAGTTGGCCCTCGCCGGTGCGTCGTCGGTGCTCCAGCGCCATCAGGAGCGCGAAGACCGCGTGCATCCCGCCGATGGGATCGCAGGCGCCGCGGACTACCAGAGGCAGGTCTCGGTAGCCGGTGAGCCAAGCGAGTCCGCTGACCTGTTCCACCGTCATCGCGAACCCGGCGCGGTCGCGCCAGGGTCCCTCGAGGCCAAATGCCGGCATGCGAACCATCACGATTTTGGGATTGATCTTCTTGATGTCGTCCCAGTCCAAGCCGAAATTCTCCAACACCCGGACCGAGAAGTTCTCGATCAAAACGTCGGCCTCGGCGATCATGCGTCGAAGCAGCGCCAGGCCCTCATCGCTGTCGAGTTTTAGCGTAATGCCGCGTTTGCCCGGATTGGCTCCGTGGAAGACCGGGGACCATTCCCAGATTTCGTCGTTGGGGACCGCGCCGGCGAAGCGCATACCGTCCGGGCGCTGGATGGATTCGACCTTGACCACATCCGCTCCCATGTCGGCCAGGTAGGCGGCGGCCACGGGGCCGGCCCAAAATGCCGTGAGATCCACCACGCGAATGCCTTCGAGGGGCAGGGGGTCGGCTTGAGGGTCCGAGGCGGCCGATCTCTCGGGCGCGGCGCCCCATTCGGCTCGGATGGCGTCGGCCTGTTCGTTCAGACGGGGGGCGCGGGTGGGGGGGCGCAGGGGCGTGCGGCCGAGTTGGTAGGGCGGGCGAGGTTGGATGAATCCACCCGGGCCCGGCCGGAAGACGTCGCGCGCTTTCATCTGCGCCATGCCGGGTAGGGTTTCGCCGTTGCCGATTTCGGCCACGGGAATCCGAAGCAGTCCCGCCAATTCGACCAGTTCGTCGATGCTGCGCTCCCGGGTCCAGCCCTGGATCATCGTCTGCATGCGTTCGATATGTTGCATCCGGGCGCGGCCATCGAGGTAGAGCGGGTCTTCGGCGATGTCCTGGCGACCGAGCATTGCGCAGAAGTCGGTCCACTGCTGGCCGGTAATCACGCAGTAGCCCACGAATCCGTCCTTGGCGGGTTCGATGGAGGGGATTTCGATGCTGCGGGGCAGGGGGCCTTCGAACCATTGGCTGCTCAGATCGTGGTAGACCGTCATGCAAATCAACATGCTCTCGAAAATTGAGAGGTCCACGTGGTGCCCGCTTCCGGTTTTGCGCGCGGAAAGCGCGGCACTGATGGCTGCCGTGGCGGCAAAGCTTCCCGCGGCCCACTCGCCGATTCGCCCGCCGGCGGCGACGGGTTTGCGGCCAGGAAGTCCTCGGTAGTCGATGGAGCCCGTGGCGGCCTGAAGTGTGAACTCCGTGGCGGGCCGGTTCGCGTCAGGACCCTCGAGTCCCCACGGTGAGATGGAGACCACCGACAGCCGCGGGTTTTCGCGTTGCAGATCTTCGACCGCGAGCCCGCGAGCCGCCAAACCGCCCGGGCCGAAGCTTTCGATGAGCAGATCGGCCTTCGTCGCCAGAGCCCGAAGGGTTGCCCGCTCCGCGTCCACGCCGGGATCCAGGGCGATGCTTCGTTTCGAGGCGTTCAGGAATTGGAAGAGCGCGCCGTCTTCGCCCTCGCTTAGGGGCGTGCCCGATGCCGTCCAGCCGCGCAGGGGGTCGCCGCCCTCTGGGCTTTCAACTTTGATCACGTCGGCTCCGGCGTCGGCCAGCATCTTGGCGCAATAGGGGCCAGCGATCTCGCTCGAAAGGTCGATCACCCGCCAACCGGCCAGGGGCCAGGCTCCGGGTTCGTCCGCTTCCATGCCTTTCCTTTCGAATGTCTCGCGCGTTCGTGAGCGTGGGTTCCGGAGGCCGCGCGCCGACGGGTTCCTCTTCCTATGGTTACTCGTCTTCTTTCTACTCGTCCTCTTATTTCTCGTCTTCCTGTTACTCGTCTTCTTCCTATTCGTTCTCTTCCTACTCGTCCTCTTCGACTTGTCGGCTGTCGGACTCACCGGTCAGTACGTTTTTGAGTACTTTTCCCGCAGCGTTGCGGGGCAGCGGGTCTTGTCGAATTTCCCACTCGCTGGGGACTTTGTAGGCGGCCAGAGTTTCCCGGGTCCAGTCCCTCAGGACCTGGACTTCGAGGGTCGCCCCGGGTGCGGCGACCACCACGGCCTTGACGGCCTGGCCCAACTCTTCATCGTCGACCCCAAAAACCGCACACTCCCCCACCGAGGGGTGGGCGTCGATGCGATGCTCGATCTCAATGGGATAGACGTTTTCCCCGGAACGCAAGATCATGTCCCGGGCGCGTGAATTGATGAAGAGGTAGCCCTCTTCGTCCAAGCGGCCGATATCTCCGGTGGCCAACCACTGGCCGGGCTTGATGGTCTCCGCAGTGGCCTCGGGATTGCGCCAGTAGCCGAGCATCAGATAGGGGCTGCGAATATGGATCTCACCGTATTCGCCGGCGGGCAGGGGCTTGTCGTCGGAGTCGCGAATTTCCAGGGCATTGCCCACGGCGGCAAGCCCTACCGAAGTAGGCCTTGCGGCGAGTTCCGCCCCCCCGATGCTGGTCCCCATGCCGCCGGATTCCGAGAGGCCGTAGCCCAGGCCCAGATTGGCCGCTGCGTTGGGGAAGGCCTCCTTCATTCGGCGCTGAAGATCGGGGCTGGTGGGCGCCCCCCCGAAGCCGATATTGCGAAGACTCGACAGATCGAACCGTTCCCGGGAAGGGTGATTGATCACCAACGCGCCCGAACTGCCCAGAGCGCTCCAGATGGTGACGTTTTCCTTTTCCATGATGCGCATGACGTCCTCGGGGTCGAAGCGCGCGTCGCGGTAGACGGTTTTGGCGCCCTGGCTCAGCATCATGATGACCGCCGCGTAGAGGCCGGACAGGTGAAACAGGGGAACGGTGACCAGGCTGACCGGCGGGGGCGGGGCTTCAGCGCCCTCGGTGGGCGGCTGCGCGCGCGCGGCGATCATGAAACGCTCGAGTCCGTGGAGGGCTTGGGTTTGGGAAAACCCGACCAGGGCGCGGTGGCTGACCACTGCGCCCTTGGGGCGGCCGGTGGTTCCGCTGGTGTACAGGATCAGACACGGGTCGTCTTCGGCGATGGGCGAGTCGGGCAATGGCGCGCCCGGGGTGCCTTCCATCAGGGCGGCGAACTCGCTTTCGATCTCCAGGGTGGGGATGTCGAGTTTGAGATCGCGGATTCGCGCCAGGCGCTTGCGGTCGCCGATCAAGAGCTTGGGTTCGCTGTGGCCCGCGGCATAGCCGATTTCATCGGCGGTCCAAAGACCGTTGAAGGCCACCAGGATGCCGCCCAGGCTGGCCACGGCCCACCAGGCGATCACCCACTCGGCCCCGTTGGCGGCGAGCAGCGCGACTCGGTCGCCCTTTTCGATTCCGTAATTTTTCGAAAGTGCTCGGGCGGTGGAAGCCACCCGCTGAAGGTGATCCGCGTAGCTGATTCGAAGCTCACCCTGGACGATGTACTCCTTGTCGCCGTGGAGCCCGGATTCTCGCAGCAGGTCGCGCACCGACCCCGGGCGAGTCTTAAAGATCTGCATGGTTTCGCCGTGAACATTTTCTTCGCAAAGTTCGAAGGGGCCACCCGGGCCAATGAGCTGCTGTCGAATTTCTGAGCGTAGGGTCACGGGATCTCTTTCGCGGAGGATATGGGAGGCGGAATGGGCGGAAATGTTTCTGCTGAGCAGCGAAGTCTAACCCGCTGGAGGCCAGCTTCCACGCGGGCCGGTGGCGGCCGAAGGCGGGGATTCTCGGTAGGATGGTTGCCCGGGCCGAGGCGATTTCGCGCGGTGGGCGGGCAGCCAGAAAGGGAGTGGGAATGCAAGAATTTGCGGGCAAGGTGGCCGTGGTGACGGGCGCGGCGAGCGGGATCGGTCGAGCCTTCTGTCGACAGCTGGCCGCCTTGGACATGAAGATCGTCATGGCGGATGTCGAGGGCGGGGCCCTTCAGGAGGAGGCGAACAGTCTGCAGGCCGCGGGTCATGAGGTGTTGGCGGTCCAGACCGATATCAGCCAGGCGGATTCGGTGAGCGCCTTGGCCGAGCGCACGGTCGAAGCCTTTGGGACCGCTCACGTGCTTTGCAACAACGCGGGTGTCTTCGCCGCAGGGCTTTCCTGGGAAGCGCCCCAAAGCGACTACGACTGGGTTTTCGGGGTCAACGTCTGGGGGGTTCTGCACGGTCTGCGCAGTTTTGTTCCGTTGATGCTCGAGCACGGCGAAGAAGCACATATCGTCAATACGGCTTCCATGGCGGCGGTGACCACGGCCCCGTTTACGTCGGCCTACTACATGAGCAAGGCGGCGGTTTTTTCGCTCTCGGAGAGCCTTTACGGCGAGATGCAGGCGCGCCAAGCGCCCATCGGCGTCTCTGTGCTTTGTCCGGAGTTGGTGGACACCGCGATCGCCCGGGGAGAGCGCAACCGGCCCGAGCACCTGAAGCGCAAGGCCGGAGAAGGCGAGTCGCCCGAGCGCGAACTCGTCGACGCGGCGATCGCGGCGGCGACGCCGACCGGGGTCGACCCTACGGTATTGGCGGATCGGGCCATCGAGGCCATTCGGGAAAATCGCTTCTACGTGCTGGCGCCCGAGGGAAACCCCTGGCGAACCGCGTGCGGCGTGCGTCTCGAGGATATTCGTCTGGCACGAAACCCCACCCCCGCGGTGCCCGACGGCTGATCGCGCCGGGACTGGGCGGCGCCCCTCATTTGAGAGGTGCAGCATTTGAGAGGTGCAGCATTGGAGGGAGAGGTGCAGCATTGGAGAGGCGCAGCGAATTCGATCCGCGAGCGGCAGAGCGGTTGCCAAAAGGAGAAGTCATGGGACGTTTGGACGGAAAGGTGGCGCTGATTACTGGGGCCGCCTCGGGGATCGGGGCGGCGATCGCCCTGCGGTTCGCCCAGGAGGGCGCCCGCATCGCGGGCATCGATATCCAGGATCTCGCCGACGGGGATTGGGCCGAGGCCGTCCAGCGGGCGGGCGCCGGTCCGCTGCACAAGCTCGATGTTCGCGACAAGGGCGCCGTGATTCGTGCCGCGGCCGAAGTGGAAGCCCAATATGGGCAGATCGATTTGCTCGTGAACTCCGCCGGCGTAGCGGGGGGCGGCCCCGTGCACCTGATTGCCGATGAAGAGTGGGACCGGGTGATGGACATCAACCTCAAGGGAACCCTTCACGCTTGCCAGGCCGTGGTGCCCGGCATGCTCGCCCGGGAGCGCGGCAGCATCGTCAACATCGCCAGTGTCGAAGGCATCGAGGGCTTCGAGGGGGGCAGCGCCTACAACGCCTCCAAGGGTGCGGTGATCCTTCTGACGCGCAACATGGCCATCGACTACGGGCGCCGGGGAATCCGGGTCAACGCGGTGTGTCCGGGCTTTATCGAGACGCCGCTCTTCCGGTCGACCCTGGAACTCGATGCCATGGACGAAGTGCGCGACAAGATTCGCGACGCTCACCAACTTGGCCGCTTCGGACAGCCGGTCGAGATCGCCAACGGTGCGCTCTTTCTGGCCTCGGACGAAGCTTCCTTTGTGACCGGCCAGGCGCTTGCGGTGGATGGCGGATACACCGCGGGGCATCGCTTCGGGATCGCCCGGATGATGGGGCTGGACTGACGGCGGGCGACCCTGTGCGGTTGCCGGGCGCTAGAAACTCAGACGGATTCGGCCGGTGATGGCGCTGCTCGTCACACCTTGCCAGAAAAACCCGTCGTAGCGCAGGGAGAAGGTCAGGCGATCGGCGACCAGGGGTGTCCAGTCCACTCCGACACCCAACTCGAAGCCTTGACCCGAATCGTCGCCCTGGACGCTGAACAGGTCGTTGGGGTCGGCCGCGGTGAAGCGCGCGGTCACCGTTCGGCTCTCCTCGCCCAGGGGTTGTCGCCAGCGCAGGGAAAGGGTCGGCCGCCAGACTCCGTCGGCATTTTCCAAAAAAGTCGTCCAGTAGTCCTTCTTGTGCAGGATCGTGCTGAGGTCGAAACCCACGCGAAGGGTTCGAGCCGTATCGGTCCGGCTGGGAACCGTGAGCGCTGCGGCCCCCCCGCCGGTTTCCGTAATGGCCGATTGAAGAAGCGTCGTGTAGTCGAGGGAGATCAGCGGGGCCAGCAAGAACGCGCCGGCCTCGATGCCGTACTCCAACTCGGCGCGCACGCCGAGACGGTCGACCCCGTACTGGCCCATGGTTTGTCCGGAGAAATCGCCGATCGCGATGTTGCGAAAGCGCTCTTGCCAGCTGTGGCCGTAACTGGCCACCGCCTGAAGTCGCAGGGGCCCGCGGCGATAGCCCGCATAGAGGCCGAGATCGAGGGTCGTGAAACTTCCCGGGCCGACCTGGTCGACGCGAATAGAATCGTAAGCGGTTCCCAGGGTGCCGCTGATCACGAGTCGATCGTTCAGATATCGATCGAAACCCAGCACGAGGCCGCCAGCATTGTCCTCGGAGGAAATATGCCCGGGGCTGCCATCCCGGCGGCTGAATTGTCCGTACGAGGTGATCCAGGGGTCGAAAACGTGTTCCCGGCAGGGCAGATCGGTGCGGGGATCGGCCCGGGTTTGGCCGGGGCTGGCGACGCAGAACCGGGGCCTCTCCAGCATGAGTTGGACGAAGCGGTGACCGAGTTCGAAGGTGGCCTGGGTGTGGGCGTCGTAGGCTTCGGGACCGAGCTGATCCATGGCGGACAGATAACTCTGAAGGTCGAGGCTCTCGATTTCGTCGATCAGGTCCTGGTCGATGCCGGCGCCCGAGAGCCCGGTGATCGCCTGGGACGTGGCCCACTGGTTGTCCGAATAGCCCGAGACATCGACCGAGATGCGAACTTGGTTGGGCGTATAGACCGGCTGACCGAAAACCAGATTCGGGTCGCTGGCGAGAATCGTTCGGTCAAAGGCGTTTACGATGCCCCCGTCCGCCTGGATCAGAATGAACTCCGCTTCGCCGCGAAAACCGCCGCCCACCACCACCTCGAGTACACCGTCGGCGAGGTCCGCGCTTCCGGTGGCACTCAGAATCGGATCCGGCTGGGTCGGGGTATTCTGGGTCTGGGCATTCAAAATAATATGCAGGGTGGGCTCGGGGTCATTGGGTTGGGGAGTCGGGGAGGGGGCGGCATGGCTGTAGTCGCCATTGACCGTGGTGGGTCGATCGAGAAAGAGGGTGCCCGCGCGGTCGACGATCAAGTTCGTCGGCGAGCCCGTCTGTCCGGTGAGCTGCCATCGCCCGGAACTGACCCGGATTTCGTTGAAGTTTTGGATGCGCCCGGCGTCAAAATCACCCAGGGCTCCGGAGCCTGCGGTGAGTTCGATGGTGTTGGTCCCGGTTTCGCCGTCGAGGGCGAAGACCTCGGTCGCTGCCAACCGCCCGCCGGGCTCGGCGAGGTAGCGATCGTCGCCAGCCCCGAGCAGAATTTTGCCCTGGATGAGTCCGGCATTGACCACCACGTCGTCCCCCGACGACCCCTGGATCGCGACGCCATCCGGATCGGCAAGAATGGACGCGTTGAGTTGGTTCTCGATGCGGGAACCGGCGCCGATTTCGACGCCGATTGCACCGGCGCCGCTCGATTGGATTTCACCGCTATTGCGCACGATGCTGTCGGCTCCGGCGCGAATGCCGATGCTTTCCGGGCCCTGAACGTCGATGCGGCCGAAGTTCTCGCCCTCGGCGAAGAGTCCATAGTCGATCCCCACCGCCCCGGCCCCGACGACAGCCCCGCCCACGGTCCCGATGACGGTCAACGTCGCCGTGGCTTCGTTCGCGAATTCAGTTGGGGATCCCAAGCTGCCATCGGCGCCCACCAGGCCTCGGGCGCCGGCCCCGGTTACCGTCAAGCTGCCGGCATTGATGCCGCTTCCCCCAGCGCCCACTTGGAGCCCCGTAGTGGTGTCGCCGATCAGGCTGAGAACCGCGTCAAACTCGTTGACGATCTCGGCTCCGGCTCCGCCCTGAATGCCCACACTGGCGTCGGCGTTGAAATCCATGGATCCGACGTTGATCCCCAGGTTGCTGTTGTCTCCCACGAAAATCCCTGTACTTCCGTGGGCGGCCGATGTGATGGATCCGAGATTGACGGTCTCGTTGCTGGAGTCGGCCCCGCGAAGCCCCACCGCGCCGGTCGCCGAGGCCTCCAGGCGGATCAGCCCGTCGAGTTGGTTTTGGATCGAGGCGTTTAGGCCGACGGTGAGCCCGGTGGCGCCGGCCCCCGTCAGCGTGAGGGTTCCCGTATGGCGGATCAGGGAGTTGGGTCCGAGAGAGACGCCGATGGCCTGGTCGCCCGAGACGTTGATTTCGCCGCTGCCTTCGAAGAGAACGAAACTGCCGCCAGAAACTCCGGTGGCTTCGACTCCCGAAACGTTCAGCGTGCCCGTATTGAAAAGGCCCGACCGGTTTCCCGCATCGATTCCGGTGCTTCTATCGCCCAGAATGTTGATCTCGCCGTCGTTGTCGGTTCGGGTCAGGATGCCCACCCGGATCCCGTAGGCATCGGGGCCGTTGATCGTTATGGCGCCGGTGGAGGTGTTCTTGAATTTCGCGTTCAGGACCTGGGGGTCGTCGCCGTTCCCCCCCTGAATGCCCACGCTTCCCACCCCATCGACGATGATCTGGTTTTGGTTGGTTATCTCGCTGAAATCTCCGGCATCGATTCCTGTGCCGCCGTCGCCCAGGATGTGGATCTCGCCGTCGTTGGTGGTGCGGGTGAACTCGCCGACTCGGACCCCGAAGGCGCCCGGGCTGTTGAGGGTAATGATGCCCGTGGCGGTGTTCTCAAACAGCGCGGGGGTCTCGGAGGTTCCGTTCCCCCCCCGAATGCCCGCGCTTCCAATTCCGTTGACGTTGATCTGCCCGTGGTTGCTAACGTCGCTGGCGTCTCGCACCACGATGCCGTCGCCGAGGGAGGAGACCGTGGCGGTCTCCTCCACCACGACGGTGACGGCATCGATGCCTACGTCCACCACAAAGCCCGCGGGATTGGAGCCGCTGCAGGTTACGGTGTCCCCGGACACAACCTCGCTAACGCCAGGGAGGCAGCTCGCTTCCGCCGGAGGGCCG
>LWDU01037501.1_pt1 | contig 12996 bp, 12 predicted proteins | sample 727161 | NCBI WGS metagenome assembly LWDU01 (sample SAMN04566230, study PRJNA314399) | hydrothermal vent metagenome | isolation source: deep sea hydrothermal plume seawater | place: Mexico: Gulf of California, Guaymas Basin | collected 2004-07-11 | reverse complement strand
GCACGATGAAGTAGACCGCCGAAGCGCCAGCCGCCTGGAGGCGTGACGCCGCGATTGAACGTTTGAAGAAACGCACACGGCTGCGTTGTTTCAGCGTGGAGCGCATGATCGCCAGCAGGGCAGCGAAAGTGGTCGTCTTCAAGCCGCCCCCCGTCCCCGAAGGCGATGCACCAACTGGCATCAGCACAAACAGAACCATCAGCACGGACATGGAGAGTGCACCGATAGGCACTGTGTTGAAGCCGACCGTCGTGGTTGCCGTCATCGTCTGGAAGAAGGCCGCGAGCAGACGCTCTGTCGGCTGCAGGGCGGAGATACCCGGGTCGGCCACGAAAAGGACGAGCGTGCCTATGAACAGAAAGGCCCCCGTAATGCGAAGGATCACCTTTGTGGTGAAACCGAGATGGAAGGCTGCCGACGTGAAATTGCGCCAGACGTCATGGATGACCAGAAAGCCCATGGCGCCAAGCAAGCTAAGCACCGATATGACGACGTTCAGCCCCACATTACCGCTATAGGCCTCGAAACTGTTCGGGTTGAGGCTGAAGCCGGCCGTACAGAACGCAGAAACGGCATGGAAAATGGCACTCCAGATGGCGTCTTCCTGACCTGCACTTGAGAAGATGAAATAGAGCGCCAGCGCGCCGATCGCTTCGCAGACCAGCGTGAAGATAACGACTGTGAGAATGAAATGGCCGGGCTTCAGATCCTTCGGAAGCGCGAAAGCGGCACGGGTCATCTTCTCACGAAGCGGCGAGAGCTTGTGCGCCGTCGCCATGACCGCGAAAGACCCGATCGTCATGTATCCGACGCCGCCCACCTGGATCAGGAGGAGGATGATCAATTCGCCGAAGAAGCTGTAGTTCGAGCCGGGGTCCACCGTGACGAGACCCGTCGTCGAGACCGCTGAAACGGCGATGAAGAAATTGTCGATCGCCGCGACCGTTCCCTCATGGCCGAAAGGAAGCGAAAGCAGCAACCAGCCGGCCAGCATGTAGCCAGCATGTAGCCAGCATAACCAACGACAAGAAGCTTGGCGGGATTGGTACGGAGCATGGCAAGGCGCGTGCCCCGCCACAAATTGCTCAGAAACGATCGTTGTTTGCGACCGGACGTTTCTGTTGGCATCTGGCGGCTGTCAGCCTCCCTCAAAATGTGCGGGTCCCAACGCGCGGACAAAAGAATGGTTTCACTGGCATTCCTGTCAGGCGACTGGCATTGAGCTTGCTTCGCGTCTCAGGAGAATTATGAAAGCTGTGCCCCGATGAAACGTCTGATCGCATCACTTGTCCTCATCGCCCTGCCCTTTTCGGCGGCCGCGTCACCGGATCTTGCCCGCGATTGGGGGACAAAGGCGAGCACACTTTACGAAGATACGATCGAGCTTCTGGAAAGCGACGCCGGCATTCCTGACACCTATGAGACCGAGATTGGCCGCTTTGCGCTGACGGCCGGACGTCTCGGCAGCTGGATCGATGGCTCCGGCGGGCCGTCAGACCTTGGCTGCATCTTTCGCGGCATGGCCGAAGAAGGCGAGACGCAGCTCATGGCGCTGGAAAGCGCTGAAACGCCAGACGCGCGCGAAGACAGTCTGCAGCGTCTTGCCACCATGTTTTCCGACGCTGAGGCGATTGCCGCCGCCGCCGCGCTTTCTGGCGAAAAAGGCCGTCCGAGCGCGGTTCATGCAGGTCAGAACAGCTGCGCTGCCAATTCAGAGGCAACCCACGCGGCCCTGCAATAGCCATTGCAGTTGACCCAATCTGGCACACTACACTTTTCTGCATATTCCTGGGAACGCAATGGCGCTCTCACGCATAGTCTATGTCAGGAAGCCAGAATGGCCCTCCGATGACAGATCAGCTGCAGGCAGAAAGCCTGCAGCCTGTCCTACTCCCCCGCACGGCCAGAATGGCTGCATCCCCAAAAAGCCGGACCTGGTGACAGAATGCACCCCGGCACTTTTGCGGCACGCGACGAACGCGCGGTATCCCCGATAATCAGGACTTTTCGAACCGGGCCTTGAACGCTTCAGGGTCGAAGAACCGGATGATACCGGACTGGCTGCCCGTCGCCATCAGCGTGCCATCCTCTGCAAACATGCACACACGGCCATGCACGAAGCCGTTGTGCACGCCTTCGATCTGGATATCGCAGCAGACCCATTCGGTCTCCACGATGTTATGGATACGCAGCGTGTTATCGAGCGAGTTCGCGCCAGCAGGCAGGCCGAGCGCGTGACTGGTCCCTGACGGCACAAAGTCATTGATGATGGCGAGCATGGCCGAATCGATGGGGTGACCTGTTTTCGATCGGCCCCACAGCACGACACGGCCATCCTTGCTGCTGCCGCCTTCGATAGCGCGGTCCGGTGAGTATCGTCCCTGCGCAACACGCATATCGAGATAGTGGTGCAGGTCGACATTGTGCTTGTCGAAGCGCGGCATGGGCGGGCAGTCCTCTGGCCGCGCGACATCGGGCTTGGTCTGCCATTGCTGTGAGTGTTCTGACTCGCGCTCACCGACGGCGGCGTTCACCGTGAAGATTTCCCGGTCCTTGATATGGCCGAGCACGCGCGCCTGGGTGATGTTCTTGCCGACTACAGGCGAGCGGACGTCGACGTCCAGCACGTCCGGCGGATTGGCAAAGGATAGGTATTGTGCCGTCGCCCAGATGCAGGGACGGCCCGTCGTGCGCTCCAGCGCCGTGATCGCCGTACCGAGTCCGACCCCGCCGAAGAGGAATTTCTTCCCCGGAGGGCCCACGCAATAGCGCTCCTCAACCGGCAGGTACCAGCGATACGGATTGTGGGTCGATTTCAGGTCGATGAAGGGCGCGTCTGTCATGGCGTTGGGCTTTAGCGCAAAATTCGCGGCCATGAAAAGCCGACTTGAAAATGACGCAGCGTCTAGCGCTCTTTCGGATCGAGTGCGTCGCGCAGGCCATCGCCAATGAAGTTGAGGCAAAGCAGCGTCACCGCCATCAGGATTGCCGGGGCCATGAGCAGCCATGGCTTGTCCTGCATTTCCTTCGCCCCATTCGAGATCAGCACGCCGAGCGAGGTCAGCGGCTCATTCACGCCGAGGCCGAGGAAGGAGAGGAAGCTCTCTGCCATGATGACGACCGGGATGGTCAGCGTCACATAGACCGCCACCGGGCCAACGACATTGGGCAGGATGTGACGGCGGATGATAGCGGGGCCGGACACGCCTGCAGCGCGGGCAGCTTCGATGAATTCCTTGCCCTTGATGGCGAGGGTCTGGCCACGCACGATCCGGCTCATGGTGAGCCACTCTACCGCGCCAATGGCGGCGAAGATCAGGATGATGTTACGGCCAAAAACGGTCAGCAGCAGGATCACGAAGAAGATGAACGGCATAGCGTAGAGCACGTCCACGAACCGCATCATCAGGTTGTCTGTGCGCCCGCCGACATAGCCTGCAATCGCGCCCCAGGTGACGCCGATGATCAGCGACACAAGCGTTGCGACCATGCCCACAGCCAGCGAGATGCGAAGGCCGAGCAGGTTGCGCGCGACAAGGTCCCTACCCTGCTCGTCCGTGCCGAGCAGGTGCCAGTTTTCAAGAGTCGGCGCGAGTTCTGTCTGCGCGGAAATCTGGCTGTAATCGTGCACCCAGAGCATCGGGCCGAAGGCGGCGAGGAAGATCATCACGCCGAGCACCCACATGGAGATCACAGCGGCCTTGTTGTTGAACAGGCGGCGCTTGGCATCATCCCAGAGCGAGCGACCGCCCGCGAGAGCCTGTTCGACCGGATCCTTCCGGCCTGTCATGTCCAGCGTATCAACCATCAGTCGTACTTCACTTTCGGGTCGAGCAAGGCGTAGAGGATGTCGGCGATCAGGTTGAACAGCACGATCAGCGTTGCGTAGATGATCAGAGCGCCCATGACGAGCGTGTAGTCACGGTTGATCGCGCCATCGACGAAGTAGGACCCCATGCCCGGCAGGCCGAAGATACGCTCGATCACGAGCGAGCCTGTCATCACGCGTGCCATGGCAGGCCCCGCATAGGAGACCAGCGGCAGGATTGCAGATGGCAGGACATGGCGGCGGATGACCGTGCGTTCCGGCAGGCCCTTGGCCCGGGCTGTGCGCACATGCGGCGATCGCATCGTTTCGATCGTCGAGGCACGCACGAGACGCGAAATGATAGCGATCTGCGGCAGGGCGAGCGTCAGGACCGGCAAGGTCATATTGTTGAAGTTCATCCCGATATTCGGATATTCGCCCAGCCCGCCGACAGCGAACCAGCCTGCGCCCAGCGCAAAAGCGAGAATCAGGAGCGGTCCGGTGACAAAGGTCGGAATGGAAATGCCCGCCATGGCAAAGCCCATCACGGTGTAGTCGCCTGTGGTGTTCTGGCGAAGTCCCGCAAAGATGCCCATGGCCGTGCCGACGATCAGCGCGACCAGCATGGACATCGACCCGATGGCAAGGCTGACCGGAAGGCCGTCGGCGATCAGGTCATTCACGCTTTTGCCCAGCGTCTTCATGGAAGGGCCGAAATCACCTTGAAGAACGCCGAGAAGATAATCGACGAACTGTTTCCAGAGCGGTTGGTCCATGCCGAACTTGGCCGCAATGGCCGCTTCGGTCGCCGCGTTCAGCTTGCGCTCGCCGTCAAACGGACCGCCGGGGGCAAGCCGCATCATGAAAAAGGCAACGGCAATGATGACCAGAAGCGTCGGGATCGCGAACAGCAGCCGCCGGATCACATAGGCCCAAGGAATGCGGGAAAGGCTTCGCTGTAGCGCTGACACGTAAGGAAACTCTCAGGCGATCTTCAAACAGAGGCGACAGGCGGACTTGGCAGCCCGCCACTGGCTTCCTAGGTTCACGCCAGACGAATGCTTGTCAACGCCACATGACACCGAGGTACCAGATGGCCGATATCCGAAACGTGACAGACAGTTTTTCTGTCGCGCCACAAATTTCTGAGGACGATGTAGACGCCATCGCCAAGGCTGGTTTCAAGACCATCATTGCCAACCGGCCTGATGGTGAAGGCGGCGTTGACCAGCCGCGCATGGGCACGATACGCGCCCGCGCCGAAGAACTTGGCCTGACCTTTGTGGCCCTGCCTTTCTCAGGTGCACCGACACCAGAGATCATCGAGCGCATGAACTCGATCCTCGCTGAGGCTCCTGCCCCCGCACTCGCCTATTGCCGCACCGGCACACGCTCGATCACGGCCTGGGCACTCAGTCATGGTGGTCAGGGCCAGTCGGACGAAATCATCGAAGCTGGCGCAGCTGCTGGCTATGACCTCTCCGGTCTCAAGCCCCTGCTTTAGGCGGACGTGTCGCAGCGATAGCGGCAGTAAAAGTTTGATCACGAAACTTCAGGGCTTTATGAATTGAAGCTGAGAGGAAGTCGTGCGATTCCGGCGCAGGTCATGAACTGACCATCGTCCGCACGCAGGGGATAATGCATGTCCAGAAATTGGCTGGCAGATTTCAAATATGAAGATGGCGCATGGCTCGTGAAGAAGACGGGCCACCGCGTGCCTGCCAATCGCCAGCTGGCAAACGACATTTTCACCTGGCTGACCTTCTACACCATGGCACAGTCCTGGCGCACCTGGCGCCGCATTACCGGCCACAAGCGCCCCACCATCGCCTTCCATCCCGACAAGCCGCGCCCGTGGTACTTCATCTGGCCGGTCATGCACGCTTCCGGCGCAAAGCTGATCTCTGACGTCTCGCAGGCCGACATCGTCTTCCAGTTCGACGATTCGACCCATGTCGACGCGAGCAAACCGAAAACGAAGCCGGGCGCCCGGCTCGTCAATTTCGGCTGCAATGACATTTCCAAGACCTGCGTCGCCGAAAGCTTTGGGCGCGCTGCAGGCTACAGCCTGAAAGTCGATCCCCGGACATTTGATGGGCCTATGGTCGAGAAGTCCGAAAAGAATGCCTGTCATGATGGCCGCATCATCGAGGGCCCGATGGAGCCGCTCGACGGCAAGACCTATCAGCGCCTCATCGACAATGAGATTGAAGGCGGCCTCGTCGAAGACCTGCGCTGCTGCATTGTTGGCGGCGCACCGACGGTGGTGTTCCGCAAGCGTCGGCCAATCGCGCGCCGTTTCCTGAACGAGAATGTTGCCGTGATCCTGGATGAGCCGCGCAAATGCTACTCAGCCGAGGAAATCGAGGTCATTTCTGCCTTCGCCAGGGAAATCGGCCTTGAATGGGGCGGTGTCGATGTCCTACGCGATCGCAAGTCCGGCAAGATTTTCATCGTTGACGCGAACAAGACGGATATGGGCCCGCCTGTTGCGCTTAATCTGGGTGATAAGCTGAAAGCGACCCGGCGCATGGCACGTGCTTTCGTCCTCGCTTTTGCCCCGCGTCGTAGCGCCTAGACCCGGCAAAGTAACGTTTCACAATTCAAGGTGAGGGAGTTCACTTGGGAATCCCATACATCAAAGATATCGACTTCGAATATGGCAAGGTCGAGCAGGTCAGCCCGCTCATCCGCCGGGTGCCTTTCACCTTTGTCGGCACGGGGGTCTATATCATCGGACATGGCAAAGTCGCGGTCATCGATCCCGGCCCTGAGCAGTCCGAGCATTTCGATGCCCTCAAAGAAATCCTGAAGAATGAGACGATCACTCATGTGCTCGTCACGCATGGCCATTCTGACCATTCGCCTCTCGCAAAGCCGTTGGCCAATTGGGCCGGCTGCCTGACCTATGCGAAGAATTCGGGCGTGCCGACCGCAAAGGGTGAGCTTGGCTCAGCCGACGACCTTGGCTTCATGCCGGACGTCCAGATCGGCGATGGCGACGTCATTTCGGGCCCCGGCTGGACGCTGGACGTGATCGAGACGCCCGGCCACACCTGCAACCATCTCTGCTTTGGCCTTCGCGAAGAGAATGCCTGCCTGACCGGCGATCACATCATGGGCTGGTCGACCACGATCGTCGCGCCGCCTGACGGCGATATGGGCGACTATATGCGCTCGCTCGACAAGATCGAGGAACGCAACTTCAGTATCATGTGGCCGACGCACGGCTCGCCGATCCGCGAAGACGTGAACGGATTCATCCAGTCCTATCGCAACCACCGTCTCGACCGGGAGTCGGCCATCATCAAGCATCTCGAAGCGGGTGAAACCAACATCCCGAAAATGGTCGAGAGCATGTATGCCGACGTCGACAAACGCCTGCATCCGGCTGCTGCACTCTCTGTGCTCGGCCATATGCTGAAGCTTGTCGAGGAAGGGCGCGTAGAGACCGCAGACGCCAATCCGACGGTACGGTCCGAGTTCCGCTGGAAGGCGCTTCAACAGACGTCCTAGCGCATCGCGGCTTCATCCTTCGACAGGCTCAGGATGAGGGTGCGATTTGTCTCGCTTTCAACCCGAGTGCCCAATAGGCCTCATCCTGAGCGAAGTCGAAGGACGAGGCGTGTTCTCCAAATAGTGGGGGCTAGAAGCCGAGCCCTTTCGCTATCGCTTTGACCTTGTCGCCCCGCCCGGGTGCGGACTTGTTCACCAGCCCCCAATAACGCTCCAGGGTCGCCGCATCAGCCTTGTCCGGCGAGCCGCTATCGAAAGGCGGCTGCGGGTCATACTCAATCGAAAGCTGGATAAATCTGGCGTGGTCTTCGCCGCGAATCCTGGCGGCGAGCGCGAGACCGAAATCGATGCCTGACGTCACCCCGCCGCCCGTCACCCGGTTGCGGTCGAAAACAACGCGCTGTTTCACTGGCTCCGCGCCGAAGAAGGCGAGCTGGTCGTGCGACGCCCAGTGTGTCGTGGTTCGGTAGCCTTTGAGGAGGCCCGCCGCGCCAAGTACGATGGAACCTGTACAGACGCTGGTGACCCAGCTTGCCTCAGCGCCCACCTTGCGCACCCAGTTCAGCGCCTCTTCGTCCTGTATGATATCCATCGTGCCAAATCCTCCCGGCACGCAGAGGATGTCGGCACTTTCGATCTCGGCGAAGGTTTTGGTCGGCAGCAATGCAAACCCCGCATCCGTCGGCACCGGATCTTTCGTTTTCCAGACAAGATCGATGGTCGTGTTGCCGAGCCGTGAGAGCACCTGCGCCGGGCCTGTCAGGTCAAGCTGGGTGACGTTCGGAAAGACGAGAAAAGCAACAGAGATTGGTGAAAGCTCAGGCATGGGCAGCCCTCCTTTGAAAGGCGAGGTTCATGCCCAGGCGCACGGCGTTTCAACGCCGCGCTCCCCGGTGGTGAACCACCCAAGCGCCAGTCACGCGGCACTCCTACTATACTGCCAAGTCAGTGATCGGTCGATGCATCTCTATATGGATTTTGAGCCGCCCGTACCCGCCCTCCCAGCGAAAGCTGGGACCCATGGCGCTTGAGAGGCGACAGCACAGCCGCCATGGACCCCACCTTTCGGTGGGGAGGCGGTGTTCTTGAGCGCTAAGCGAGAAATCGCAGATCTAAGGCTGGCGGCGGCCGTCTGCGCGCGATTCCAGTTCGTCCATGAAGGTGGAGACGCGGCGGGCGTTCATGCCGAGGTCCGAAAGGCCAACGCGGCTGATGGAGCGCATATCAACGCGGGTGGCCCCTTCAACGGCGCGGATGCGGATAGCCACATCATCCTTGAAGCCGAACCAAGTGGAGGTTTCAGTCGCTTCGAGCGTGGTACGTTCGACATCCTGACCGGTTTCCGGACGCGAGAAGATGTCCCAGCCGCGGTCTTCTGCGATCTGGAGCGCGTAGGACGCAATCTCACCCGGCGACTGATCGAAATAGACCGGTTCAATCGGGCGATCATAGGCAGGCTCTACGGTCTCGCCATCGACCGTGCGTTCGCTTTCAGCCTCTTCCTGCACTTCAGCGGCCGTCTGCCCCTTCGGCGATGGTGGGGTCGTCCTGAACTTCATTGAGGGCACCGTCGCTGCGACGCTGAGCAATGAGCGATTCAGAGAGGGCAATCGGTTCTGACCAGTCGGTCTGGACGTCATGGATCGGCGGAAGAGAAGCCGCCTGTGCCCCGAATCCGGCAATGCGGAAGAAGACCATAAGCGCAATCAGAAGCGCGGCGAGTGCAAGCAGCGCTGGCTGGAAGCGAGGTGCCTTGATCAGCGCTATGATGAGCGCAACGACGGCAAGGCCGAGCGCGAAGAAGGTGAGGCCCGGCCCCCAGCCAAGGATCATCGTGCCGAGACCAAACTGCCAGCCCCAGAGCCCGAACTTCGAGCCCAGCGCCGCAGCCGCAAACCAGAGCACCGTGAAGATCGACACGCCGAGCGCTACGCCCGCCACGGTCAGACGCCATCCACCCTTATTCGTCGTATCGCTCATTCCAGCCTCCCCGACTGTAACTCTTGAAACCGAGCCGAGACTTATCTCAGCCCACCACTTTGACAAAGCTTCCCCTAGAGGAAGCGAAGGCTAACGCGTCTGCCCCCCATCGACCGGGATGATGGCCCCGGTGACGAAGCTTGCCCGCTCACTGAGAAGGTAAGCCGCCGCCGACCCGATTTCCTCCGGCTTGCCGAAGCGCTGGAGCGGGACTTCGCGGCGGATCCACTTCTTCCAGACATCGCCGCGTTCACCCTCGCTGCGCTCCTGCCAGGACCCACCCGGGAAGATGATATTGCCCGGTGAGATCGCATTGATGCGGATCCCGGCTGGCCCAACGACACGGGCAAGCTCCTTGACCATATGGTTCATCGCCGCCTTGGCGGTGCCATAGGTGAGCGGNNCCCATGCCAGCGATCGAGGAAATGGCGACGATCGAGCCTTCTCCGCGCGGCTCCATCTTGCGCAGGCAGGTGCGGGCCAGGCGGAACGCGCTGTCGAGGTTCTGCTGCATCCCGGCCGTCCAGGAGTCGTCATCGACATCGAAGCCCGGCGGGCAAGGATGAAGGCCGACATTGGCGACCGCGCCCCAGAGCGGGCCGAAGTCGCTCTCGATGGCGTCGACCATCTCTTCAAGCGTCTTTGTCTCGCGCAGGTCGCCGGCACGTGCCCAGAGGCGGTCCTCGCCATACTGGCTGGCGAGGCGAGCGCGTTCTTCTTCAAGCTTTTCAGCGCCGCGCGCCGCAATCGCCACGCGCGCACCTTCTTCCAGAAGCGTTTCAACGATCCCGAGGCCGATGCCGCGGCTAGCGCCCGCGACAAAGACCACCTTGTCCTTCAAATTCAGCTCCATCGGATCAGGCCGTCGGCAGCTTGTAGTCTGCGAACATCTCGCGGAGTTTCAGCTTGTTGATCTTGCCGGTCGCGCCGAGCGGGATCTCGTCGACGAACTGGACATCATCCGGCGTCCACCATTTGGCGATCTTGCCTTCGAGCTGTTTCAGGACGTCTTCCTTACTCGGCTTTTCACCCGGTGCAGGCTGCACGATCAGGAGCGGGCGCTCATCCCATTTCGGGTGATAGATACCGATCGCGGCGGCATTCGCGACCTTCGGGTGACCGACAGCGAAGTTCTCGATGTCGATGGAGCTGATCCACTCACCGCCGGACTTGATGACGTCCTTGGCGCGGTCAGTGATCTGCATGGTCGAGTACTGGTCGAGCGTTGCGACATCGCCTGTGTCGAACCAGCCATCGCCATCAATCGCGAGCTCATCGGCCTTGAAGTAGGATTTCGAAATGGCAGGACCGCGGCAGACAAGCCGGCCGGACGTCTTGCCATCGCGCGGCAGGGTCTTGCCTTCATCGTCGATGATCTTGAGCTCCACGCCGAATGGCGGGCGGCCCTGCTTCAGCTTGAACTCCATCTGCTCTTCGTGGGAGGCGTCGACCAGGCTTGGCGGGAGCGCGCCAAGCGTGCCCATCGGCGAGAGCTCGGTCATGCCCCAGGCGTGGAAGACATCGACATCATAGTCTTCTTCAAAGGCGCGCAGGATCTTTTCAGGCACAGCCGAACCGCCAATCACGACCTTGCGAAGGTGCGGCAGCTTGAGATTGTTTTCCTGAAGATAGGTGAGCAGCAGGAGCCAGACGGTCGGCACAGCCGCCGTGATCGTGACCTTTTCCTTGTCGAGCAGCTCATAGATCGCCTTACCGGACATGTCGGCGCCCGGCATGACGAGCTTTGCGCCGGTCGCCGGACAAGCAAAGGCGAGCCCCCACGCATTGGCGTGGAACATTGGCACAACCGGCAGAACAACATCTGCCGCGCCCATACCAAGCGTATCGACGCCCATGGTGATGAAGGTGTGAAGCACGTTGGAGCGGTGCGAGTAGAGCACGCCCTTCGGATTGCCCGTCGTACCAGACGTATAGCAGAGGCCGCAGGCGGTCTGCTCATCAAAGTCGCCCCAGACGACATCGGTCGACTTGCCCTTGATCCAGTCCTCATAGGAAACCGCGCCAAGAGAATTCTCTGGCATGTTCTCCGGAGAGGTCAGGATGATGTACTTCTCGATCGTCTTGATCTGCGGCTTCGCCGCCTCGACCAGCGGCAGGAAGCTCGTATCGAACATCAGGATACGGTCTTCGGCGTGGTTCGCGATCCAGGCAACCTGATCAGGGTGAAGACGTGGATTGATCGTGTGCAGCACAGCGCCAATGCCCATCGTGCCATACCAGGCTTCCATGTGGCGGGCCGTGTTCCAGGCCAGCGTCGCAACGCGGTCACCGAGCTTGATGCCCTCTTCCTTCAGCGCCGACGACACCATCTTGGCGCGCTCATGGATCGCCTTGTAGGTCGTGCGCGTGACATTGCCTTCGACTTCGCGGGTAACGATCTCGCGGTCGCCGTGATTGTGAGCGGCATGGTCGAGCACCTTGTCGACGGTCAGCTGCCAGTTCTGCATCAAGCCGTGCATGTTCTATCCTCCAAGTTTCTTTCACGGGTTTCCGTGGCGTTCGGTTTCTTCTATGTCCCAGCTACTTCAACGGCAAGCGATGGCGAGCGAGGTCAAATGTCCCAGACACATTTTCTAATGGGCGCCCTTTTGCTGGGCACGATTCTGGCAGGTTGCAATGAGCCCGCTACGGTTCCAACCCAAGCCTCTGGCGCGGCGCCAGCAGAATCGCCCGTAGAGCCGCAACAGGTCGCAACCACGGTTTCAAGCGGGCGGGATCTGCCCCAACTCTTCGATTGTGTGCGCGAAGATGGCGGCGTCCTGATCGCCGCCCATCGCGGCGGCCCTGCCCCCGGTTTCCCGGAGAACGCGGTCGAGACGTTCCAGCACGCCCTCGATGCCGGCATCCCGATGATGGAGATCGACGTCGCCGAGAGCCGGGACGGTGTGCTTTTCCTGATGCATGACCGCTCCCTCACCCGCACGACGACCGGCGAAGGGCCGGTGGCTGATACAGGCTGGAGTGAAATTTCGCAGCTGCGCCTCGTCGATAATGAGGGCCGGGTCACGTCCTTCAATCCACCGACGCTGGCCGAAGCGCTGGAATGGGCGGTGGAGACGGGCGCGATCCTCGAACTCGACCGCAAGGAAACAACCAGCTTTCGCAATATCATCGACGAGGTTCGCGCCGCCGGGGCCGAGAACAATGTCATCATCATCACCTATTCGGATGAGGAAGCCTGGCAGGTCGCCGAGATTGCACCGGAACTGATGATGACGGCAGGCGTCGGCAACCGCGAGCATGAGGCCGCCCTCCTCGAAGGCGGTGTCGATCCTGACAAGCTCGTCGCCTGGACGGGCACGCGCGAGCCAAGCTTCGGCAAATGGCGCGGGCTTGCCAGCAAGAATATCGAAAGCGCGTTCGGCACGCTTGGCCGCCCGGGCGAGCGCCTCGACGATCAATACTGGGCCGATGGCGTCCCGTCAGAACACGTATCACTGATAGAAAACGGCCTCGTTCTGCTCGCAACCGACACACCTTACCGGCTTGTGGGCGAGGATGGTCTTCCGACGCGTTTTGTAAACGCAACTGAAACCTGTCTCGAGTAGACAGGATCAGGCTTTCAGCGATGCGGAATCCGCCCAGAAGGCTTCAAAATTTTATCTTTGGAAAGATAATCTTCACCTTTTTGGGCGATTAATCCTCAGTAGAAGAGCCGGTTGGCCGATGGG
>LWDU01038978.1_pt1 | contig 12999 bp, 10 predicted proteins | sample 727161 | NCBI WGS metagenome assembly LWDU01 (sample SAMN04566230, study PRJNA314399) | hydrothermal vent metagenome | isolation source: deep sea hydrothermal plume seawater | place: Mexico: Gulf of California, Guaymas Basin | collected 2004-07-11 | reverse complement strand
TTCGGCGGATCCTGGAGTTCCGGAATCACCCGCCCGCAGACGGACTGCCCCAGGGTCTCCGCGTTGGTGATGGACACGAACCGCGAGGCCTCCAGGCCTCCGGTCAGATTGATGAACATATGGCCGAAAAAAAGGTTGATCTGGGTCCACTCCGGGGTAATGGCCGAGCGGCCGCCATAGCAGACCTGCATATGCTGCATTCCGTGCTCGATAGCTCGGCCCTGGGTGGAGAACGTCAGGGGGCAAACGGGTCCGGGCATCATCTCACCGACATTGCAGCGGGTGATCACGTCCCCACTTGAAATCGGAGTGAAGTCTGCGTTCAGGTCACCGCCGAGGGTTGTGATCGGCCTGGCCTGCAACCATTGAATCGAACCCTCCTCATCGATGGCCCATTCCATATCTACGGGGTTCCCCAGGTGGCGCGCGGCCAGCCGAGCGCCCCGGGCAAGCGAGCGCAACTGCTCGGGCGCCAGGATCGAGACCTCGCCGACGAGTTCCTGCCTCACGACGGCGTTGTCTGGATTCATCACATAATGATCGGGGGTCGCCTCTCCGCTGACCAGGGATTCCCCCAGGCCCATCACCGCATCGATCACCAGCCGATCATGGCGCCCGGAGACGGGATCCGCGCTGAACAAAACGCCTGCCGCTTGGGGGGCAACCATGGCCTGCACGACAACACACATGGTCTCCGGACCGTCGCCATCTCGCTCATGACCGTAGGCCCGAGCCGCATGGCCGGAGAGCGAGTCCACGCAATCGGCAATCGCCTGGCGCAAATCGGTCTCGCCCTGAACATTCAAAAAGGTCTTGAACTGCCCGGCGAACGACGCGTGCTCGCCATCTTCCCCCAAGGCCGACGAGCGAACGGCCACCCGGCCTCCCCCGATCGCACGGTAGTGATCCAGCAGATCAGCGGGGAAAATATCAACCCGGGCGTCGAGAATCACGAATGCCTGGGGAACCGGGAGCCCCATCCGAACCAGATGGGCGAGCCCTTCGGCCTTCCCGCCCACCGGCCGACCGCTGGGGCCGTCGAAGATCCGATCCAGGGACACGATCTGGGGCCGATGGGCGCTGGATTCAGACACTGAAAGATACCCTGGCTTTGCTCAGCGTACGGCCAGAGCCGACTCGGTCATTTCGATCTCGCTCGTGAGCCAGACAATCTCATAGGTCGTCTCGAAGCCCGCTTGGGCGCGCTCCAGCAGGCGCTTCAAGGCGTCGCGCTGAACCTCCAGGGCCTCCCGGGCCTGGGGTTCCGCGGCCAAAGCGATCTCACAGAAATGCAGGGCCTTCACGAGCTCGCCCCGTTCCAGGGCCAGGCGCCCCCGGTCCGCCAGGGCCTGGACACCCGCCAACCCGGCCAGATCGGCGTAGACCTCGCGCACGGGAACCGGATAGAGTTCGGTGGTGGAGTCGTAATGGAACCAAGTGGCGTAGTACTCCCAAATGCTGCGAACACCCCACGAGACTCGCCCGTGAACTTGGGAGAGCGCCAGTTCCGAGGGGAGTTGAATTTCTTCCATCAACTCCCAGACTGTCTTGCCCGCGTTCATCCCCTTCACCGTTTCATCATGAACGTATTGCACCGCATCGCGAATCCGGGTGAGTCCCTCGCGGATCTCTCGGGCTCCCCGCGTCGGGGCAAGATGCCCCGGCACCAGCAACTCGGCGTCCAGGGCGATCAGTTGGTCAAGACTTTCGATGTACTCCATCGGCTTGCGCATCTTCTCGCCCCGCATGGTGAAGATGTTGGGAAATTGCGGAAAAATCGGACCCAGGGTATCGCCCACGAAAAGAATCCTCTGGTCGGGCAGCCAAAGCGATAAATTGTCGAGTCCTTCGGCGCCCGGCGTCGGGAGAACTTCGAAACGGAATCCGCCCTGGGTAAAGCGGTGGGGCATTCCGTTGCGAATCGTTTCGGTGGGCACCACGTGACCGAAGCTCAAGGGGCCTCGGACGATGGGATCCTCGGGTATCCAGGGAAAGAGCCTGCGGTTTCGGTCGTGAAAATAGGGCTCAAGCGCCTTCAGGTAGCGCTGTTCCTCAGAAAATTCGCGATGGGCGATGATCGTCGTCTCGGGCTCGGCCCAGAACTGGGTCCCCCCCACGTGGTCTTGATGCGAATGCGAGAGAATTACGTGGCTCACGGGTTTGCGGCCCACGAGTTCTTCCAGCGCCCGCTTCTGCCGGGTCGCCTGAATCGCGAGTCCCGTGTCGAAGATCACGACGGAATCGCCGGTATCGATCAGGTGGGTGTTCGCGACTCCTCGGGCCTGGTAGATATTGGGCGCCAGGGCGTGGGCATCCACGGGGGTGGCCTGGGTCATGAAGCCTTCGGCGGCATCCGCCATCCGGTCGACGACTTGAGCGGTGGCCGCCTTCCTAGCCCCATCGCTGGTGGCCAAGATCAGGGCCGTGACTCCGACGATCAGCGCGATGCCCCCCAGCGCCCACGGAAGGATTCGTCCCGCGATTCGACGGGAATCCGCTCTCGGCTTCAAGCTGCCGCCTTTCTGAGGCTCGACTTACCTCGACGATCCCGGGAGATGACCAGCGCCCGGCTCCAAACCACCCGCCGCCCAAACATCGGAGCGGGTGGACCCAGCGGACCCACCGCAATTCAAGAGTAAAAGGCGCTAAAAGATCTCAAAGAGACCCGCAGCGCCCTGCCCACCGCCGATGCACATAGTCACCACGCCCCACTTCGCCTTGCGGCGCTGCCCCTCGCGGAGCAAGTGGCCCACGCAGCGTGCGCCCGTCATGCCGAAGGGGTGACCGATGGAAATGGATCCCCCGTTGACGTTGTACTTGGCGGGGTCAATTCCCAAGGTATCCCGACAGTAGAGGCACTGGCTCGCAAAAGCTTCGTTGAGTTCCCACAGATCGATGTCGTCGACGGTGAGCCCCGCACGCTCGAGAAGTCGCGGAACCGCCACCACCGGGCCGATCCCCATTTCGTCGGGCTTGCATCCCCCTGCGGTGAAGCCTCGAAACGCACCCAACGGACTGACACCTCTTCGCTTCGCTTCGTCGGCTTCCATCATCACCACCGATGCTGCACCATCGGAGAGCTGCGAAGCGTTGCCCGCCGTGATGTAGTGCTCCTCGCCACGAATTGGCGCAAGCTTCTGAAGCCCTTCCAATGTGGTGCCGGGGCGGTTGCATTCGTCCTGGGTGACCGTGTAGTCCACTTCGGAGGTTTCATTCGTGGCTTTGTCCTTGACGATCATTTTGGTGTCCATGGGGACAATCTCGTCGTCGAATAGCCCGGCCTCCTGGGCGGCCGCAGTGCGCTTCTGGCTCTCCAGCGAGTACTCGTCCTGGTATTCCCGGCTCACCTTGTAGCGGTCCGCCACGATATCCGCGGTCTCGATCATCGGCATCCACAGCCCCGGATACTGCTCCACGAGTTCCTTGTCGACTTGATGCGAGAAGTTGCCCCCGCTCAGGCTCAAGCTAATCGACTCCACCCCGGCGCCCACCACGATGTCCTCTCCGTCCACGATGATCCGGCCCGCCGCCGTCGCAATCGCGTTCAGCCCAGATGAGCAGTGGCGACTGACTGTGACGCCCGTGGTCGTGATGGGGCAACCCGCCTTGAGGGCCGCCACGCGGCCGATGTTGTTGCCCGTCGTGCCTTGGGGGGTCCCGCAGCCCAACACTACTTCGGAGATTTCACCGGGCTCGACGCCCGCGCGCTCGATGGAGTGCTTGATGGCGTGACCCGCCATGGCGGCTCCGCCCGTATTGTTGAATCCGCCCCGATGGGACTTGGCCAGCCCGGTTCGTGCGGTGGAAACGATGACGGCTTCGCGCATTTAAAATTGCTCCTGGGTGTGGACGTGGACACTGTCTCCACGCCAATTGAACGGGACGAAAGGTACTGCGAACGGGGCATCCTACACTCTTGGCATTTCTCGTGCCAAAATAATCGGCATCCCCTTTACGAGAAGCCGCTCATGCCCGCACCGCAATAGGCAGCCTCGTAGGCGGCCCCCGTAGCCAGGCCCCGTAGCCAGCCGCCCGCCTACGCGGCCGGCGGTTCCTCCTCGGAAAGCCAAGCCTTGAAGAGCGCGAAGCCCAGAGCGAGTACCACCGCCCCCAGAAAAAGGCCGAGAATCCCGAGGGTCAGCATTCCTCCGATTGCGCCCATGAAAATAATGAGCGTGGGAATCGCCACCCCACGGCCAAAGAGAATCGGCTTCAATACATTGTCGAGCAGCGCCACCAAAAGGCACCAGATCGCGAACAGAACCGAGGCCGCGCCCCCGATGGAAGAGAAGCCGTAGACCACGGGTAGAATCAACACCAGAGCAACGGGCAGCTGGATCACCGCCGCCACCAGGACGAGCAGCGCCCACAGTCCGGCAGCCGGGATCCCCGCCACGGCAAAGCCGATTCCGGTCAAAATTGCCTGGAGCAACGCAACCCCGACAATCCCCTGAACAACGCTTCGAATCGTCGCCTCGGCCAACTCGGCCAGCCCCCGGCCACGCGCCTCGCCCGCCATTCGAACCGCAAAGCGCTGGATGACCGCGCGGCGCTCAGCCCCCCGCGCAAGCATTACGCCCGCGATCAGAAGCGACGCCGCAAGCTGGAGAATTCCGACAGCCGCACTTCCCCCCGCCCGAAGAAGCCAGCCGGAAAAGACTTGAAGCTGGGGAACGAAACGACTGAACGTCTCGCCGACGTTCTCAGAAGCGGCGCTCCACTCGAGATACACCCGCGGCCCTATCACGGGCCAATCCTGGACCTTCGGATCGGGCGCTGGAATTTTAAGATCGGAATTGCCCAAATCCTCGGCAAATGCCTGGGCCCCTGAGGCGAGGGTTTTTGAAAGCTGAGCGGCCGGAACGATGACGATCAGCAAGGCCAGCGCGACGGCAACACCGGCGGCCAGCCCCCTCCGCCCGCCCAACCGGCGACTCAGAGCCTGATGGGGACCGTCCGCCGCGATGGCGATCACCAGAGCCCAGACGATAATGCTCATGAATGGAGCGACGATCACCAAGCAAGCAAGGACCAGGAGAGCGATCGCGCCCAGGCGAATCGCAATTTCGATCGCATTGCGAAGCCCGGGCTCCGCGCCCTCTTCTTTCCCACTCACGGGCCGCCCGATTCCGCTCTCGTCCTGGGACATGCGTCTCCCTCGTCTGCGTATGGATCCGATCCAGATGCCTCATGGCGGGACTAGTCTGACGAACACTCGGGCAAAAGGCGACCCGAAAAGAGACAGGGGCTTGACCGATCCGGTGCCCACCCTCGTCGCCCGGGCCCGCCTTCGACATACTCTCGGGATCAGAGGAGGTCAAAAATGAGACGGCTCGAGGGCAAGACGGTCATCGTGACTGGAGGGGGGAGTGGCATCGGACGGGGCGCGTGCCTTCGGATCGCCGATGAGGGCGGCGCGGTGGGTGTGGCCGATATTCGTCGGCCCCTCGCGGAGGCCGTTGTGGCCGAGATCGACGCTGCCGGGGGCCGGGCGATCGCCCTCGCCTGCGACGTCAGCCAGGAACCCCAAGTCCGAAAAATGGTGGACGACACCCTGGGAGCCTTCGGAAGCCTCCACGGCCTGGTCGCCAACGCGGGCACAGCGGGCAGCGGCTGGATCCACGAAACCACACTGGAGGATTGGCATTTCGTGCTCGGGGTGAACCTGACCGGGCCCTTTCTCTGCGCCAAACACGCCCTCCCCCCCATGATCGAAGCCGGGGGCGGATCCATTGTCATCACCTCGTCCATCGCGGGTTCGGTGATCGGGGCCGGGGGCGCGGCGGCCTCGTACGCGGTCTCGAAACATGGCGTGATCGGTTTGGCCAAGCAGATCGCCGTCGACTACGGGGCCCAGGGCATTCGGGCCAACGCGATTCAGCCCGCCGCCGTCGATGAGACCAACTTGGGCAAGCACGCCGCCGAGGATCGCGCGGGCTCAACCACCCCCGCGGCTCGACTCCCCCGCCCCAAGAGTTGGCTCCCCATCCGCCGGGCGGGCAAGGTCAAAGACGAATACGGGGCAACCATCGCGTTCCTGCTGTCGGACGACGCGGGCTACATCACCGGCGCCACCCTGGCGGTGGACGGCGGCTATCTCGCCACCTGAAGGCGCCCTTTGGTTTCATCTCTGGTTTCATCTCTCAACTCACCAGTCCACGGGTCTCACATCGGATCTTACCGGTCAAGCTCGCCCGGTCTCATCCGGCGATATGCACGAGCTGCTTGCCGAAATTTTTGCCCGCGAGCAGGCCGCGGAATGCCGCGGGGGCGCACGCAAAGCCCTCGGCGATGGTCTCACGATATTTGAGTTGCCCGGAAGCGATCCAGCCCGCCAGCTGGGCGCTGGCCTCGAGCCACTCGTCCCGCCACTCGCCCACCAAGAAAAAACGATGCTCCGGAGAAGTTTCGAGACCGCCCAGAACCGTGAACGGTGTCTCCATCGCGGCCATATCGCCTTCGGCATTGTAGAGCGAGACAAATCCGCAAATCGGCACCCGAGCTCCCGGGTTGAAGAGCCCGGCCACCGCACGGGTAACGGCTCCTCCCACATTCTCAAAATAGACATCCACGCCCTGGGGGCACGCGTCGGCGAGCTGCTCCGTGAGCCCCCCGGCCTTGTAGTCGATACACGCGTCAAAACCGAGTTCGTCCCTGCAGTAGCTGCATTTCTCGGGCCCGCCCGCAACACCCACCACCCGCAGGCCGAGAATCTTGCCCAATTGGCCCACCACCGAACCCACGGCTCCCGAAGCCGCCGAAACCACCAGGGTTTCCCCTGCCTGGGGGAGCCCCACCCGCTGGAGCCCAAAGAAGCCCGTGCGCCCGGGCATCCCGAGCACGCCGAGCCAGGCCTGGAGAGGCGCCAGGGCGGTGTCCGCCCGAAGCAGCGCCGGCGAATCGCCATCAGCGACGATTTGAGTTTGCCAGCCCTGGTGGGCCGTCAACGCGTCGCCGACCGCCCAGCGATCGCTGCGTGATTCGACCACGATCCCAGCGCTTTCCCCCGTCACGACCTCGCCGATCTTCAGGGGCTCGGCGTAGGACTTGCCCTCGCGCATTCGCCCGCGCATATAGGGGTCCAGGGACAGATAGTGGGCCTCGATGCGAACCTGCCCCTCCTCCAGGTCGGCCACCGGCACTTCTTGAAGCGCAAAGCAGTCGTCGGCGGGCTCCCCCACCGGTCTTTTGGCGAGCACCCAGCGCTGATTCGATAGCGAAGTCATGAATACAATCTCCTGTTCACCCAAGGGACAAATCCGGCCGCGCTGTTTATCCCGGGCGCGAATGAAGCGAGCGAACGAGGCGATCGCCCAATGAGCCCAGCCAAGCACGGGGTCCAATCACTATGAAGGCACTGCCGTGTAGCCCGCGGTCCCGATGGCTCGGACAACCGCCTCACGGCTGGCGCTTCCAACAACCACCGCCCTGTCCGGGCTCCGTGTCACCATCACCGAGACAACGCCGTCCAAAGCCAGCAGCGCCCTTTCGACTTTTCGCTCGCATGCGCCGCAGGAAAGACCCTCGACCCCCACTTCGATGGACTCGCCAGTCGATGCGCCAAACCTCCCGCGCAGCCAGCCCAAGAGATCTTGGACCGCGAGGCGAGCAATGAGGGCGCTCAAAAGCACAGCGCTGGCCGCCGCCCACCAGGTTGCATGGCTCGCAGCGTGGGGCTGCGCGACGGTCAGGGGGTCAATGGCCCAATCAAAGAGCAGACCGAAGCCCAAGCTGCCCACGATCAATACGAACAAATAGGAAAAGAGCTGACGCCCGCCGAAGCCACGGTAGATGGCGCCGATGGTGGCAACATTCGTCGCCGGTCCCGCCATCAGGAAAACCAAAGCGGCGCCTACCGGCATGCCGTTCGCCACCAACGCGGCCGCGATGGGAACCGAGGCCGTCGCGCACACATAGAGGGGCAGCGAAATCAGCAGAATCATGAATCCCGCCCAAAGCGGACCCGCATCGGCGAAAACTTCGAGGGTCCCGACGGGAAGAAAGGTATTGATCAGCGCGCTCACCACCACACCGAAGACCAGCCAGCGCCAGATGCTGGCCAGCAGGTCGTGGGCGTGTTCGACCATCGCTCGCAGACCCCGCTCCTGTTCCTCATTCGCCGCTTCTACGGCACCGAGGTCACGGTCGGGCGGATCGTCGTCGGGCAGACGATCGGCGATTATGCCCCCGATCAGGCCCGTCGCGGCCGCAGCAAACACTTTGAACAGCGCAAAGGGCCAGCCTAGGAAAGTTGCACTCACAAGGATCGAGTCGACTCCGGTTTGGGGAGTGCTGATCAAGAAACCCAGGGATGCGCCGTTACTGGCGCCATCGCGCTTAAGACCAAGTCCGGCGGGAATTACGCCGCAGGAGCAGAGCGGAAGGGGAACACCCAACGCCACCGCCTTCACCACCGCAAAGCGACCCCGAAGTTGCCGCTTGATGAAATTTCGCGGCAGCAGACCGTGGAGCAGCCCGGCCACCGCCATTCCGAGCAGAAACCACGGAGAGAGTTCGAGCATTGTTTGGATGAGGGACTCAACCATTGTCTAGCGCCCCGCTATACCGCTGTAGCGCGAAAAGACATCCATCAACTCTTCGACGGACTTTTCGCGCTCCTTCTGCGACCCGCTCTCCAAAGCATTGACAACACAGGTTTCCACGTGGGTCCCCAGCAGCAACTGTCCGGCTTTTCCCAGTGCGCCCTGGACCGCAGAAATCTGCAGAAGGATATCTACACAGTATTTCTCTTCCTCGACCATGCGCCGAATCGCGCTGGCCTGCCCCTCGATACGGCGAAGTCGGCCGAGAAGCTTCTTTTGAGCGGTGGGATCTTTGAAATGCTTCACGCTTTCAGCTCCTTTGCCGATCGTCCTGGCCCGACCCGGACTCGCCCCCAGGTGCGATACCCCCTGGAGGTATATTTTATATACCCCCATAGGGTATCTGTCAAGGCACAGGGGAACTCGCTCCGGCCAGAGCTTCGTAGAACCCCATGGCGATACAGACCGTGGGCCCAGTCAAGCGAACATCGCCGTGCTCCATCGCGTAAAAGGCTTGGCTGCGCTCGGGAACCCTGCGCCAGATCTGGTAGGAAGCCGCCCGAGTCAGAGCCTTGAGCGGGACCTCGAGGATCTCCGCGACTTCTCGAGGGTTCGCGGTGAGCGCAAGGGGGGGCTCGACAACCCCCACTACCGGCGTGACTCGGAAGCCCGACTGGGTGTAGTAGTCGCCGAGCCGCCCGAGAATTCGCACAAGGCTCGGGTCCAGGTCGATTTCTTCGTGCGCTTCGCGCAAGGCGGTGGCTTCCACGCTGGCGTCCCCGGGATCCGCACGTCCGCCCGGAAAACAAATCTGGCCCGGGTAGGAGATATCGGCGTGACGCCGTGTCAAAAGAACCCTCAAGGCATCCGGGTGCTCGACAATGAGAACGAGAACCGAGGCCGGAGTCGCACTTTCGCGAACAACCGCGGCGACCGGATCCTCGTGGTGGTAATTCCGGATTCCTTCCGGCGCGCGACCCACTTCGCTTGCGAAATACGCTTCGAGAAGGGGCAAGTTCGGATCGAGGTCCGGCGGCTTAAATGCAGGCTGGGTCTTCAAGTCACCACGATAGCTCGGCGCTGCAAACTTTCGCGACCGGGCAAAGCCAGACAGGATCTCCGGTTCAGGCCCCTGCCCCCACCTGCTCGAAAGGCGGTCGCCCGGGGTTCAATCCCCGGTCCCTTTTCCCCCACCCGCATCCTTCCGCTTGAGTCTCTCGACCTCCTCCCCCAGAGCGTCGAGGGTTCGGCTCTGGATCTGGAGCCATCGGGTGCGCTCACTCAACTGCTCCTCCAGGGATTCAACCAAGCGTCTGAGACCCTTGACCTCTTCCTCCTGCGCCCCCAACCACTGGGTACGTTCATCGACCTGTTCCGCCAAACCCGCCATCGCCTTCCGCTCCAACGATCTCTCGTGATCCTGGGCATCGGCCCGATCGTTCAGGGTCTCGAGGCGATTTTCGGTTCCATCCGCCAGCACCTTCACGCGCTGGGCAAGATCGCGAATTTCGCCTCGCAGCGAAGCGGACATCCCAGCCGAATGTTCGACCCAAAGCGAATCAACGACTTCCTTCGCCGCACCGACCTCATCGCGTGCTGCGTCGGCAAACCGCTCCAATCCGAGGGTCTCGCCCAGTCTGGCCGCCTCCAGTTCTTCAAACAAAGGGAGGACCCAGCGCGCGAAGCGCCCAAAATCAGGATTCGTGATGGAAGCGGCTCGATGATTCCGAAGGCTCGGCACGAGGAATTCGCGCAGCTCCTCAGCGACCTTGCCGGGCGCACGGGGCCAGTCTACGCCCAAGCCTTCGGCCACACGGCCCAAAGTCTCGACAGGATGTCCGAGCAGTTCATCGAAAGAGACGAACACACGAGGCCGACCTCGGGTCGACGCTTCCGCGGCCAGATTGTGGTTGAGCCAGAGGCTTGCGCTCTTCTCGACCGAGAATGCATTGCGAGAAGCCAGGGACAAGGCAACCTCGGCAGGGTGCCGGTATGCGATGACAAAACCCGGGGTGAGATTGATCTCGGAAAGGATTTCCTGCCACCACGGCACGAGGAGACTGAGTCGCGGATCCTTGACCGCCCAGAGTGTCCGGTCCGCAAAGCGCTCCCGAAGCAGTCGAGTCATGTCCGCTCGGTGCGAGTTCAGAACGCCCTCAGGAAAAGCATCCAGCGACAAGGGCCGCGGATCATCCCACGAAAATCCCAGCTCGTCCAATAGCCTTTTATGGGCTTCGTAAATTTCGAGATCTTCAAAATAACCGCTCTGGTTTTCCCCAGGGCGGGGCTCCATCAAACGTTCACCGAGATGAACGCCGAGAGTGCGAAGAGAACCCGCAAGAGCGGAGGTTCCGCTTCGATGCATCCCCAGCACCAATAGGCACTGCACCAAAATGCTTCATCCTCCCGATCAAAGGGGGGGGGTAGAACCCGAGCGACGAATCCCGACTTTACTGCGTCAAGCCACGACGGTCCAATACCGAAAAAATTCCTAGGCACGCCCCTTGCGCTTCGAAGCGAACGGTCTTTTCGGCTTTGTCCCGAACTTCGGTCCCTGCTTCGGCCTACCTCTTGCCTTTTCGACTCGGCCAGAAGAGCCCCCGGCAGACCGAGCCTCTCCCGCACCCCCGGTTCCCGCCGCCCGAACGATGCGGAGGTTCGGGTCTCGGGCATCGCGACGCCGAACCATCTTTTCGAAGCGCGCGACCACGCTGGAATCCACATCAAAAGTCGATCGGTCGGTGCCGATTTCAATCGCGCCAATCGAATGGCTCTTCACTTGCCCGCGACGACACACGTGCCCCAGCACGCGATTCGCGGAGGCGCCGGTCTTCTCTCCCCAATTGATCGAGAATTTCGCAAAACCCTGCTGGCTTCGACTCGCAACCGGAGCGCCACCCCCCTTGGGCTCTCGGATTTCCATCGGTTCGCGGATTGGCTTCGGTTGAGCCAAGTCCAAGAGCAAAGCCACTACAGCAGCCGGATCTCGACCGTCGAGAAGGTCCTTTGCATAATCGATCTGTGCCTGGCTCAAATCGCATTCGTCGGTGAGCCGTTGGCGCATCTCTTGACGAAAACGTTTGCGCAACTGTTTGCGGACCTTGGACGCCGCCGGCACAGGTTTCCACTCAACCTGAATGCGGGCTCCCTCCAGCAGGCGCACTGCCTGGCGCTGAATCCGCGGCGGAACGAGCATCACGCTCTTGCCCGTCCGCCCTGCCCGGCCGGTCCGGCCACTTCGATGCACGTAGGAGTCTGAGTCGCTCGGAGGGTCCATGTGGACTACAAGCTCGATGTCGGGAACATCGATACCACGTGCCGCCACATCGGTTGAAACCAGGGTACGGATCGTTCCGTCCCGAAACGAATTCAATGTCCGAGTCCTTTGAGCCTGGGGCAACTCGCCGCTAAATGGCTGCACGGGAAATCCGTCCCCCGAAAGCTTCGTCGCAAGCGCACTGGCGTCCACCCGGCGCTCTACGAAAATCAAGCAGCGGCCACCTTCGTTGAGCAGCAACAGGTTGACCAGCGCCGCATAGGATTCCCTTCGATCGAGAAGGTGGGCTGTATGGTCGATGTCCACGTTCGCTGCGCCGAGCCGAGTGCCTTCGATATGAAGGGGTTTTTTCTGAAACCGATTCGCGAGCTTTTGCACCGCCGCCGGAAAAGTCGCAGAGATCAAATGGGTGCGGCGCACCTTCGGCAACTGCTCAAGAATCGCCTCGAGTTCATCTCGAAACCCCATATCCAGCATGCGATCGGATTCATCCAGGACCACGTGCTGAATACCACTACTGACAAGGGCCCCGCCCCTGATGTGATCAAGAGTACGTCCAGGAGTGCCCACGACAATATGGGGACCCTGGGCGAGTGCCCGCCGCTCCATCAGCACCGAAGTCCCGCCCATTACCACCTCGGTCCGAATGCCACGCATTTTGGAAAAGAGCCATTGCAGTTCGTCGCGTACCTGCATGGCCAACTCTCGAGTCGGAACGAGCACGAGTACACTTGGGATGGATTTGGCGTTGCGGCTGGAGTGGGAACTGGGGCGATCAGAAGCCGCAGTCGAAATCTCGGAGTCCAGGTGGCCCGCGAGGGCCAGACCGATGGCCACAGTCTTCCCCGATCCCGTCTGGGAGGAGATTCGCAGATCCCGGCCCTCAGACTCGGATTCCAATACCGCACGCTGGACCGAGGTCAGCTCGGAGAAGCCGCGCTTGCGCATTGCGGTCGCCAAGATCTCGGGGACACCGTACATCTCGTCGTCGACGGTGGCGGCACTCTTCTCGGCTTCTGGCGTAATTACGGGATCGGTCATGGCAGTTGTTCATTCCTTAGTGAGCAGGCGCCCGCAGCCGAGCCCAGAAGCGTCGCTGGACTGACTCGTCGCCGCTGCAACCCCGGCGGATCAAGGCGCGCCGGCGCGAGGGCTCAAGGGTCGAGGGAAAAGGGAAAA
>LWDU01043238.1_pt1 | contig 13004 bp, 11 predicted proteins | sample 727161 | NCBI WGS metagenome assembly LWDU01 (sample SAMN04566230, study PRJNA314399) | hydrothermal vent metagenome | isolation source: deep sea hydrothermal plume seawater | place: Mexico: Gulf of California, Guaymas Basin | collected 2004-07-11 | reverse complement strand
CGTGGGTATAATGTTCTAGGTGTATCAGAGTTTCGTCATTATCGGATCAATCATTCAAAGTTATATTTTGACAAACAAAATCCTATCATCGAAATTGACAACTCTTGGAACCAGGAAAAACGTCATATGGGTAAATTTACGGTATCCAAAGAAGTGCTTTTGGGTTCTATTTGAAGGAGAGTGACTTTTCAACAACTCTGAACCGAAAGCACAGTTAAGGCAAATTAAACTATGGGTTAAAGGAATATTGACTTGGTCGTCTAGGACAACCTAAAAGAATTAATTATAATTGGTGTGAGATGCAAATAGTTTCTTATACTCCCAATTGCCGGATAGCCTCATAAGTAACTATACTTACAACATTGGCAATATTGATTGACCTAACTCGCTCATCATACTGGGGAATACAATATGTATGATCTTTGTTAGATTGTACGAGGTTTTGTGGGAGTCCCCGAGTTTCACTACCAAAAAAGAGATAGGCTCCTGGTTGAAATTTATGTTGGAAAAAATCTTTTTCACCCTTAGTAGAAAAAAATATTTTTTGGGCTGATGGGGGAATTTTTTTAAGGAACATTTCTAAATCTGGATAGATTTTGACTTTAACGTATTTCCAATAGTCAAGACCGGCACGCTTAAGCTTGCTATCGCTTATTTCGAACCCCAGTGGTTCGATCAGATGCAGGGTACTTTCTGTGGCAAGACATAACCTTCCTATCGTTCCGGTATTCATGGGTATTTCTGGTTCTACTAAAATAATATTTAAGTTATGGGGCATGTGTTTATCTTAGATTTCCAGAAAATTCTTATTAAATCCTAAATTTTATTGTGAAAATAGGATTATTTAAGGTTCATGCCTAGTTAAAGCCATTAAAATTGGTTTAAAATTCAGATCCACAGATTAATTTTTTTGCTCACCGGTCTTCCAGTGATTCACCGCAGTACGGGCAAACCTTATCCTGCTCTTCCACTTCAACCTCACAAGCGAAGCAAGTCTGGATGGTTTCACATTCTTCCAATAATTTACTAGCTCGCTCCATATCTTCTCTGAGTGTCCAAAGGCGAACCTGCGTAAGATCAGCTACAGGAGCAGGTTCTGCATGAAAAGATATGTTTTCCAGCTGGCAGGGAATGCCCTCGCTTTCCAGAAAACCGCGCATTATATAAGCCTTAGCCTCATTTAATACCGTACAAAGAACCACCAGATCTAGGTCCTCCTTTTGCTCGGCTAACGATACCAGTTCTGCATTACAATCTGAACAAAAGGAATACTTGTCGAAAAATTTTTTATCACATCTTGGACATATTCGCATATTTCAAATCTGTAACATTTCAAGAGGCTCACAAAACATGTTTATCGTAACCCTAACTAATACCATTTTTCATAATTATTGAAATGATAATTTATTATTCAGGAAAAATTTCTAATATCGTTCCAACAGACGACCCACCGCATCATGGACATCTTTCACAGTAATGTCCTCCAGGCAATAAGGCTTGTAAAGAGGAGAAGGTTTGCATTCTTTAAAGAATTTCTGTTTACAGGGTGAACAAGAAAAATTCTTTGTAACCACTTCCTGTTTTTTCATTTCAATATAAGGTCCACTCGTTTCGGGGTTTCCTGGCCCAAAAATTCCCAATATTGGCACACCAACCATTGCAGCAAGGTGCATCATCCCGCTATCATTACCAATGAATAATCGACTTCGGCGGTATGATCTTGATCATGTCTGGTTTTCCCGATTTCCTAATCCGGTTCAACAATTCCGACTCTTTTTCCGTTCCCACAAGAACCACCCGAATCCCATCTTCAATCAACTTCTGACACAAAATCTCAAATCTCTCGACATGCCAGCCCCGCTCAACTTTTGATGTTCCTGGATGCAAAGCGAGAAACTCCTCATCTTCATCCAAACCCATATCTAGTAAAATTTTCCGAGCAGTAGCATCCCCTTCCTGTGAAGTCAGCTTTGCAAAACTAGCGTCAGGAGCACCCAACTTCAAGGAAGAAAGAATCTTAAAGTAATATTCAACACGGTACTGCGATTTTTTTAAATGCGATGTCGTTGCAACAGGATGAGTAAGTAGAAAACCTCTAGCATCAGTGTCATAACCTAAACGAAACTTCACTCCCGTCAAACTTAAAAAAAAAGCGGAACCAAAAGAATTTGGAAATAGAACCCCAACATCAAAATTAAATTTTTTCAGGTTTCGGGCGAACTTAACTTTCTGCCAAAATCCATTTTCTAACCCAGAAGGTAAAGTTAAAACCGTGTTAATGGCAGGGTGCCCTAGAAGCAGTTCATCAGACGGAGATTTTGCAACAACAGAAATTTGGGCCATAGGGTATGCACGGCGCAAAGACTGTATAACCGGAAGCGTCAACACCACATCACCTATCCAATTAGGCACCCATAATAAAAAACTTCGGATATCTTGATTGTAAAGGGGGCGTGTATTGTCCATAACCCAAGTTATGAAAGATTAGTAATGTCCACTTCGTGTAGCTTTAGTGTGTTGGGCTTGTGATTTACTTCATCAGCCTTCTTGCCCAGTAGGATACGTTTAGCGGGAAAAACTTTTACTAGCTAACTACCAATGGTAGCAATGGGTTGACGATGGTTCGAACCCAACGAAGGCACTGAGCCTGTTTCCACCTAGGCTAGCTCGGCATCTAAATCCCCTGCTTAGAGGATTTACTTGACTCTTTTAATCCGGGCACCCAAACAGGAAAGTTTTTTTTCCATGCTCACATATCCACGATCAATATGATAAACACGCGAAATCACAGATTCACCTTTTGCCGCTAGAGCCGCTAATACAAGCGATGCACTGGCACGAAGATCTGTAGCCATCAGGGGAGCATTAGAAAGACTGTTAACACCATTAATAATTGCTGTGCGGCCATCCAAAGTAATATCAGCTCCCATCCTTTTTAATTCTGCAACATGCATAAACCGATTCTCAAATACAGTCTCCATGATGATACTCTGTCCGCGTGCCAAAGTCATCAACGCCATGAACTGGGCCTGGATATCTGTCGGAAAAGCCGGATAGGGATGGGTTTTAGCATTGACTGCAAGCAAGGGTCGTTTACCCCGGACTCGGATCGAAGTTCCTTCTACTTCCACGTCAACCTGAGCTTCCTGAAGTTTTAAGGTGATGGGCTCCACATGCTCGGCAATACAATTCTCAATCAGNNNNAATTTTTGCTCCAGCTTGGTTCAAAATATCCGCAAGAAACACGACCTCGGGTTCCTTGGCCGCATTTTCCAAAACGGTTTTTCCCTCCGATAGAGAGGCTGCCATCATTAAGTTCGCAGTACCCGTCACCGAAACCGTATCGAAATAGAATTCGGTTCCCTTAAGACACTCAGCAGTTCCATGCACATATCCATGTTCCAGCCAGACCTTCGCACCCATGGCTTCCAAACCTTTAATATGGAGATCAATAGGTCGTGCCCCGATAGCACACCCTCCCGGCAAGGAAACACGGGCTCGCCCCAACTTGGCCAGCAACGGCCCCAAAACAAGACAGGAGGCTCGCATTGTAGAAACCAGGTTATAAGGAGCTTCTGGGTTGTTTGCATTGGACGTATCTAAAATAATTTTTTCGTCGCAATAGCTTTCTACTTCTGCCCCCAGATCTTTGAGAAGCTGAATCATGGTTTCCACATCACACACTTTAGGAACACCTTCAATGATGTTCCGCCCTCGGGTCAGAAGTGTTGCGGCTAAAATAGGAAGAACTGCATTCTTAGCTCCGCTAATCTTAACTATACCCTCCAATGGCCGCCCACCCTCTATTAAAATCTTATCCATCCATAATCCTCGCCATTACCACCCTGTCATATCCGGAGTAATCTTGAATCACCTGAATATCTTGATAACGAGAACAACCTTCAATTAAAGCCACCACGGCCTGAGCCTGGGTATGTCCAATTTCCAAAACCAACCAGCCATTTTTGTCCAGTTTTTTCCATGCCGTCGGTACGATGAACCGGTAATAGTTCAACCCATCTCTTCCCCCATCGAGGGCCAAAGTGGGCTCATATTGCTGGACTTCCGGCATGCACATTAACAAGGCTTCCGATTCAATATAGGGAGGATTAGAAACAATAAGATGATACGGCCCGTTCCAATCTATTTTCATCAGATCGCCCGCTAAAAAACAAACCTGATCTATCACCCCATGGCGCAAGGCATTTTTTCGGGCAGTCTCTAATTCTGATTTTTCAATAGCCGTGATTCGGCTTTGAGGAATTTCCTTCGCCAAGACGACAGAAAGAACTCCCGAACCTGTTCCCAAGTCCAGAATTCGAACCAGAGAAGGTTTTTTAGGTAATACTTTCAAACATTGCTCAATCATAATTTCTGTTTCCGGGCGGGGTGTCAGAACTTTCTCATTAACTTCAAATTCAAGGGACCAGAATTCCTGAACACCGGTTATGTGAGAAACCGGTTCGCGCAAAACTCTTCTCTCTATTCTGGCAAAAAGCATCTGCACCTCGGACCGCTTCAAAATCCGATCGGGATGCGTCAGCAATGCCGTTCTTGACACTTTAAGACCATCTGCTATTAATGTTTCTGCATCCAATCGAGGAGACGCTACTCCCGCCTGTAGAAATCTTTGACAGGAAAAATTGAGAAGTGAATAAATGGTCTCACCCTGATAACAGCCTAGTTTTGACTCTCCAAGAACCATCGTCCTATTCTCCTTTAAGAGCCTGCGTTTGAAAATGGAGCGTTAGCGTATCAAGCATCTCATCCAAATTTCCCTCCATCATTGCGGATAGTTTGTGCAGGGTTAAACCAATTCTGTGGTCGGTCACCCTTTCCTGCGGGTAGTTATAAGTACGAATGCGTTCGCTACGGTCGCCGGACCCCACCTGCTGTTTCCGCTCGTCCGCCATAGACTCTTGTTGTTTTTTTTGTTCTTCGTCATATAATCGCGCCCTTAAAACCTTCATGGCCTTTTCCCGGTTCTTATGTTGCGATTTTTCATCCTGACAGGTCACAATCATGCCGGTCGGTATATATGTCAAACGTACTGCTGAATCTGTTGTATTAACACTCTGTCCACCTGGCCCGGAAGCACGATATACATCCACCTTTATATCTGCCGGGTTAATATTAATATCCACTTCTTCCACTTCTGGCATAACCGCAACAGTCACCGCAGAGGTATGAATACGCCCCTGACTTTCAGTATCCGGAACCCGTTGCACACGATGGGTACCCCCTTCATATTTCAGTCTGCTGTAAACTCCTTTCCCTGATATGTTGAATATAACTTCTTTAAAGCCACCTTTTCCGGTCAGGTTGGAACTCAAAATTTCAACATTCCATTTTTTTTCTTCAGCATATCGTGAATACATGCGGAACAGATTACTTGAAAAAAGTGCCGCCTCTTCTCCTCCTGCACCCGCTCGAATCTCTACAATAACGTTTTTCTCATCCCGAGGATCTTTAGGAAGCAAAAGACGTTTTAGGGTATCAACCTTTTCTTCTTTTTGGATTTCCAAATCGGCCACATCTTCCCGGGCCATTTCAAGCAATTCAGGGTCTTTTTCCTCGTTCAGGATAGTTTGGTTTTCTTGTAACCGTCGATCAATCTTCTGCCAAGCTTGGAACTGATGGACAATAGGGGCTAAGTCGGATTGTTCTTTGGCATATTTTTGGAACTCAGATTGCCGGGAAATAACTTTGGGGTCACTGAGCAATTGATTGAGATCATCGTAACGCTTCTCAACCGATTTCAGCTTATCAAACATGGATGGAGTAGTTTCTTGAAAACCCTATGAGATTAGGGAAAGAAGGTGAACTCGTTTTACTGGGAACTAGATACTTCTTGTGTGCTCGCAGGTTGCGCCTTGGCATATTTGCGCCTGAATTTTTCAATGCGACCCGCAGTGTCCATAAGCTTCTGTTTTCCAGTAAAAAAAGGATGACAACTAGAACAAACCTCCACATGAAGGTCTTTCAGAGTCGTACGAGTCTGCACTTCGCTACCACATGCGCAACTCACTGTGATTTCATAATATTCAGGATGAGTTCCATCTTTCATTGAGTCACCATTAAGAGTTCATTACAGCCAAAAATTCGGCGTTGGTTTTTGTGTCTTTTATCTTCTGCAAGAGGAGTTCCATAGTATCATGGATGCCCATCGGGACCAAAACTTTTCTTAATAACCACACACGCTGGAGGTCTTCTTCAGGCATCAACAACTCTTCCTTACGGGTTCCTGATTTGTTGATGTCAATGGATGGGTACGTTCTCTTGTCTGCCAATTTACGGTCAAGAACGATTTCCAAATTACCCGTCCCTTTGAATTCTTCAAAAATAACATCATCCATGCGGCTTCCTGTATCAATGAGTGCCGTAGCAAGGATAGTCAGGCTACCCCCTTCCTCAAGGTTCCTGGCTGCACCAAAAAATCGTTTGGGTCTTTGCAGGGCATTAGAATCCACACCACCCGACAACACCTTTCCGCTAGGAGGAACAATTGCATTATAAGCCCTAGCCAGACGTGTAATACTATCCAGAAGGATCACTACATCCCGCTTGTGCTCAACCAGGCGCTTGGCCTTTTCAATCACCATTTCTGCGACCTGAACATGTCTTTGTGCCGGCTCGTCAAAGGTAGAACTGATAACTTCTCCCTTAACGGAGCGCTCCATATCGGTCACCTCTTCCGGACGTTCGTCAATGAGCAATACGATCAACGCAATTTCTGGATAATTCGTGCTGATACTGTTGGCAATAGATTGCAACAACATGGTTTTCCCGGTTCTGGGCGGTGCCACAATCAATCCACGCTGCCCTTTGCCAATGGGGGTCATCAGATCCATCACCCTAGCACTATAATCCTTGCCACCCGGTGTCTCCAACCGAATCCGCTCTTCAGGATACAGGGGTGTCAGATTATCGAATAAGATTTTTTCCTTTGTCTTTTCCGGATTCTCAAAGTTGATCGCCTCCACCTTCAGCAAAGCAAAATAACGTTCGCTATCTTTGGGCGGACGGATCTGACCGGAAATGGTATCGCCTGTACGCATATCAAATTTGCGAATCTGGGACGGAGACACATAAATATCATCCGGCCCCGGAAGATAGTTATAAGTCGGCGCTCGAAGAAAACCAAACCCATCTGGGAGAATCTCCAACACCCCTTGACCAAACATCAGACCGTCCTTTTCAGTCTTGGCTTCTAGAATCCTGAATATCAGGTCCTGCTTTCTCAGTCCGCTATGGCCCTGAATCTTTAGATCCCTGGCAATACTTGTGAGTTCAGATATGGTCTTAGACTTAAGTTCTTCTATATTCATCTGGGTCATGGTTTCTAGCTTCTTTGAGGAAAATCAGGAATGGTTTGTCTTCTTAAAATGTCACACGCTTTGAATGGAACACAAGTTTAAAGGCGAGGAAGACTCAATAACAGTTGGGTATTTTTATATATTGCGAGCTTGTTCTATACGACCAGCTACGAACGCACAAAAAAACTCAGCCGGACACCTAATTGATTTTAAAAGGGATTTTTTTGGGAACTTTCGGAACTGTTTCACTCTAATTAGTTCCTCCTATTTTGTCAACCTTTTTATAGGAGCAATATTTCTATTCGTATAAAATGGCCCCATAAACACCAGATTCCGCTAAAACAATAGACAAGCAAACCCGACTTGACGGGGCAAATCCAATCGCGGTAACATGGGACACCCAGACAAAACCCCTGCCCGGGTTGTTTTTATTGCTATTTATTTTCGCTTTTTATTCGCTATTATGTTTATCCATTTAAATTGTCATAGTAATTACTCCTTTCTAGCCAGTGCCCTGCAAGATTCGGCGAATGATGGCTCTATTTCCTCCCACGTAGTGGGTGGGGGAGCAAACAAGATTGACGATCTGGTTCAGCACGCCTCAGCTCTAGGGTACTCCGCCCTAGCCCTCACAGACACCAATGGACTTTATGGTGCTGTCCCCTTTTTCCAATCAGCGCGCAAGGCAGGCATTAAACCAATCTTTGGAACAGAAATTGTGCAGGGAACAAAACGGGCCATACTCCTTGCCAAAAACCTGCAAGGATTTGCAGAGCTCTGCCGGGTGATCACGGATCGACACCTGAAACCCAACTTCTCCCTAACCGAGCGCCTGAAACAATGCAGTGATAATATCATCATCCTTTGCTCAGACGAGAAAATCATACAACCTCTTCTTTCCTCACGAGGAAACGAGAATATTTATTTCGAGATTCCCACGCCTAGCGGGGCAGATCGCAAACGCATCCTTGGCTCGACAAACCATTGCCAACCGCGAGTAGGCTACCCAGTGGTCGCAACAAACCCGATTCGCTTCATTCACCCGGAAGACTGGGAGGTGCACCGGCTACTGGCAGCCATCAAGGCGAACACCACGATCCATTCCGTTCCCCCATCTACATTGGCCCCTCGTGATGCATGGATGAAAAGTCCTGAAGAGATGGTTCGCTTGTTCCAGAACATTCCATCCGCCATTTCCAACACCCTCAAGATCGCCGAACAATGCAACGTAGAGCTTCCTCTCGGAGAAACATTGTTTCCTTCTCTACCTGTAGACGCAAAAAATCAACATGGCTATCTCAAAAAACTAGCCTGGGAAGGACTACAAAAGCTCTACCATGGCAATCGCCTCAAAGAGGCCATTCGGCAACTGCTTCACGAACTAAAGGTGATTGATGGTCTGAACTTTTCCTCTTACTTCCTAATTGTCTGGGACATCGTGCGAGAAGCAAGAGCACGTAACATTCCCACCGTTGGCCGGGGGTCTTCCGCCAACAGTCTGGTATGTCGGGCGCTGAACATCACCGAAATCGACCCCATCGCGCATAATCTCTATTTTGAGCGATTTCTCAATCCAGAACGCACCGACTACCCCGATATTGACGTTGACTTTCCCTGGAATAGACGCGACGAAATGCTGGACTATATATTTAAAAAATACGGCCCTGACAATGTCGCTTTGATTTCAGCACATGTCCACTTTCGAGGTCGCTCTGCCTTGCGCGAGGTCGGCAAGGCTCTCGGCATTCCAACTGCAGAAATTGACGCACTCACCTTGCAACTGCCCCATTCGACCTGTCTTTTCAAGCTGAAAGAAATACGACACAAGATCCCGGAATGCCTTGATCTGCCTTTAGAAGACGAGGCCTATTGTTCCATGATCTCACTTGCTAAACAGATCGACGGATTTCCACGCCACATCTCGATTCATTGCGGCGGTATCGTGGTCTCTCCGTTCCCGATTACCAACCGCATCCCTCTACAACGCACACCTAAAGGATTTGTGGTCACCCAATACGACATGTACCCAGTGGAAGATATGGGACTGTTCAAAATTGACCTGCTGGCACAAAAAGGGCTGGCCGTACTCGCCGACACTCTCCACGATATCAAATCCCGTCACGGCGAGCAGATTGACTTCAGCGGGGCAGACCTCGAGACCAACAAGCAATATCTTCATCGTGAGGACAAACATGTTTTCGGCTCAACAAGTCATTGCCAACTGCCCCCACCACGGCGAGTGGTCAATCCCGTTCTCGACGCAAAAACTCAAAAACTCATTCGAGAAGGGAAAACCATAGGTTGTTTTTATATTGAATCACCGGGCATGCGTAACCTCCTTAGAAAACTCCAGGTCAACAGTTTCGAAATGCTGACCGCCGCCAGTTCCATCATCCGCCCCGGCGTATCAGAAAGCGGCATGATGAAGGCCTTCATTGAACGCCACCAGGCGGCGAGCCACCTCAGAGAATTAGTAGTAGCCCCATATTGCGGACAAAAGCGATCTCGGCTTAAACAAGCCACTACCAGTCGCCCTTACTCTGGAGAATGGGAAAATTCTCTAATGAAGGAAATTTTGGAAGACACTTACGGCATCATGATTTATCAGGAAGATGTGATCAAAGTCGCGCACAAGATCGCCGGCATGAGTCTCGGTGAAGCCGATAGCTTGAGAAAATGTATGAGCAAAAAAAGAGATTCGCAGGATATCAATACACATCGGGACCGCTTTGTATCCGGTGCAATTCAAAACGGCGTGATAAAATCATCTGCCGAAGAGATCTGGCGGCAAATCGAAAGTTTTGCTGGTTACGCATTTTGCAAAGCCCATAGCGCTTCATTCGCCATTCTTTCCTATCGGACTGCTTACCTCAAAGCTCATTATCCTGCCGAGTTCATGGCAGCTGTGCTATCCAATAGAGGCGGATTCTACGATGCCTGTGCCTACACCGAAGAAGCCAGAAGAATGGGAATCCAAATTCTTCCTCCTGATATTCACCTTAGCTACGATGGGTTCACTGCAGAACGTAAAACAATTCGAGTTGGTTTATCACAAGTGAAAGGACTCAGCCAAAAATCTATTTGTGAGATTCTAAAAAACCGCCCCTACACATCGTTGACTGATTTTCTGACACGTACAAAGGTTTCTATAGTAGAAACCGGATCGTTGATCCGGTGCGGGGCATTTGATGTATTCAAAACAAATAGTACCGAGTTATTGTGGCAGTTGAAACTGCATCACCAAAGACCGCGTAACAAACCGAGTCTTTTTTCACAATCCAGTCCACCAATTCCCCAACTACCCGAATACACTTTGCATGAAAAACTACTTGCAGAATTAGAATGCCTGGACATTACAGTATCGGATCATCCACTCCGTCTCTACTCATTTCACAACAACAAACTTGCACGAAACACGATATACGGAAATCAGCTTAAAGAATTTTCAGGAAAACTCGTAACACTGATTGGTTGGTCAACCGCTTATAAACGCACACGCACCGGGAAAAACGAACTGATGAAGTTCATGACTCTAGAGGATACCACCGCAACATTTGAGGTCACGCTGTTTCCTCGTGTGTACAAGCAGTTCGGCCATCTGCTTCATGATCGCGGACCATATATCATTCGCGGTCGGGTCGAGCGCGAAGACAATTCGGTCACTGCATTATGGGTAGGACGACTATAAGGACTCTCTAACACGGGATGCGGAACCCGTAAGCCATGTAACAACTAGGCAAGGGTCCTGGTAAACCAACTTTACTTTCATCATACAAAACAATTGAAAGATGAATTCACGACTAGTGGTGGACTTCTAGTTGACTATGAAAAGTCAGGAAGGCAAAATAGGTGTTTATTAAAGCATCGTGAAAACCAGATTTACTCTTCCCCGTAATTCATTCTTAACCTAGCAAGGAACCATTGATGGCAAAGACAAACAGTAAACGAGACGATACTAGCCAATGCGAAAAATGTCTTCCGGCATACTGTTGCAATTATTTCGCTTTTGGAATTGATGAGCCTGAAGACCGGCGGGACTATGAAAGTTTATTGTGGAAGATCGCGCATGAAAACATTTCGCTTTATATCTATCGAAAAGCCTGGTACATCATGATCCATAACCGGTGCAATTTTTTAATGCCGGACAACAAATGCGCCATCTATGAACACCGGCCATATATGTGCCGCGAGCACAGCACGGAGTCGTGCGAGTACACCGGGGACGATTACGGCTTCACCGAACATTTCAAGAGTTATGATGATCTTTTGATTTATATCAAGGAAACAACTAACTTCAGGTTCACACAGAAACCGACAGGAGTGCCCCCCAACTGTCTATAACAGGGGGAGTAAACCTCCACAAATGGGAGGCGTTATTTCTTTTCTTGATCTTTCTTAGGAACCTCTTTGGAATTAGATTCCTTTTTATCGGCAGGTACTTTGGTCTTTTTAGGTACCGATTCCTTTGATTTTGGTTCTGATTTCTTCTTTTCAGTCACTTTCACCTTGGCACCTTTTGTTTCTTTTTTTAGTGTCGTTTTTTCTTTTGCAGAAGCCTTTTCCTCGCCATCTCTGTCTACCAACTCAATATAGACCATCGGCGCATCATCTCCTCTGCGGTTACCAATACGAATAATCCGGGTATATCCACCCGGTCGATCAGCATATCGTTCCGCAAGCAGACCAAACACCTTTTGCACAGCATCTTTAGCTGGAACCAGTTTGAAAGCCTGACGGCGGGCATGAAGCGTACCTTTTTTACCCAGCGTGATGGTTTTCTCCACCTTGCCACGCAGTTCTTTGGCTTTCGCCAACGTGGTACTAATACGCTCTCTATGAATAAGAGCCCCGACAAGATTTTTGAACAATGCCTTCCGGTGAGCGGAAGTACGTCCGAATTTTCTACCTGCTTTTAAATGCCGCATTGTTTTTTATAGCTCCTATTATAACTTCACCGAGCACAACTGCTAAAGCTCGATTTCCGTATCAATTTCTTTTTTCTTCTGGGCCTGGATAATTTGCTTAAGATCTTCTTCATCGACCTTCATTCCCAAATGAAGCCCCATCTCCTCTAGAATTTCCTTAATTTCATTCAGTGATTTTCGGCCAAAATTTCTTGTCTTCAACATTTCACCATCAGTTTTTTGAACCAATTCCGCGATGGTCTGGATGTTGGCATTTTTAAGACAATTATAGGAACGCACAGAAAGCTCGAGTTCTTCCACACATTTGGCCATGTTTGCTAACATCTTCACTTTTTTCTCATCCACCTGAGGTTGTACTGGCTCCGGCTCTTCATCAAAATTAATAAAGATCTGCATATGATCTTTAACAATCTTCGCGGCATGAGCCACCGCATCTTCAGGTGTAATGCCCCCATTAGTCCATAACTCCATGACCAAAGAGTCATAGTCCGTGGATTGTCCGACCCGAGTATTTTCAACATTAAAAGTGATTTTTTCAACCGGGGAGAAATTGGCATCGACAGGAATCATCTGTACGGATTCATTTTCGATGGTATGCTTATCGGCAGGAACATAACCTCGGCCTCTTCGCACAATCATTTCAATTTCAACTTTGCTTTCACTATCTATAGTCAAAACAGGAAGGTCTGGATTGAGCACCACTACATCCGGGTCAGCCGTAATATCTTTGGCATAAACTACACCTATCTCCGAAGCTTTGATA
>LWDU01043150.1_pt1 | contig 13006 bp, 10 predicted proteins | sample 727161 | NCBI WGS metagenome assembly LWDU01 (sample SAMN04566230, study PRJNA314399) | hydrothermal vent metagenome | isolation source: deep sea hydrothermal plume seawater | place: Mexico: Gulf of California, Guaymas Basin | collected 2004-07-11 | reverse complement strand
GCCAAGGTGCGATCCGGGTAGGCTTTCTCTTGATAAAGCCGAATGGTGCCGAGGCTACCATTATTGGAAACAATGAAACGAATTGGCAGGTTGCGCTCAACTGCTATTGAGATCTCATTGCCTGTCATTTGGAAGCCGCCATCTCCGACAAAACAAATAACTTGGCGGTCTGGAGCACGAAGTGCGCCAGCGATAGCTGCAGGCACACCCATACCCATCGCGCCGGATACAGCTGCGAGTTGAGTATTGGAGGTCTTGTAGTTGTACAAACGATGCACAAAGGTCGAGAAGTTTCCGGCATCAACCGCCGTCACCGCATCATCCTCAACGACATTGCGTAGATGTGAGATCACATTGCCGAACGGCACGCCGTCATCAGCTTCCTGCATATCCCAGATAAATTTGTCAGCACCCAAGGCATGAGTTTTAGAGATCCAGTCAATGCGGCCTTTGGGCGGTTCCGGCGCATTTATTTTTCCGATAGCCCTTAATGTCTTTGTTGCGTCGGCTACTATTGCTAAATCGGTATCGAAAACATTCCCGATTGGTCCAGCATCATTATAAATATGTATTAGTTTCTGACTTGGTTGAGGTGCTGATGGTAGTTTGTATCCCTGAGTTACGACGTCTCCCAGGCGAGTACCTATAGCAATAATTAGATCAGATTGGTTAAGGGTGTCTTTAAATATCGGCGGCATATTAAACGCCAAGTGGCAGGAAAAATTCGGATGGTCAACATTAAATAAATCTTGATGACGCCAGGAGGTAGCTACTGGTACATTCCAAGTTTCGCTGACCATTCGTAGTGCCTCTCGGCCATGGTGTCCGCCAATTTGTCCACCTGCTATGATTAGCGGGCGTTCAGCTTTTGATAGCATTTCGCAGAGCTTTAAAATATCGCCGCTATCTGGTTTTGGTTGAGAAATTACGGTCGGAGCCAAAGACTGCACATCGGTCTGATCGAGCAGCATGTCTTCCGGAAGCGAAACAACAACCGGACCTGGGATACCGGATTGCGCGATAGTAAAGGCTCGGCGTACGTTCTCGGCCACCTTGTCAGCGTCATTAATTTCGACAACCCACTTCGCCATGTCACTAAAAGTCTGTGCGTAATCAACTTCCTGGAAGGCATTGCGACCGATATCTTCGCGCGCGACCTGGCCGACAAACAGCACCATTGGCACGGCGTCCTGTTGGGAGACATGAACACCGATGGATGCATTTGTCGCTCCAGGACCCCGGCTCACCATAACGATCCCTGGCTTTCCCGTCATTTTGGCATCGGCGACCGCCATGAATCCTGCGCCACCTTCATGGCGGGTAGTTACAACATCAATGCCTGGGGCATCATACATTGCATCAATTACCGCCAGATAGCTCTCTCCCGGCACACAAAAAACTCGGTCGACGCCGTGATGGACTAAGGTTTCAACTAATATATCTGCTGCTCTGGCCATATTTTCCATTTCCCCTATTATATTTCGAGTTTTCTTTATTAATCAATTCTCTATTAAAACCATAAATGGGGATAATTTTTTTAATAACTACAATATGTCGTTTATTTTATCAATTCTTTAACAATTCATATCGCATTATCAGCTTAGATTAATGCCTTTTTTAGTTTTAGGAGTTGGTAATGGGATCCGATCAGAGAAGCTATGCCCCATTCGCTGTAATAATAAGTGTTGCTACATATGGTTTCGTCGCCATTTTTGCAATCTTTTCCGGTCCAGCAATCGGCCAGTATCTTTATGCAAGTGATAATTTTGCTAATAATTTATCTCAAATAGTTAAAGTACGATTTGGAGAGCATATTGATAAAACCCGAATGGTTATAGATGTAAAGCACCCCACTGATTTATCATATAAAACATCTAAAGACGGTAAAACCATTTACTTAGACCTCCCAAAAGCAACATGGGATGCAACAAACGCCCCTCTTGCAGGAAAATTTATCGGCAATATAGTCGAATTCGGGCACACCTCGACCCTAAAAGGCAGCAGATTAACTCTCAAAAGTAATACTCCCGTGCGAATTAAACCACCATTCTTTCTATCACCTAGCGAAAGTCACGGACATCGCATAGTAATCGATATCATACCTTCTGCACGGCCTATAATTAAAAAAGCTAATCTAAGCTTGGTAGCTTCACTTGATAATATGGGTGCGCTACCACAACAAATTACTGAAGTCGCACAACTAACGCGTTCACAAAACCCTTACATACAAAGAGCTTTTCCTCAAAAAAAAATAAAACCAACGCAATTAGCTCCTAGAAGAAGTCAGGTCCCTCCCCGTCTTGGTAGATCGGGACAAAGTCAACAAATACAGCCTACTTTTCAGCCGCCTTATCAAGCTAAAGATCTTAAAAAACAAACGAGACTTTTAAGACTTAGCAATACGTATGTCAGAGGTTCAGTTGGAATGCAGTTGCTTGACGAGACCTCTAACGATGGGAATGGACTTTATGACCAAGAGTGGGACCCTGGATTTATCCTAAGCGGCGTCATCGGAACAAAATTAGAAGATGGCTTTAGAGCTGAGGGAGAGCTTTTCTACGCAAATTCATCACTAAAACAAGTGTCGGGGAACTGGAATAATAGTGTCTATAACACCGAAAGAGTCCAAGGAGACATATCGTCAGTAGCCATTATGGGCAATGTCGTCTATGACTTCCGGAGTAATTCCAAATTAACGCCTTACGGAATGGCTGGCCTCGGAATGTCCCTTCTTTCTTTAAATGACCTCGTAGCAGGTAATAGTTCCATGGCTAATGACATGGATTTGGTAGCAGCTCTGCAAGCCGGAGCAGGATTTACTTTTGATCTAGATAGAAGAACAAAAATAGAATTAGGATATCGTTATTTTGAAACCCAGAACCCAGAATTTTCTGATTCCTCCGGAACACCATTCGAGAGTGTTTTTGCTAGCCACAGCTTTCTTCTTGGCGCACGTGTAGAACTAAATTAATAGGCCTGCACAAAATAGTACCGTTAACCACACCTTCATGCCCAGAGATTGATAGAATGTATCAAAATGCATGCAAATGGAAGTTGTGAAATCCAATAAATTAAGTAAGGTGGAGCCCCAAAAAAATTATTGATAATTTTATGAAAAGAATACCAAATGCCAGGCACTAAACGTACAAATGGACATCGCCCCACAGGACTACTTCACCTTTTAGACCCCTCCTTAAAATTAGCTCCTCACCCTAAGCAAGACGAACTAAGTTTTGATTTATACAATGCCCTTGATGCCGTTGTACGGCTTACAGCAGAAGTTCCAGAAGATGCATTCAGCGCTAAAACTTTGGGACAGGAACGAGAGGGTAATGCTGTCCTTATTAATGAAGATGGGCTTCTACTAACAATTGGATATTTAGTGGTAGATGCCCGCTCAATTACCATTAAGGCGTATGGAGGAGAGCCTGTCTCGGCAGAATTAGTTGGTTATAATCATGAAACAGGTATGGCAATTATTCATGCTTTAGGGAAATTGCCTATAAATCCGATTGAACTGGGTAGTGCCGAAAACCTAAAAGAACAGGCTTCTGTAATAATTGCACCATACGGTGGCGAACATCACTCTATCAGCGCGAAGGTCGTATCCCGACGTGAATTTGCTGGCTCTTGGGAATACATGTTAGAAAATGCTATATTCACGGCCCCTATACATCCGAATTGGAGCGGAGCTGCGCTAATCAGCGATGAAGGTACATTATGTGGTATTGGCTCGTTATGGGTCAATGACGCTGAAAAAGATCAAAAAAATATTACTGCAGATATAGCAGATGAAGCTCTAAAAGACGATCCAAATAATAGGCCGGGAAATATGTTCGTCCCTATAGATCTTCTTAAACCCATTTATGATGACTTAATTTCATTTGGTATGGTTTCAGGCGAACACAGACCCTGGCTAGGTATGTATACGTCAGAGGCAATGGATCAACTATTTGTATCAGGTGTCATCCCCGGTGCGCCGGCAGATCTCGCTGAAATTGAACCTGGCGATATAGTGATGGCTATCGATGACCAAGAGGTAACAAATTTAATCGACATGTATAGACTGCTTTGGTCCTTGGGAACTGCAGGCTCAGAAATTACGCTTAGCTTACACCGCGATGGTGACGATATTGATGTAATCGTAAAATCTGATAGCCGGTATAGTTTTATGGAAAAGCGCAGGAAACACTAATTCTATAATATATCTGGTAAATATAAAAAAAAATGGCTATGTCTCCAACGCTTTTTCTTTAAATGTGATTGAAATTCTAAGTTCATGCTCCAAATAAAAAAATCCGTAGCGCGACGGCGCACATTTGCCATAATTTCCCACCCTGATGCTGGCAAAACCACCTTGACAGAAAAACTACTTTTATTTGGCGGAGCTATCCAGATGGCCGGTGCCGTAAAAGCTAGGGGCAATACCCGTCGTGCGCATTCCGATTGGATGAAAGTTGAGCGCGAGCGAGGAATTTCGGTCGCATCATCAGTAATGACCTTCGACTATAATAGTTGCACCTTCAACCTTCTAGATACTCCCGGTCACCAAGATTTTAGTGAAGATACTTACCGTACCCTTACAGCAGTAGATTCCGCTATAATGATAATTGATGCTGCCAAAGGCATCGAACAGCAAACTCGCAAACTATTTGAGGTCTGCCGTCTACGTGATGTACCTATTATTACATTTGTAAATAAAATGGACCGAGATTCCCGAGATCCTTTCGAAACCCTCGATGAAATCGAACAGTCTCTGGCATTAGATGTCACGCCGGCCAGTTGGCCAATCGGAATGGGTCGAGATTTTCTTGGCTGCTACGACATACTTAATGATCAGTTAATACTAATGCCAAAGGGCAAGGCTATTGGAAGTGTTGACGATAAGGGCTCAGATTTAATAGAAAAATGCAGAGGCCTTGACGATCCCAAACTTGACGAACTTTTACCTGACTATGCCGTCAAAAAGCTACGTGAAGAAGTTGAAATGGCTTGCGGCCTCTGTCCAGATTTTAATATACAAGCGTACCGAGAGGGACATCTAAGCCCTATCTTTTTTGGCAGTGCTATCAACAATTTTGGTGTGCGCGAATTATTAAATGGGATCGTCAAGTATGCTCCGTCGCCTCGCCCTCAACCTACTAAAGACCGAACAATTGATCCTGTTGAGGATAAAGTCACCGGCTTTGTATTTAAAATTCAAGCCAATATGGATCCCAAACATCGTGATAGAATTGCCTTTTTTAGATTATCCTCCGGTCATTTTAGACGCGGTATGAAACTTAAACATATACGAGATAATAAGATGTTGACACTTCACAACCCAGTGCTTTTCCTAGCGCAAGATCGGGAGGCAGCAGAAGAAGCCTATGCTGGCGATATTATTGGTATTCCTAATCATGGAAACCTACGAATTGGCGATGCGTTGACCGAGGGCGAAGATATAAAATTTACCGGCATTCCGAGTTTTGCACCAGAATTATTGCAAACCGTTCGGCCTGAAGATCCAATGAAAGCTAAACATCTAGGACGCGCACTTCAACAACTTGCCGAAGAAGGGGCTGCACGCGTTTTCAAACCACGAATTGGAGCCGATTGGATTATCGGTGTTGTTGGTGGGCTGCAATTTGAGGTCATGGCTGATCGCATCCGCACCGAATACGAAGTGCCTGTCATTTTTGAATCTACATCGCTCTATACGGCCCGGTGGATTGAAGCAAATGATCATCTAAAACTCAAAGAATTTATAAATGCTAATAGCACCGCTATAGCGGATGATCACGACAATGACCCAGTATTCTTAGCCCGAAATGCGTGGCACTTAGACCGAGCTGCAGAAGATTTTCCCAAAATTAAATTTCTAAAAACAAGAGAGCAAACTCACTAATAGAAATTTGTGTTGCTGTTACCTTAAAAAACTTTATTCACATTTAGCGTGCAGAAAAAAGGGGGAAATTTTAAATGGATCAGAATCTAAAAAAGAATAAAGGTAAAACCAGTACTCGTAAGAAACCATTCATCATTGATTTTCATGGTCATATAGTAAACCCAGAAGTATTCGAAATAACCCAGAAAAATTCTCTACATTCACGTATAGGCCTGGGAAAACAAACTAGCCTCGGCGGCAACAAACATAGTGAATTGACGATGCACCGTATGCTAGATATGCCCCATCGATTGAGAGATATGAATAAAATGGGCATAGATATGCAAGTTATCTCTCCAAGTTTGATCCACCATAACACTGAACCTATGGCGCCACTGCGAGCGTTGGAAATCGTGCAAAAGTTAATGACAGCGTAGCCGAAGCAGTCTCTGAACATCCTGACAGGCTATCTGGAATAGGTATCGTACCACTTCAAGATGCTAAAATTTCAGCTAAAGAATTAGACCGGATGGTTAAAAAAATGGTTTGCGTGGCGTTCAAATATCAACAGTTGTCAGGGGTAATGAGCTGGGAGATAAAACATTTTATCCTTTCTGGCATAAAGCTGAACAATTAAACGTACCAGTATTTATTCACCCAGTCGGCAATTCAGACCCAAGACTGAAAAAATTTGGTTTGGCATTTACGGTAGGGCAACCCTACGAAGAAGCACTTGCTATATCCTCTCTAATTTACGAAGGAATAATGGATAAATTCCCTAAGTTAAAACTTTTAATTGCTCACGGAGGCGGCTATCTGCCTTATTACGCAGGTAGACAAGATAACGCCTATCATTCTGGACGAGACGGAGGAACACTAAAGAGGAGTTTTAATTCATATATCCGTAAATTTTATTATGAAACAGTTGTCTTTAATCCAGATATGCTGGATTTTCTTACTACCAAAGTAAGTGCAAAAAATATTGTTTTGGGAACCGACTACCCTTTTGGAGAAGAAAATCCAATAAGTTTTATTCGCAAAAAAAACATTATCCGACGTCCAGCAAGATGCAATTCTTGGAAAAAATGCTGCTCGCCTTTTAAAAATAAATATTTAATATGGGATGAATAGAAAATAAAACTAAATTAGAAACTAAATAAATAAGCCCAAGGAGCTACCAATTCCTTTTATTCTAAATCCAATTTTAGCTAAAGATTGCATAGAGATAACTGATTTAGATTTAAGCAAAATGCTTTTAATGAATGACAGTCGCTATCGCTGGTTGATACTTGTTCCACGACGAACGGCAATTAGTGAGATTCATCATTTACCGACCGAGGACCAACAATGTTTATATACAGAAATAACAAAAGTTGCCGAATTTCTAGAAGAAGAATTTCATCCAACAAAAATCAATATTGGAGCCATAGGCAATATAGTTCCGCAACTACATGTTCACATAGTTAGCCGGAAAGTTAACGACCCCGCATGGCCTGATACCGTTTGGGGACATAGCCCGCAAGTTGGTTATAGAAACGCCGAGGCCAGCAAAATAATAAACAAAATAATAAAAAATTTCACAAAATAGCTTAGAGCTATTCGATCAATATATTTTTGTCATCAAGACTATATAATAACGTTACCAAATCTTTACGTTGGCTCAAAACCGCCCGCTGATTTATGTATCCTTTATCAGTAATTTCGTTAGCATCGATGTCAGGTGGCTCACTCATAAAACGAGCACGAGCAATACTCGTGCTACTCCCAAAACTAGCCGCATTATGCACCCTTAAACCATCTAATAATGCGGCACGTACGTTTTGATGTTCAATCAATTCATCAACCGGAGTTTCAACCGCCAGTTCTGGGCATAAAGACCGACAACCCGGTATATTAGGAAACACCAAAACACCAATTTCATCGCGGTCATGGCCTGCTATGACTATATCCTGAATCACATTATCGGCACAGGCGACTATGGTTGTTCGAAGATTGCCGACAGAGACCCAAGTCCCAGTAGCTAACTTAAAATTCTCTGAAACTCGACCATCAAAAACGATGCCTTTTTTCAGATCCAAAGGATCTTCAAACTTAGCGGCATCGCCAATGCAATAGAAGCCGTCTTCGTCAAAAGCTTCTTTAGTTAAAACGGAATCTTTAAAATAACCGGGCATAACATTTGGTCCACGTACTCGGATTTCTAGTTTTTCTTCGTTCGGAACTAATTTAATTTCAGTAGCTGGAATGGGCAAACCAATTACACCCGCTTTAGAAATTGGCCAATGAACGTGAGTACAATCGGGTGAGGTCTCTGTAGCACCCCATCCAGACAACATAACAACACGTTTTCCAATGGTTTGTTCAGATAGTTTTTCGAGTTTCTCCCAGGCGCTTTGTGTTAGTGCGGCAGCCGCATAAAAAAGAACATCTAGATTTTTAAAAAAGACCTCTCTGAGGTCAGAATCTTGTTCGAAATATGGTATTAACATATCGTAGCCACGCGGCACGTTGAAATAAATACTGGGCGAGATTTCTTTTAAATTCGTAACAGTTTTCTCGATTATACCGGGGGCGGGCTTACCTCCATCAATATACATTGTGCCACCATTACGAAGTATCATGTTGAGATTATGATTTCCACCAAAGGTATGATTCCAAGGTAACCAGTCAACAGTCACAGGTGGCTTTTCCTCCAAAAACGTCCAGACCTGCGATATTGCCTGTTGATTGGAACAAAGCATGCGCTGATTGTTAATCACGCCTTTTGGTTGCCCGGTGGACCCTGAAGTAAATAATATTTTTGCTATTGTATCAGGACCTACTTTCTTTTTATTTATTTCAACCTCANNTCACCATCGGCAACATAAATTAGGCCGGGGTTTGTTAAACCCAGTATATGTTTGAGCTTGCCAAAATCATTAGACATTAGCGAGTAGGCAGGCGAAATCGGTACAACCGGAATTCCAACATGCATTGCACCAAAAAGCAGTAAAGCGTTATCGACTGAATTATCCGACAAAATAGCGACAGGCCTCTCCACTGATAGGCCCCGGTTCAGTAGCGCCTGGGCCACTGAGGTAATTTGGATCAGAAATTCTCGGTACGTAATTTTACGCCATGAACTTTTCTCCCCAGTTCTATCGGCTAAAAAGATAGCATCAGGGGTTTTTTCTGCCCACTCCATGATCCAAGAGCTCTGAGATTCCGGATAATCCCCAATAATTTGTGGAGAGCGCAAAATAACCCCACCATGACTAATATTCTCTACTTCTACAGCGGGCTCCGCCAAAGAAATTTCTCTAATCGGGTCTGACATCGTATCCTCTTATAGGCATTAACTAGTTCAAACGAGTTCTAAAACATTTTATTATAAATCAATCAAATTAGTCGTTTAAAACATCAATTAGCCAGTAAGCCACTGAAAAGTAAATACAGGCTTGTAATAGGCAGCTGCAAGGCTATATACAGGCATCCGGATCCAGCGGCCCGTTTGGTTGGGCCAAGACATCCTAAATTTGTAATCTTTAGAAAGTGTAAAGTCGATGGACCTACGCAACATCGCTATTATAGCTCACGTCGATCATGGCAAAACCACCCTTGTTGATTGTTTACTTAAACAAACTGGGATTTTTCGAGCCAATCAACAAGTTCAAGAACGCGCTATGGATTCCAATGACTTGGAAAGAGAACGCGGTATTACGATTCTGGCAAAGTGCACTTCAGTTGAATACGAAGGAATGCGCATAAATATAATTGATACACCGGGTCACGCGGACTTCGGCGGTGAAGTAGAGAGAATACTAAACATGGTTGACGGAGTAGTCTTACTTGTCGATGCAGCAGAAGGCCCAATGCCTCAAACTAAATTTGTTTTAGGCAAGGCCCTTAAACTAGGCCTACGACCGATTGTTTTAATTAATAAAATTGATCGTACCGACCAACGGAAAGATGCAGTTCTAAATGAAATCTTTGATTTATTCGCGGCAATGGATGCAGACGAACACCAGCTCGATTTCCCTCACCTTTATTCGTCGGCTAAACAAGGTTGGGCTGCAAGCGACGCTGAGGGACCAAAAAATAATATGGATCCTCTTTTCCAACTAATAATCGAGCACGTACCAAAACCCCAAGTCAATTTAACTGGCGAATTTAGTCTTCTAGCGACAACGCTCCAAGCAGATCCCTATTTAGGTCGGATTTTAACAGGCAAGATAGCTTCAGGTACGGCTGTTCGAAACATGGCGCTTCGAGCTCTCGATCGGGCTGGAAAAAATATTGAAGATGGAAGAGCCAGTCAACTACTTGCTTTTCGGGGACTAGAGCGTGTCCCTATTGATGAGGCGCATGCTGGAGATATTATTGCTATTGCAGGACTCACAAAAGCAACAGTCGCCGATACGATTTGCGCGCCAACGGTTACCCAGGCACTTGACGCACAGCCAATTGACCCTCCAACGCTCGCCATGGGGTTTTCTATTAATGATTCACCGTTGGCTGGTACTGAGGGGAACAAAGTAACTTCGAGGGTGATACTAGACCGATTGATGAGTGAAGCCGAAGGAAACGTAGCTTTGCAAGTTACTTCGACCGCTGATTCAAATTCTTTTGAAGTCGCTGGTCGAGGCGAACTTCAACTAGCGGTCCTCATAGAAACTATGCGGCGTGAAGGGTTTGAGCTTACAATATCGCGCCCTCGAGTTGTCTATCGCGAAGACACAGAAACAGGTGAAAAATTGGAGCCAATAGAAGAAGTAATAATAGATGTTGATGATGAATATTCTGGCATTGTCGTTGAAAAACTATCCGCCCGAAAGGGCAAAATGCTTGAAATGAAATCTGTAGGTCGCGGCAAACAACGCCTAACCTTCCACGTACCGTCACGGGCCCTAATCGGCTATCATGGTGAGTTCTTAACGGACACCCGTGGCACCGGTGTGATAAACAGATTGTTTTTCGGCTACGCTCCGCACAAAGGTCCCATTGCCAGTCGCCAAAATGGTACTTTAATTTCATTGGGCGAAGGAAAGGCAGTTGCCTACGCACTCTGGAAAATGGAAGACCGAGGTCCTATGTTTATTAGTCCCGGAGACAAAGTCTATACGGGTATGATTATCGGCGAACATAGCCGTGGCAACGATCTTGACGTCAATCCTTTAAAAGGAAAACAACTGACCAATATTCGTTCGTCTGGAAAAGATGACGCTGTTGATTTAACTACACCTATCGAAATGGGGCTAGACAAAGCAATCGCTTATATTACAGAAGATGAGTTAGTTGAAGTTACACCTCAATCTATTCGGTTACGTAAACGTTATCTAGATATACATGAACGTAAACGCAAGGGACGTCATGCGGAGAAGGCGAAATAATAAATACTTAAAATGAGACTAAAGCCATTAGCCAGACACAACAAACCGCTGGAAAAGCCAATGAATTGCCGCCAGCAACAATTAAGCGCCATGCGAAAGATATATTTCGCCTTGCTGTACCAACAGTTTTAGCAAGAGCGGGAATGATAATTATGATGATCGTTGACGCAGCGATGGTCGGTCATTATTCGTCACAAGAACTGGCTTATCAAAGCATTGGATTAGCGCCGATGATGTTCTTGGTAGTTACTTTCTTCGGTCTGATGAACGGTGTTTTAGTTGTAACAGCTTTTTATTTTGGCTCTAACAACTTGAATGAATGCGGACCTATATGGCGGCGATCAATATCTTATGCAGCTGCGCTCGGCATAGTCGGTGTTTTTATATCCAGCTTCGGTGAAATTTTTCTCTTGGCAACTGGACAAACAGCAAATTTAGCCAAAGGTGGGGGAGAAATTATTAATATCCTTGGCTGGTCCATGCCACCTATGCTGATCTTCGTGGCAAGTAGCTTTTTTTTGGAGGGGCTAAAGCGGCCAAAGGCTGGCATGTACATAATGATTATTGGTAATCTTGCTAATGTTCTCCTAAATTGGCTATGGGTTTTTGGATATATGGGTTTCCCTGAATTAGGTGCCGCCGGATCAGCATTCTCAACTGTTGTTGTTCGAATAATTATGGCATGCGTTATCGTTTATTATATTTGGCACTTAAAAGATCACTCCACTTTGAACATTCGTGTCCATGCCAATATGATCTTTCACGGGGGTTGGCGAGCGTGGTCAAAAATTAGAAAAATTGGTTTAGGCGGTGGTGCAAGCAATGCTATCGAGTCGGGGGCTTTCTCTTCCATGAGCATATTCGCCGGATTATTGGGTGTTATGCCATTAAGCGCCTTCACCATCTCTTATAATATGCTAGCGCTTACGTTTATGTTTGCGCTTGGTTTTGGTTCAGCGACTGCTGTTTGCGTCGGAAATGCAAAAGGCCGGGAAGACAAAAGGGAAATGGCCTTTGCCGGTTGGACAGGCCTCGGACTAACAATCATTAGCATGTTATTTCTAGGAATGTTGCTCGCTGGATTCAGCACGCAAATTGCTGCAGGTTTTACAAACGATCCTCAATTAATGGTTCTAGCAGCCCCCATAATAGCGTTTATCGCCATAGTATTGATTATGGACGGAGGACAAAGCGTTATGGCCCATTCATTGCGGGGTTGCGGGGAAACATGGATTCCAGCAGCGCTACATGTTATTTCCTACATTTTAGTTATGATCCCACTCGGATACTATTTATCCTTAAAAGCTGGCCACGGAGCTATGGGGCTCTTTGAAAGTATATTGATTGCAAGTATCATTTCGCTCGGTTTAGCAAGTATTCGTTTTTACTATTTAACAAAGATCTAAGTCCTTAGCCCGAAGCACAATCTACGCAGAGGGGGGTGGCCAGATCAAACTCAAGTCTTTTTGAAGAGATACCTTCTCCACAGTGCAAGCAAGAACCGTATTCTCCTTCTGCAACTCGTATAAGTGCCGCATTAATTCTTTGTATTGCAATTTCTCGGCGACGCTCTTGTTCGAGCGACATTTCTTGAACTTGCATCGCATCCATACGCGACAAGCGACCCACTTGAGACTGATCCAATTCCACAGGCTTACGATCTTCCTGAGTAATTTCAGCTTGCCTTAAAAGCTCCTCTCTTTGATTTTCAAGCAGGTGCTTTATAGATTTAGTTTCACTTTTTTTTTTCATAATTCACCTAAGATAACTA
>LWDU01038977.1_pt1 | contig 13006 bp, 10 predicted proteins | sample 727161 | NCBI WGS metagenome assembly LWDU01 (sample SAMN04566230, study PRJNA314399) | hydrothermal vent metagenome | isolation source: deep sea hydrothermal plume seawater | place: Mexico: Gulf of California, Guaymas Basin | collected 2004-07-11 | reverse complement strand
AATCCCCGGAGGGCATCTTCCTCCGGGAGCGAGTCAACGCCCGCCCGATACGCCACAACCGCCGCTTCGTAATCGCCCAGCGCCTGTTGGAGCTTGCCGGACTCCAAGTAAGCGACGCCACCGGGACCGCTCCCCGCGTGGGCCTCGCCCACCTCCGCATAGCGCGCCGTGTAGTCCTCTCGGATCTCGCGTGCGGCTTCGGGGTTTGCAGGCTCCGGGATCGAGACGCTCCCCGGAGCGGCCCCCATCGCGAGCCGGTAGCCGTTTTGCACCTCGCTGAGCGCGGTATCGGCTTGATCGCTGCTTTCTCGGGCGGTGGTGGACACGTATCCCCACCCGCCGGCCACTAAGAGAATCCCCACCGCGATACTGATCAGTGCGCGCTGGTTTTCAGCAAGCCAGAGCACAATGCGATCGCCCGCGGATTCGAGTTCGTCCAGGGTTTTGGTCGCTGATCCTTCTACGGTCGGTCTTCTACGACGGGCCAAGGCGATCTTCCTTTGGGTCGGGGGTCTGTGAACGGCGGCGCCTTTGCGCCTTCGGCTGCCGAGTGTATCGGAGCCGGGCAGGACTTCGACCGCCGGCGGCGAATTTTCGGTTCCACGATTCTCCGCGGCCCCTTACTCGAAAGACTGCTTTCGCCGGCGAAGATGAACCCTCAGCGGAGCTCCCTCGAAACCGAAACTCTCGCGGAGCCGGTTTTCCAGGTAGCGGCGATAGGAAACCAAGACGGAATCGGGATCGGTGCAGAAAATCACAAAACGCGGGGGTTGCACCCCGACCTGCGAGGCATAGAGGAATTTCAGAGGAGCAATTCGGCTGCCCTTGCGGGCCATACCGGGGTCATGCCGCCGAACCGCATCGGCGAGCCAGCGGTTCAGTTCGGCGGTGGGGACGCGCTTTGCCCCAGCCTCCGCCACTCGTCTCACGGCGGGGAGCAGTCGGTTCAGCCCTGCCCCCGTCAGCGCCGAGAGCGAGACGATTGGAGCGTCATCGATGAAGCGCAGCCCGTGGCCGACGCTCTCGAGCGCCAACTTTCGCTGCTCACCGGTCAATCGATCACGCTTGTTGGCCACGATGACCACCGACACCCCCATATCCCGGGCCAGACGTCCAACATGCGCGTCTTGATCGGTCAGGCCCTCCTCGGAGTCCACCACCAATAGCGCCACCTGAGCGCGCTCCAACGCACGAACCGCCATCAGGGCGCCGATTCGCTCGCCCGTTCCCTCGCGACGACCGGGTCTGCGCAAGCCCGCGGTATCCACCAGGACGAAGGCCTGACCTTCGTATTCGAATTCGATGTCAATCGCGTCGCGCGTCGTCCCCGCTTCGGCGGAAACGACCACACGCTCCTCGCCGAGAAGGCGATTCATGAGCGAACTCTTCCCGACATTCGGCCGCCCCACCAGAGCCACCCGCGGAACTTCGGGATTGGCCGGAGTCGGCTCGGCTTCTGGAGCCGGGAGCGAGTCGACCAGATCCTCCAGGGCATCGAAAGCGCCGCCGCCGTGCTCGGCGGAGACGCCCCTGAGCCGCTCAAAGCCGAGACTGTAGAAATCGAGCAAGCGCCCATCATGATGCCTCGGGTTGTCGATCTTGTTCACAATCAGGGACAGCGGCTTTCGCGTCCGCCGCAGCGTTCGCGCGATGGCCTCGTCCTCGGGGAGCAGCCCCGCCTTTCCGTCCACCACAAAAAGAATCGCATCCGCATCGCGAACCGCCGACTCGGCCTGGGCCTGAACGGCGGCCGGCAACCCGCGCTCGGCGGCGGCATCGAGCCCCGCGGTATCCACCAAGCGGATCACCCTGCCCTGGACTTCCAATTCCTCGGTGATGCGGTCCCGGGTCAACCCGGGGGTGTCGGCCACCAGCGCCCTTCGCCAGCCCGCGTACCGGTTGAAGAGTGTGGACTTGCCTACGTTGGGGCGGCCAACGATGGCCACAATCGGGATACGCGCTAGAGAGTCCATCAGGGCGCGCACCATAGCTCGCAAGCACTTGAACGGGAACGTCCAAGCCCATCAAGCCCGCTTGACAACAGGACCGCCCGCCGCCTAGGCTGCCGCGATGTCGTTGGAGGACGTTGTGTGACCCGGACCCCTATTCCGCTTGCCCCTCCCGAACGCCATCTCTTCTACGGCCCCGCTCGCAAAGGGGTTGGGATCCTCTTGGCCATCCTCCTGATCGGCCTGGTCCCCGCTCGGGCTACAGCCTCGCCGGAAACCCTTCGCCGGGGTCTGGGCAACGTCATGATGGGCCCTTTTGATATGGCCCTTTCCCCCGTTCAGGGTCTCAATACCCTGGTCCGCAATCTGGAGGAAATCGACGATTCCAAGGGCGTTCGAATCTTTTACGCGGTTCCCGGCTGGGGGTGGCTCAGCCTGCTGGACTTCGGGGGAGGAATGATCCGGACCCTGACCGGGATCCTCGAACTCATCCCGGGTGTTCTCGTCTTCGCGTTCGAGACCGATGTCGACCCGCTCTTCGATCCTGTGGAGGATGCGGGGGCCCTGTTGGCGTGGGACAACCCCCTGATCGAGATTGAAGACCCATGGGTCTATTACAATCCCGTCGTCGCGCCCTTCGCGATCCGCATCAAGATGGGGATCGACTACACCCGGCCGGACTACTAGCCACTCTGCTGGACTGCTCAGCGCCGGAACACGGCCCGCGGGCTTTCACCAGACGATCGGGGCAATGCTCGCTGCCACCCGCCGGATGCGAATGCCCTCAATCGCCCGGGCACCCGAGTCCTCTACGTATTGCCCCTACCCCGCGTCCCTGCAAAACCGCTCGACTCGGCGAAAAATGACATCCTCCTCGGAGGGATCCAGCCAGATGGCCGACTCCACTTTGCGCAGCCATGTGCGCTGGCGGCGGGCAAAGCGCCGGGTATCCGCCGACATGGCGACCAGGGCGTTGGCCAGGGTGTCGACCCCGTCGGCCACGGGATTGATATGCCTGTAGCCAATGGCCCGCATGGATCGCAGTTCGGGGCCGTAGCCCCGGGCGCGTAAATCACGAACCTCGCGAAGCAACCCGGCATCGATCATGCCCTGGCAGCGGGATTCGATCCGTTGGGAAACCGTGTCCCGCCCGGGGTCGATCGCGAGATGGAGGGAGCGGAAGGACTGCTCGCCAAACCGGTGGTCCTCGCGAACCGCCGAGGCCAACCGACCCGATTGTTCGATGATTTCAAGCGCGCGAATCGTGCGCCGGGAATCATGGGGATGGATCGCTCCAGCGGCCTTGGGGTCGAGTTTGCTGAGTCTGGCGTGGAGCAATTCCGGGTCGCCGGCCGCTCGAGCAGCCTCGGCTTCCGCCTCGAGCCGAGCGCGCAATTCGGGCGCCGCGGCTCCCGTGGCGATCAGCCCGTGTAGAGCTGCGCGGATGTAGAGCCCCGTCCCTCCCGCCAGTATGGGCAGTCGGCCCCGGCCGTCAATTTCTTGGACGACGCCCCGGGCCTCTTCGGCAAAGCGACCGGCGCTGTAGCCAAGATCGGGCGTGACCACATCAAAAAGGTGATGGGGAACCCGAGCCCGTTCTTCCAGGGTGGGCTTGGCGGTCCCAATATTCATGAAGCGGTACACCTGCATAGAATCGGCGTTGATCACTTCGCCGTCGAAACGCTCGGCGAGGCGAATGGCCAGTTCGGTCTTCCCCGAGGCGGTCGGGCCCGTCACCACGACCACAGAAGGCGGATTCGAGCCTGTCTCGGGCGATAGGGTCATGGTTTTCCTGTGGCGAACTCGCAAGTGGACGGCGGCCAATCCTACTCGTGCCACCGGGGGCGTCAATGACGGCCGAATCGACCGTCGAGTTCCCCAAGCCCGAAATGCGCCGCGACGGGTCGGCCGTGGGGACACGTCGGCGCCCAGGCGATGGCGTCCAAGCCACGCAGGATCGCTCGCTGCTCGTCCTCGGGCAGATGGTCGCCGAAGCGGCGAGCGCTGTGGCAAGCCAGGGTGGCGAAAAGTCGATCGGCATCGGCCAGCAGTCGGGTCGGGTCCGCACCCGGATCGGGCGTCACATCCACCTGCCCCAGTTCATCCACCAGATCAGCGACCAGCCGCCTGGGGTCATTGCCCGACAGCAACGCCGGGATTGCACGAATCACCACAGCCGACTCGCCGAAGGCCTCGACTTCGAAACCCAGCGCCGCGATCCACTTCGAGGCATCGGCCAGAACCGCCACACCCCGGGGTCCGATGTCCAGGGTCTCGGGTACCAGCAACCCCTGTCCCTCGACTTTGTGTTCGAGCCAAGCCCCACGCAAACGCTCGTAGAGGATCCGCTCGTGAGCGGCGTGTTGATCGACGAGAAGCAAGCCCTTCTCGGCTTCAAGAACGAGATAACGCGCCTGCAACTGCCCCAGCAGGCGCATGGAGCCGAAAACAATTCGGCCATCCTCCGAGCCCCCAGCGCCCAAATTTTCGCGACCTCCGGGGCCCGACGCACCTCCCCCTCCCTTTTGGCCAACCGGCCCCGAGCGGTCCCGGGCAAAGAGCCAATCGCCCTCCCCCCCTCCACCGGCTGGAGAATCCGGCGCCACCGGTCCCCAGCCGCGTCGGTCGGTGCCCTGCCCCCCGAGTTCCCGCCGCGTGCCCGACGGCTCGGCGAGAAATCCCCTGCCCTGCATGGCCTCGCGAATGGCGTGGCGCACGAGCCGATGGACCGGCTGGGGATTGGCAAAGCGAACCTCCCATTTCGCGGGATGAACGTTTACATCGACGCTACCGGGCGGGACGGTGAGAAAAATGACAGCGAGAGGAAAGCGTCCCCGAGGCAAGAGATCCCGGTAGGCCTGGCTGACCGCGTGGCGCAGCAACTTATCCCGCACAGGCCGTCCATTCACGTAGAGATGAATTGCGTTGCCATTGGCCCGACTGGCTTCGGGGCCCGACACGAAAGCCTCGACATGCCCAGCGCCCTCCTCCCATTCGACCCGAACCAAGGCGCGTGCCTGGGCTTCGCCCAGCACTGCCGCGATCCGTTCGGCGATCTCCGAAGTCTCCGGCCAAACCACCGCCGCGTGATCATCCCGCTGAACTTCGAATTGAGTCGAGGGAAGTCCCATCGCGAGACGACCGAGCCAGTCGATGGCGTGCCCCCACTCGGTGCCCGGCTTTTTGAGAAACTTGCGTCTTGCCGGGATCGAGCCAAAGAGATTCGCGACCTCGATTCGGGTGCCCTCGGGGCAACCGGCCTCGCGTTCAAGCACAATTTCACTCGACTCCACGCGGATTTCGTAGCCCGCTTCGCTGCCTTGGGTTCGGGTCAAGATGCGCATCCGAGAAACCGACGCGATGGCGGGAAGAGCCTCCCCCCGGAACCCAAAACTCAAGATTTCTCCCAGATCATCAAGCGTCGCGATCTTGCTGGTCGCGTGACGGCGCAGCGCCATCCGGGCCTCTTCGACTTCCATCCCCGGTCCGTCGTCTGTCACGGCGATCAGGCTCGACCCGCCCTCCCGAATCTCCACACGAATCCTCCCGGCACCCGCGTCGAGAGAATTTTCGACAAGTTCTTTGAGGACCGACGCCGGGCGTTCCACCACCTCGCCAGCGGCGATCTGATCGACCAGATCGCTCGGAAGTAGGCGTATACGGCAGTTTCGGGATCTTTTTTTCCGTGTAGGGCTTCGACTACCCACGTTTCCCCCTTATTCTGTCGCCAAATGCACCCTTACCGGGTTACCATAGGCAACTGGGACGCAACTCGTACCCCACGGGGCGAGATGCGCGGATAAAGCCGCAACAGGCCGCATCGCGATTTTAATCGAATGAAGCCAGCGGACAATCTGGGGGCGTGGAAAATGTCAGAGACTGGACCTTCGACGGTGGGAAGTTCTCACAGGGAGAACGCCGCGCCGCGAGCCGGCGCGAACGGGACCTCGGGGAGGGAAGTCGGCGGTCGCCGTCGACGTGCCGACCGCATGATCGTGGCGAGCGGTGAGTTCCAGCACGCGGTTGATCTTGCCGCCGGACTCGCGCGGTCAAGCGATACAGTTGTCATTTCTGGGCCCGAAGGAAGCGGGAGACGTCACATCGCTCGGGCATTCCACGGCTGGAGTCCGCAATCCTCCGGCCCCCTGGTCGAAGTTACACTCGCTGGGCTAACCGAATTTGAGCAGGGCCAAGCCCTCTTCGGAGACTCAAAGTCGGAAGGAGCGATCGCCCAGGCGTCGGGAGGAATCCTAGTGCTTCTTGGAGCCGAGTCACTGGCGCTCTCGCTTCGCGAACGCCTCGCCGACACCCTGCGCGGTCAGCAGGCGAGCGCGGATTCAACCAGGCCCGCCACGCGGATCGTTGCAACAGCCGGAGCCGGAGGTTCGGACGCCTTCCCGGGCGTTTCGGTCAAATCCATCGCGGTCCCCGCCCTTGCCGAACGCAAAGAAGACATCCTGCCCCTGGCCGCGCATTTTCTCGCCGAGTTCGCGAGCGAGGAAGGGATCGAACCCGTCGGCTTCACCGGCGACGCGACCCACGCATTGCTCGAGAATCCGTGGGTGGGAAACGTCCGCGAACTTCGGGCTCGAGTCCGCGAAGCCGTCCGGCTTTCCGGTACCGGGGCGATCTCGGTGGAGTCCTTGATGCTGGCCAATGAGGGCGATGAGGTTCTGTCATTCAAGGAAGCCAAGCGTGCTTTCGAGACTCGCTACGTAGAGGGGCTGTTGCGGCGCTGCTCGGGAAATATCAGCCGAGCGGCTCGCCTCGCGAAGAAAGATCGGAAGGATTTTTACGACGTGATTCGTCGAACGGGCGTAGAACCGAGTCAATTTCGCTCCTAGGCAGAGGACGCCGGAGAGTTCAGCGCGCGAGTTGATCCCTGAGCGCTGCCTGGGGATGTTCCTCGTGGCCTTTGGCATGTGAGACGCCGGGCGAGGAGGCACCGATGCGAGCCGCCATCGTTCAACTGTGCTCGAGCGATAACCTCTCCCAAAATCTCGACTCGGTTCGCGAGGGGGTAGTTGAGGCGGCGTCCCTGGGAGCCGAGCTGATCGCCCTGCCCGAAAACTTTGCGTATATGCGGCGGGAGGGTTCGGCTTTCCCCTGTGCCCAGGAGCCCCGCGGTGAGCTAATTCGATTCCTGTCGGGGTTGGCGGTCGAATCTGGAGCCTGGCTGCTGGGCGGCAGTTTTCCCGAAAAAATTCCGGACGATTCACGGGTCTACAACACCAGTCTCGTGTTCGCACCCGACGGCCAGGAAGTTGGGCGCTACCGAAAAATTCACTTGTTTGACGTCGATCTCGGCGCGCATTCCTATCGCGAATCAAAGCACTTCGCACCGGGAACCGAAATCGTCGTCGCAAGCACCGCGTTCGGAGGCGTCGGTCTCTCGATCTGTTACGACCTGCGGTTTCCCGAGCTCTACCGTGCCCTCACCGATCAAGGCGCTCACTTTCTTGCGGTCCCCAGTGCTTTCATGCCCCAGACCGGGAAGGACCACTGGGAGGTACTATTGCGCGCCAGGGCCATCGAGAGCCAGTGCTTCGTACTGGCCGCGGCCCAGTGCGGGGAACATTCCCCCGACCGAGCCAGCTACGGTCACTCGCTGATTATCGATCCATGGGGGAAAATCCTGGCCAGCGGTCAGGATAGCCCGACAGTCATAACCGCCGAATGCGACACTGAGGAACTGCTACGGATTCGGCGCGAAATCCCCAGCCTGGCCAACCGACGACTCGGGTCCTCCGCCGAATTCTGATTCGGGTCGTGCTTCCGGGGGGTTCTTTGCTTAGGGGATGGGACGCCCATAGTGGGCCTCATAGTACTCCCTGTACTCGCCGGACTTGATTTTCCCCCACCAATCCCGGTGCTCCGCGTACCAGCGTACGGTCTCCGCGATGCCATCTTCGATGCCGGCTTGAGGGGTCCAACCCAGGCTTCGAATCTTTTCCGTCGAAACCGCATAGCGCTGATCGTGCCCCGGCCTCAAACCATGGCGATGCTCGATCAGCGAAGGCGAGGCACCCGTTTCGGTTAGGATCATCTCTGTAATCGCGAGGTTGCTGCGCTCCGGATTTTGATTGGCGCCGACATTATAGATTTCTCCAGCTTCTCCCTTTTCCAACAAGAGAAGTAGAGCCTCACAATGGTCTTCCACCCGAAGCCAATCCCTCACCTGACCGCCCCCGTCATAGAGAGGAAGCGCGAGCGAATCCAACGCGTTCGTGATGAAGAGCGGGATCAACTTCTCAGGATATTGGAACGGGCCGTAATTGTTCGTACATCGCGAGACCATGACATCGAGGCCATGGGTCCGCGCGAACGAAAGGGCCACGTGATCGGCTCCCGCCTTCGAAGCCGAGTAGGGACTTGATGGGCACAGGAGCGAACCTTCGTCGGGCATGCCCGGTGCAGCCACGTCGCCATATACTTCGTCCGTGCCGATCTGGAGAAAGCGCGCTCCGGGCGAGAGACGTCGCATAGCTTCTAAAAGGACGAATGTTCCGTAGACGTTCGTGTCCACAAAGGCGCCTGCCTTGGAGGTCGTCGAGCGGTCTACGTGGGACTCCGCAGCGAAGTGAACCACCCAGTCGACGCCCGGAACCAGGCGGTCGACAGCCTCTTCGCTTCGAACATCATCTCTCACCCACTCGTAACGAGTTGACCCTTCAAGACTTTCTAGATTTTCGGGATTCCCTGCATAGGTGAGGAGGTCGAGATTGACGATCTGCACGCCAGGATCTCGCTGATGAAGCAAGCGGATGAAACACGACCCGATGAAGCCGCATCCGCCCGTGACAAGCACCTTCCTCGAAGTCAAAGCGCCTCCTTACTGCCGGGTGATCGAATCGCCCCAAACGAGGCGCTCAGCCACACGCTGTTCCAGTTCCAGAACAGACCGCCCGCTAGAAGAGCGTATAAATGAATGGCGCGGCAGCCGTTCCGCCGAGCATCACGAGTAGACCCAGACCCAAAATGGAAATAATAATGGGAGCGAGCCACCACTTTTTATTGTCTTTGAGAAAATCGACAAATTCATGAGTCAGCCCGCTCCGGGCCTCACCCGCCTGGGCGACAAACTCATCGCCCTGCTCCGGAGCTTTCTCCAGATCGGAGTCCTGACCTGCTTTGGGATCTGACATCGGCGCGTCTCCTTTCTGCACCCGACACCTGGCCGGGGAGATTTAGAACTGTTTGAAGTAGCTCTCAAGTGGACGATCTCGCTTCGACTGCTCCCAATACGTAGCGGCTTCGGGTTCGAATCTTCGACGAAGAGAATCGCGGCCCGTTAGCTTGAAAAACAAGCCCACCGGGGTAACCAACAAGTAGAAGAGTACGCCCATGATCAAATTCGCCAGTACGAGTCCGATCGGATAGGCGACCACGCTAAGCCCCACGTAAATCGGTAGATTCGCCTTGGGGTAGACGATTGAAAATAGCACTGCGAGAGCGGCAAGCAGAGCAAAGAAACCCACAACCCACGGCCGCCACGGACCCAGACCAAAGCCAAAGATCAGAAGCTCAAACCAGGCAATCGTCGCCAGGAACCCGAACCCCCCCAATGCAATCCAGCCGAACTGACGAAGGGTCGCTTCATCTGGCCGTAGATTGAGGTCAATCAGCTTGCTCACGTTCTTCTCCCGGGCATGAAGTCGTTCAGTCCAGCGCAAATTCGGCGAGATAGGCGCTCGCGTCGATCTCTTGGGCACCAGGTTGATCATCTTTGAGAAGGATGCAGTTTTCCAACACGAGCACATCCATGTTCGTATACATAAAACACCGGTACGCATCTTCGGGCGTGTTCACAATCGGTTCACCACGCACGTTGAAGCTAGTGTTGATCACCACTGGACTCTGGGTTTTTGATTCGAAGCTCTTGATAATGCGGTAGAAGCGCGGATGATGCTTTTCATCGATCGTCTGAACCCGCGCCGAATGGTCGACATGCGTAATCGCCGGAACCGAAGAGCGGATCTCTTTGAGTTTCTCAAGTCCCCGGCTGTCTTCCGTTGCATCGCCGTTCAAGCGCTTTTCTTCCCGCACAGGAGCCACAAGCAGCATGTACGGGCTATTTTCCTGCGCCCGCATCTCAAAAAAATCGTCGACGTTCTCGCGAAGAATCGCCGGGGCAAAGGGACGGAAGGACTCTCGGAATTTGATTTTAAGATTCATCACCGACTGCATCTCGACGGATCTGGCATCACCCAGAATCGAACGACTGCCCAGGGCGCGCGGTCCAAACTCGGCCCGGTCCGCAAAGTGCCCGACTACCTTCTGATCGGCAATTGCCTGGGCGATACGGTCGATTAGCTCGGCCTCATCGTCGAAGACCCGGTAGATCGCGCCCACCTCGTCCAGATAACTCTGAATTTTATCACTCGAAAATTCTGGCCCCAACAATGATCCCGACTGAGCATCGTCGGCACTAGCTCGGCGCGGTTTGTCGAGCAATTGATACCAAGTGAAGAGCGCTGCTCCCAGAGCACCTCCGGCGTCTCCCGCCGCCGGCTGTATCCAGACCTCATCGAACGGGCCTTCGCGCAGAATCCGGCCGTTGGCCACGCAATTGAGCGCTACTCCCCCAGCCATCACGAGATTCTTTGAGCCCGTGACCGCGTGAGCATGGGCAGCGATTTTGAGCACGATTTCTTCGGTCACCGCCTGGATCGATGCGGCTATGTCCATTTCACGCTCGGTAATGTCGGTTTCTGCCTTCCGTGGCGGACCACCGAAGAGCGAGTTCATCTTAGGGCTTGTCATCACATCGCTGTCGCAGAAACCGAAATAATCCATGTTCATACGAAAGGAACCGTCATCCTTGATATCGAGCAGTTTGTCGATCATGAGGTCGCGGTAGATCGGCTCACCATAGGGGGCCAAGCCCATCAGTTTGTACTCGCCGCTATTGACCCGAAAACCTGTGAAATAAGTGAAGGCGGAGTACAGCAACCCCAGGGAATGGGGAAAGCGCATCTCCTCCAACATCTCGAGATGATTGTCCTGCCCCCGAGCAATGCTTCCCGTCGCCCACTCACCCACGCCATCCAGAGTCAGAACGGCGGCCTCCTGAAAGGGCGAAGGGAAGAAGGCGCTGGCCGCATGGGACTCGTGATGCTCGGTAAAGACATAGCGACCCTTGTAGTCGCCGTTCAGACCGCGGTCGAGTTCCCGGGGCGTATAGAGCTTCTGCCTCAGCCACAGAGGCATTCCCATACGGAAGAGTTTGAAGCCCCTCGGCGCGCAGGCGATATACGTCTCAAGCAATCGATCGAACTTGAGCAGGGGCTTATCGTAAAACGTGACCAAGTCGAGGTCCTTCGCCTCGATCCCCCCTTGCGCGAGACAGAACTCCACGGCGTTCCGCGGAAACTCGTGATCGTGCTTCTTCCGAGTGAAACGTTCCTCTTGGGCAGCGGCGACGATCTCCCCATCGCGAACTAGAGCCGCGGCGCTGTCATGGTAGTAGGCGGAAATTCCCAGGATATTCATTTGCCCGATCTTTTCCTTGGCCCTTCTGGTTCAACAAAAGTCGGACTGTTGGTCCCCATCGGCCTTCCGGATCCGAAACTTTCGACCTCAATGGGCGCTCCGCGGGGTGAGTGTCCTCGGAAGCCTATCCAGTGTCAAGCGACGGTTGTCGAGCCGAAACGAGACGAAACGAGACGATGAGAGCGGATCTTCGTAGACGCGGGTATCCAGCCTGGGGCTGCTGCGACCGAAAAGTGCGATACTGGCTCCACAAGCCGTCTGACGAATTTTTGCGAACATGTACCTCTGCTCGGCCGCCCCACGGCTGAAATCCGTTTCTTATACTTGCAGTAGAAAGATTGAGAACCCCGAGCCCTCGTGACAATGCCAAACTCCAAGAACGGACAGAGCCCTCGGCCGCCCCGACCGCTTGTGGTCGACTTGGACGGCACGCTGATCCGGGGGGATCTCCTCTGGGAAGCCCTGATAGGGCTGGTGCGGCAGCGGGCCTGGCAACTCTTTCTGCTCCCGCTTTGGCTGCTTGGGGGCCGTGCGCATTTCAAGACGCAGATTTCCCGCTTTTATACGCCCGACCCATCGATCCTCCCCTATCGGCGCGAGGTGCTCGACTACTGCCACGCCGCCAAGAGAGCCGACCGCCATCTGATCCTGGCAAGCGCGAGCCCCAAGACTTGGGTGGACCCTGTCGCCGAGCACCTCGGCCTCTTCCAGACCGTCCTCTCCAGCCAGGGCGATCGCAATCTGCGGGGGGGCGAGAAACTCGCTGCGATCCGGGTCGAAATCGGCTCCATGCCCTTTGACTACATGGGAGACTCCCGATCCGACGCACCAATTTGGGAAGCCGCCGAGGAAGCGATCGGATTGGGGGACAGTTCGTCGGTCAATCGAGTTTTGTCCAGACATCCGAATTCTCGGATCCTCCCCGACAAGGCGCAGCCCAGGCCCCGGGCGGCCATTCGGGCCATGCGGCCCCATCAGTGGGCAAAAAATGCCCTGGTTTTCGTCCCGATCTTGCTCGCTCATCGAATTGATGATGGGGTCAAGCTCAAGCAAACCGCGGCCTGCTTCCTGCTCTTTTGCATGGTGGCCTCGGCGGGTTATGTCTTCAACGATCTGCTTGACCTTCAGAGCGATCGAGCCCACCCCAGTAAGCACCGACGTCCCATTGCCGCCGGGGATCTCCCCATTCCCCATGCCCTTGGCCTGATCGTCGGATTGCTTTTTGGGGCATTCGCGGCGAGTGCGATCTGGCTCCGCCCCGAAGTTACCTGGATGCTCGGCGCCTACGTGGGGATGAGCTTCGCCTACTCGTCCTACCTCAAACAGACACTCCTCATCGATGTGATTGTTCTCGCAGGGCTCTACACCCATCGGATCCTGACGGGAGGCTTGGCCGCGGAAGTCTCTGTCTCGCCCTGGCTCTTGGCCTTTTCGGCCTTCTTCTTTCTCAGCTTGGCCTTCGTGAAGCGATACCTCGAACTGGTTCACGCCCGAGAGCGAGACCATCAAGTCCTCGCGCGAAGGGCATACCAAGTTGGCGATTTGGGGCTGGTTGAAAACATGGG
>LWDU01043767.1_pt3 | contig 13010 bp, 28 predicted proteins | sample 727161 | NCBI WGS metagenome assembly LWDU01 (sample SAMN04566230, study PRJNA314399) | hydrothermal vent metagenome | isolation source: deep sea hydrothermal plume seawater | place: Mexico: Gulf of California, Guaymas Basin | collected 2004-07-11 | reverse complement strand
GCAACTACGAGCATCAGTTAAACGTCGATTGCGTGAAAAGGCATCATCCGCCCTGGAGAAGCTGTTTTACATCTACTACTTCAGGTTGGAGCCGGCTTTCGATTTTGAGGATATTTTTTCTGAGGTGAAATTTGAAGATGGAAATGGAATCAGTGAGTGAGCTGTATCAGACAGTGGTGGCCGACCCCCCATGGATGGAAAGGGGCGGCGGCAGGATTAAACGTGGCGCAGATCGGCACTATGAACTGCTAAACGTGCCGAACATAATTCAGAGCGTGAATCAGTGTGAGTACTGGGATCAGGTTGCCGATAATGCTCACCTCTACCTGTGGGCTACCAACAATCACCTGCCCGATGGCCTCAAGGTGATGGATGCCTTGGGATTCAAGTACATCACCAACGTGTGCTGGGTTAAGAACTCAATCGGCCTGGGGCAGTACTTCAGAGGGAAACACGAGCTCTGCCTCTTCGGCACGCGGGGTCGAGGTGTGAGTGTCCGGACGCCCGACAGGACCATAAGCTCCGTGATCCAGGCCAAAAAGACTGGGCACAGCAGAAAGCCGCTGAGCTTCTATAACATGGTCGAGCAGCGAAGCGACGGACCCTATCTCGAACTGTTTGCACGGGGTAAGAGACCCGGATGGACCACGTGGGGCGATGAGGCGAAAATTATCGTGCAGATCTGATCTGAGTGTGGTATAATAGTCTTGTCGGCGGCGCTGGGTCGCCAATCAAGGAAGGTAGATATGCTTCGAGCAGCCCTAGAGCACGATCGCACTTTTAAAGAGTGGCGTCGTCATCACCTGGATCATATTCTGACTATCGAAGACCTAGGTGCCCTCAATTCAGACTGGCGTCCGGGAGTCCCTGCAGCGCTGTTGGTTTCCTGCGTGTGCGATCAACAAGTAGGCCGATTTCGTAAAGGCCAACGTGCCCGGACACAAGGCGGCCAACGCGTCTGTCCTCGTTCCATGGGCGATCGTACCCGTCAAGAGCAGCGCTCAGATCTAGATTTTCGTGAATGGCTGCAGGGCGAATTAGGGGGGCGCAATGAAAGTCGGTGACCTGGTGAGGAACACATATAGTCACCCAACGCTCCTGCCGGACGGTCATCCGACCGTTGGAGTTGTGGTGGAGTTGCCAAAAGAAAACGACAAGTACCCTCAGGTTTTAGTCGCGGTTCTCGGGAATCTCGACTTGTGGTGGGCCTCGACGACAGAGGTGGTAAAGTGAATATCCCACTCCAGACATTTCAAGTCGGTGATCTGGTATCTGCAGCAGATAAAACTGCATATCAAACGCTGTGGGAAGGCACAGGAGTCTTGGTTCGTCCGGATGAAGGCCGAACGTATGTAGAGTGGTCTAACTCTTGGGAAATTCTCTGTGACGATGGACAGATTCGCGTGGTTGATGGTGGAGACATCGAGGTGATCAGTGAAAGTCGGTGACTTGGTAAGGAGAAAGAATATTTCTTCATGGCGAGCAGCGGAATCCAAGGGCAAGAAAATTGCGATCGTCTTGTCCTTGCAGATGGGAGGCAGGAATCCTCCCCAGCTGGTGGCTACTGTGTTTGCCGAAGGACAAATTTGGGACATTTCAGAAGCACTAATTGAGGTGGTGAAATGAAAGTTGGTGACCTGGTTAAGATGAAGTGGTCGACCTTTGCCTCCCTGCGCCGGGCCAAGAGGCAGGGGTTCCCCGCCGATGAGGTCGGCCTGGTGGTTGAAGAGGCTCATGGGGCGGCCAAGATTGCCTTCCCATCACAGGGCAGCAAGATGCGCGCCCTTCTCAAGATCAATTTGGAGGTCGTCAGTGAAGGCCGGTGACCTGGTGATGCTGCGAGAGTGCATATATCAAGGCAAAACTGGAATTATTCTCAGCGCCCACGAACCTGCTAGATTCGACCTGGGAACAGAACTGTACTATGTCTTCAGCGAGGCAGTCGTGAGGTGCTTCACCGGCAACCAATTGGAGCTAGCATGATTAAATATATTAAAGACAAGCCCAGCGGCCCAACGCCGATTGAGATCGATCTCACTGGACCTAATGGAAACGCACATTGTCTTCTGGGCACGGCGAAAGGTCTTTGTCGTCAGTTGGGATATGACAAATTCCGTACGGACTGCATCCTCGAGGAGATGATGCTGACCGACTACGAGGGGCTCCTCTATACTTTTGACCGGGAGTTCGGGACACTCGTAACTCTGTGGAGATAATTAATGAGGATAGGGGATCGACAAAAGATGACCACCGACTGGAAGTGGCGCCAGGCAGCTGATGACATCCTTAAGGAGGAAGATCACCAGAAGGTCCTAGATTGGTGGTCGGAGTTCGGTGCCTTTATGACGTCCCAGGTGGATGAGCAACAATCCTTGAATGAGAGGCATCGGCAATTGATCCTGGACATGTGCCAACAAGTCTCTAGCCGCGTGGTCGAGGCCTCGCGAGCAGTGCATGGCAGGGGGAGGGTCAGATGATTACCTTTGAAATACCGAGCTGGTATGGCGCAACAATCGGAGTTGTCGCCCATCCGCCACTAGACGAGCAGGGGTGTTGGACATGTGACATTTCGATTGATGGTGAACTCCTGCGCCGCGACATTCCGTGCGAACACAATGTGCTCTGGAAAACGTTGCAGGATGTTCCGGCTCACAGGGGCCGGGTGATTCTCGAGATTTTCGGCCGAATTCAAGAGGTTGCATATCCATGAAGACCACTATCAGGAGTCTCATTATGCAGACACAAATTGAATTGCAGTGTCTCTTGAAAACGGTTTTAACACTCAAGGAATTCCTGCCGGCTGGACCTTCAAAGGAGATACTGGACCTGGTATCCATCAAAGCTGCTGATCTCCAGAGTCCTGTGAGAGACCTCGGCACCGACCTAACCGAAGAGCAGCTGTCTCACTTTCGAGAGTTGCAACCCAATAGATCAACTTCTGAATCAGAGGATGTTTAATGTCGTTAGCAATGTCTCCCAACTGGCCAATTGGTTCGCTGTGCGCTCTTGCCCGCGTCCGTCAGAGGACCCATCCCGGGCTCGTCATCGCAATGGTTGTGGGAAACCGCAAAACAATGAGAGGCTCCATACCCACCGGTGATCACCAGGTTTTGGTTGAAGGAGAACTGCGTTACGTCTGGAGCACTCAGCTTCGGAAGTTGAAGTGGTTGGAAAGAGGAGCGAACCTGTGAGGGGGGAGAGCAACGTGCATAGGGATGGCGATCTGGTGTGGATACTTGGAGCGCTCTACGACGACGAGGGGGATCATACCCATTTCGTGGGGCCGGGCATCCTGCTGGAGTCTAACTACATCTCCATCTCTCCCGAAGATACCGGCTGCCACTATTGGACGGTGGCAGCCAACGAGGGTATCTGGAACTGTTTTGAGGATGGCCTGGAAGCTTGCATCCCCACGGTGGCGGCGTGACGATTAGAGTTGGGGACCTAGTGCGGCTCAAGAGGGGCGCTTCTGTATCTGCAGACTTATTGCCATGGATGTTCCCAGACCCAGACGGCAACTTCCTCATTCCCTGCGACGAAATATCTCAACAGATCTTTGATCAGCCCATGCTGGTTGTCGAGGTAGAGACGAAGCTGTTCCATACTGATATAGACATTGACCCAGTCATCACAGTGATCTCGCACAAGGTGGGGCTGGCAAAATTTGCTTGTGAGGACCTCGAGGCTGTAGATGAAAGTGGGTGATCTGATCATTATAAGTTGCACACCAGCATGGGGGCTAGCCGGATGCGCCTCGCATCGTGCAACATGCTCTTGTCGGCGGCAGGTGGGGATTGTCCTCGAAGTGAAGGAGTCTAAGCCTTTGTTCGATTCGCGGGCACAGGCAGCAGTGCTAGCATACACATCTGGCCATTATGGTGGAATGGATTGGTTTCTGGAGTCAGAGTTTGAATTGCTCAGCAAAATTCCGGCCGGGAAGATAAATGCCAAGAATGAAAATAAATATTAGTGTTAGGAGGAATTAGAGAGAATGGACCCTTACAGTATTCTTGGCGTATCAGAGGACGCCGATGAGAAGACCATCAAGAAGGCTTATCGCACCTTGGCAGCGGAGCACCACCCGGATCGCGGTGGTGACGCTGAGAAGTTTAAGACGGTGGCCGAGGCCTACTCCATCCTATCCGACGATCAGAAGAGGGCCGAGTACCATGCATCACAACACCATGGCTTCAGGATCGACGATCTATTTCGCGGCTTCGGTGGATTCAATCCCTTTGAGGAATTTTTTGGAAATAGACAGGCTCAGCGTCAACGGGTTAAAAAGGATACCGAGGATTCAGATATTCAATTTGACGTGAGGGTCTCCCTGGACCAGATTAAGCAAGGCGTGAGTCACGTTCTGACCTTCGAGAGAAATCAGTCCTGTCAGGAGTGCAGCGGTAAAGGGGGCGACGGCAGAAAGGCGTGCGCACCCTGTGGTGGCAGTGGATCTCGTGTCGCCAGGCACAGTGCTTTTTTCGTCCAACACGTCACATGTGAGGCGTGCGGCGGCCGTGGTATTTTCTTTGAACAGCCCTGCTGTGCATGCAACACCCACGGCTACGTCAAGGTCAGGGATCAGGTGACCATAAAATTGGGAGAAGATAAGTAGCTATTGCTGGACCTGGAGCATAAATATTAAAGACAGGAGGAGTATAATGAGAATCAGCAAGAATCAGATTCATAGGATCGTCAGGGAAGAGAAGAGGAGATTGGTCGAGCAGAGCGGGCCTCTCGAACTGGCCCGGGTCATCAACAAGCACTACGTGACGCCCCCAGAGCCGCCGCAGGAAGTCCTGGACGTCCTGGAGGCATACACTGACGGCATGGCTGAGGCGTGGAGCCTGCAGTGGGATCCGGGCGATCCGGTCATGCGGTCGTATGGACAGGACGCGTGGGATATGCAGGCCTCGGATGCTTCTGTACAGTTGCACGATCAGATTCTGGCCATCCTGGAGACGCCCGACGAGTCTGGCCATATAATCCAGCGGGTTGAGGAAGAGGCTGATTACGTCGAAGAGCAGCTGCACAACGGCGAGTTCTACAGGGACTCTGGTGGCGTAACATATTAAAGACTTGAAGAACAAGTCGATGATGTCGAAGAGCAGCTCCACAACAGCGAGTACTACAGAGGATAACATAATGCCCAACAGACCAATGTTGAAGAGGGGATCCCGCGGTGAGGCGGTGCGTACCCTGCAGACCATGCTGAAGGCCCTGGGATACTACCAGGCATATGCGATCGATGGGAAATTCGGTCCCGGGACAGAGAATGCAGTCGAGGAGTTCCAGGAGGATGTGGCTCGTCTGAGTATTGACGGCATCGTTGGACCCAACACATGGGGCGCCCTCGATGGCGGTCTGGTGTCCACTCCCGAAGACTCAACTGAGAATGATGCTCCTGCCGGGCTGTCGTGCGACGATGAGACATGGGCTGCCTGGTGCAAGCTCGTTGCTCTGGTCACCACGACACCGGTGAAGTATGGACCAGGCCGTGGAGCATTCGATGAGCCGAACATGAGGTGGCTGATTCGAGACAAGGCCGGCAACTATCCGCGCGGTTCGAACCTCGGCTACCATGCATTTGTCTGCAGCACGTGGACCAACTTTGCATGCGGTTACCTTTTGCGTTACGGGGAGATATACACTCCGACGGGCGGGATGCCCTCCTGGACCGGGGTCTGTGAGTCCGACAAAAGCCTCCACCCGGTGCCCGGCCTACCTGGAGCTAGCTACCGTGGCTATGGCGAGTACATGACCAAGGTGGCACCGAACGTCAAGGACCTCCACTTGGCAACGCTCTATAACATGAGGAAGGAGCTTCCAACATTCATAACTGCAGCCCAGTCCTCGCGCAAACGGAGCTGGTGGAATTATCACCACTGCACCATGTTCGTGATCAACCACCGGGAGGAGGGCAGCCCAATGTACAGGATTGCGGCCGACGGTTATAAGGGCCGACAAGGCTTTTCCAGGACTCCAATGGTGTACACAAAAATTACACAGGACTACATAGATCGCTTTGATGCCAAACACCGCCTCAGGTGCTATTCCATTACTGGACTGGACAAGGTGAAAGATCAGCCCATCTATCCTGTGGAGCTGGAATGAGGATCACAAGGCGACAGCTGAGGAATATTATTGCAGAGGCTCTGGGCTCGGCCAGGCAGGGCCTGCTGTCCGAAGAGCTGACGCGGACGGACAAGAAGGAGATCGAGCGCATTGCGCGCAAGCAGGCCCAGAAGGAGATCGTCAAGGTTGTCGGCAATGACTTGGCCAAGACCATCAAGGAGGAGGTCAAGAGGGTCCTGAAAAACAAGGCCACCAAGGACGAGATTGCAGACGTCACTCGGGCCGTCATAAAGAAGATCATTGATGAGATTAAAATCTAAACAATGAACCAGGAGCGAGATATACTGTGCACAACATTTCGATTGAGATGTTGCACTTTGAACCACGCAAGAGGAGCACCATGTCTTACAAGGCAGAGTACATTTGGATCGACGGCACGACACCAACTCCCAATCTTCGCTCCAAGACGAAGATCATCCCTTCCGGCGAGTCTCCTCCCGTGTGGGGCTTTGACGGGTCCAGCACCAACCAGGCCTCAGGCGACGCCTCCGACTGCGTTCTGAATCCGCAGTTCGTCTGTCCGGATCCGATCCGCTGTGGGGACCATAAGCTCGTCCTGTGCGAAGTGTTGTTTCCCGACGGCACCTCTCACTGGTCCAACACACGCCGGGAGTGCGCGCACACCGCGCATCACTGGCAGTCTCATGAGACCATCTTCGGCTTTGAGCAGGAGTACACATTCATGACGATTAATGGTACGCCTCTAGGACTAGTTGATGCGCGCACAGAGCTCAGGGAGGGCAGAAATAAGCCTCTTCCCCAGGGTCCATATTACTGTGCTGCAGGGGCCGGTTTGGCGATCGGTCGCGATGTCGTTGAAGAGCATTTGGATGCGTGCCTGGCAGCCGGCCTGAAAATTTCTGGCATCAATGCGGAGGTCATGCCCGGGCAGTGGGAGTTTCAGGTGGGGCCGGTCGATGCCGTCACCGCATCAGACCAACTCTGGGTGGCAAGGTGGCTCCTGCATCGAATTGCCGAGAATCATGGGGTGGCCGTTTCCTTCGATCCCAAGCCAGCAGCCGGTGATTGGAATGGCGCCGGCTGCCACACCAATGTTAGCACCAATGAGATGCGCGAGTCCTATGACGCATGCATCAAGGCGTGTGAGAGCCTGGGGGAGCGGCACTCCCTCCATATTGAACGGTATGGCCACGACATTGAGGACCGGCTCACGGGAGACCATGAGACCTGCTCCTACCGGAACTTCAGGTATGGGGTCTCAGATCGCGGAGCCTCAGTTCGGATCCCCTGGCAGGTCCATGCGGAGGGCAAGGGCTACATCGAGGATCGACGTCCCAACTCGAACTGTGATCCGTATGTTGTCTCTGAGATATTGATAGAGACCATCTGCTCTGCTCTGGATTAAATTTATCCGTTCAATCATTTTCGTGCAGAAGTTATTCATTCTGTAGTATAATTGACATGTCGGTCGGCTAGTGTAGCTCAATTGGTAGAGCAGCTGCCTTGTAAGCAGCAGGTTGCGGGTTCGAGACCCTCCACTAGCTTTGAATACAGCAGGAGACTGTAATTGCAATGAAAGAATCCCCAAGAGGAAAGAAATTTCGGCCAACTCACAAACCGTCTTGGATCCGAAATTGGTTGGTTCATAATCTGCTGGCCCATCCCTTGAGTGAGCTTGCTTGGTGGGCACTGCGTCCCTTTTCGAGGACTCGGGCTGAACGGCTCTCCTCCTGGATACACGATAGAACTATTCCAGAGTGAATTCGTGAAAGTAAAGAATCGAAATCCAATAGCAGTTGCCTTGCAGAAGCGCTCAGGCTCTTTTGCCGGCCGTCATAGGAACAAGGCCCTCCGCGGAGGAGGCAAGGGAAAAGGCAAGTTTGGTCGACACCCTAAACACAAGGGAAGGAGATAGCATGAAGAAAGGACGCCACATATTTGTTGGGGACGTCCATGGAATGAGTGAGGCGCTGCGTTCACTTCTTGAAGAGCTTAAGCCCGTTGAGGGCGACGAGCTCATCTTTGTGGGCGACCTCCTCGATAAGGGTCCGGACTCTGTCGGGGCTGTCGGTCTGGTTCGGGAACTGTCCGAGGATGGCCCCTTTGAGGTTGTCCTCGTCGAGGGGAACCACGAGGACAAGCACCGCCGGTATCGGCGCAACCTGTCGGTCCGGCCGGCCGTTGCCGCTGAACAGGCTGAGCGCGGCCCGGCCATGGCTGCGATCACTGAGGCCCTGTCTCCTGAGGACGTCGCGTTCCTTGATACAGCCGTCCTCTTTCATCGGGTCCTGGATCACGGGATGCTGGTCGTCCACGGTGGAATCCCCGGTGACATGTCGGAGTTTCCGGCGTCGCTCGAGGAGGTTGCTGCTCTGACCGGCAAGGCCAAGCGGAGGGCTTCTCTGCTGCTCCGTACTCGGTTCGTGTCGGCGGAGGGAGGCGAGTTCCTGAAGCTGGGCGCCGCGGCTCCGGGCGATCCCTTCTGGGCTGAGGCCTATGACGGTCGATTTGGGCATGTTGTCTTTGGCCATGAGCCGTTTATGAGCGGTCCGGGTCTGTTCCCCAACGCCACCGGTGTGGACACGGGTGCAGTGAGCGGTGGGTCCCTGACGGCGCTGGTCGTCCAGGCATCTGGGGAGCAGGCGTTCGTGTCTGTTCCCACCCGGCCGGAGGGTGTAAAATGATAGTCGGCGACCTGGTTCAGCACCCCGGTGGGATGGTCAATGTCTGCCGCAACACCTATAGCAAAGGCCTCATCCTGGAGATAAAAGAGGCTGGGTCTGAGGCCGGCCGGGTCGTGATGTGCCTCGTCCTGTGGGGTGGAGAGTTCTGGCCAATGCTATACAGAGAGACGGATCTAAGGGTGATCAGCGAGGCTAGCGATGGAAGTCGGTGATCTGGTAAGAATGCGCCTGTACCCGAGCGATTTCGCAGACCCATGGGGGATCGGCCTCGCTGTGGAGCTCGACGAGCGACCGAGACCGATTCATCTGAGGCATCGAATGGCCCGGCGCTTTGACGTTGCCGTTCTGTGGTCCGGGCTCGACGACATCAACTGGGAGGATTCGGACAATTTGGAGGTGGTGGATGAAGCCCGGTGACCTGGTGAGGAGAAAGGGCACCGAATGGCTGGCCCTTGTGCTCGAAGTTCGGGGCAGTTTCGTTCGAATCATGTGGAATGATGCCGTTGTCGGTGATATTGATGGGTGCTCCGCATCCCTGATGGAGGTGATCAGTGAAATTTCGGACTAGCATCTTGGACGGCAAGACTATGGTCGTCGAGCTAGAGGTGGCGGACGAGGGACAGTTGGTGGATCTTCTGGAGGAATTTGGGGACGGCTATGCTGTCTTCGGCGAGGATGTGCCAGTCCCCATAGCAGTCATTGACGGCCGACTGATGAAGGAGGATTGGTGCACAGCGGACCACTTGCTTGCCATCGAGGCGCATGAGTTGGGACACATTCGGACCGGCTCAAGGAGCGAATTGGCAGCCGAGCAGGAGGCCATTAGGCTGCTCGAGTCCACCGATCATTCAGCTGCAGCTGCCCTTCTTTGGTCTCGTGGAATCATTAATTCTGGTTCCTAAATCCTTGCAGGATAATATTTATTTTCGTGTAGATGCACTCCTGGTGTGGTATAATAGTCTTGTCGGTCGGGCGAGGTGCCTGAATCGTGAGGACCTCTGAGGAGGGGCAAATGAACAAATTAGCTTTGGCAGTCATCAAGGACATTCTCACTAAGTACCCCAAGGGTTCAGCCGGCAATTTGCTCCCGGACCACTACGAGGAGTACAGCGATTGGTGTGAGGTCGGAGAATACTATAAGAATTTTGTGACTCCCAAAGGAGAGGGGACCTTTGGCTACTCGGCGGAGGAGATCCTCGCGGTGGCCTTGGCAGACCTTGGTCTCGGCGTGAAGCGCCGCATCAACGTCTCCGATTGGGAAGACACTGTCAGGAACCTCTGGCCTGAGGCTAAGAAGGGGACCGTGAGCCGCAGGGCGCGTCGGCTCTGGCACCGCATCGGCAAGGATGCTAGTAAGATCTGGCGCGCCGGAAAGACGGCTGGAATCTACCGAGTCAATTTCGGCAGCCGCTGGGATGACAATGCCGGTCATGTGTATGCCTGGGGCGCCAGTTCCGAGGATGCGAAGATCGTTGCGGAGACGATGTGCTCCCATGCCTTCTGCGGTCTCAAGGCTTCTTCTTCCAAGCTGTGGACCCTCGAGGAGGCGCCGGCGCTAATCCGGCTTAACAACGCCGCGTCGCGACGGGCAGAGAAGTCCATCAAGGAGACGAAGGCGGAGCTTATCAAGCTCGCGGCCACCCTTGAGTCCCTCGAGGCCCGAAAGGGCGTCATCGGCGGGTTCTCTGCCTTGCAGATGTGTGCCCTGCTTGACGATGAATCTCTTTTGGCAGAGTAGATCATTTTCGTGCAAAGACCACCCGAGTGTGGTATAATAGACTTGTTGGTGGGACAGGCCCACTTTAAGTGTTAACAACTCAGGAGACAAGATGAAGCTCAAAGTTCAACAGGATATCGAGTTTGGTGCGAATATCCTTGACCTCGAGGTCCCGGACGCTCTGAGGAACAAGGTGCTCACCGGTCTCGATTGGTTTGACTGTGCATTGGGCGGTCAGGGTTTCACGCCGTCGGCCGTCTCCCTCTTCACGGGGGAGCCTGGATCCGGCAAGACCACAATGATGCTCACTCTGGCCAATGCGCTGACCCGAAAGGGCGCGCTGGTGGTCTTCAACACCGCTGAGGAGAGCCTCTATCAGGTCAAGCTCGTGGTCGAGAGGCTGCGCCTGGGTCGCGGATTCCGTGTCGGACAGGAGACTCACACTCCGACTCTGTTGGAGAAGTGTGATGCCTTGAGGGCCAAGAACCCCAACAAGCCGTTCTTCCTCATCGTTGACAGCCTGCAGTGCATGGACGATGGCAAGTACAAAGGTGGTTACATCAACAGCAAGTCCGCTGAGAGGTCGCTGGCCTTGATCACTGACTACTGCAAGGAGCACTACTGCAACTCTGTGGTCATCGGTCAGGTGAACAAGAGCGGGACTTCGGCCGGCAGCAACAAGCTCCGGCACATGGTCGACTCCATGCTGCACCTCAGTGTTGAGCGCAAGGACAAGGACCTCGAGGGGTGTCGCGTGCTGCAGACCACCAAGAACCGCTTCGGCGGCGCCGGGATCAGCATCTACTTCGTGCTGGACGACCGCGGCTTCGATGAGGTCGCCAGGGTCCATGCTTCCGGATGATTAGTTAGCAAAGAGAGAGGAGATCACAATGAGTGCATATGTCAGTCCAAACGCCAAGTCCGGTGCAGAGCTCAAGCGTTGGCTCAAGGCCGGCGTGGAGGTCGAAGTCTTTAACCCCGGTATGGGCACCGTGCCATTCAACGGCACTGTCTATCTCGAGGGTCCGCACTATCCAGCCCCCCACAAGTGGTGGCTGGAAGGGACGATGAAGGATGGCAAGCTCGTCAAGGTCAAATAACAGGAGGAGGAAATATGTCAAGGTACTACAGAGGAAGATATCGATCCGATGCATGGTTTGTGGACGGCGGAGCCAACGATGAGGGCTACCACTACCGCCACTGTTACGAGTGCAGTCGGGAGACCGAACATGGGGTCTGCGAGGGGTGCATTCCCTGCTTGGACAGGAGCATGCGAAAGCACCGGCCTGTGAAGTCCGCAAAGCCGGCAGGGAAATCCCCGTCCTCGTGATGGGGTTATGGTGAATGTAGCTCAATTGGAAGAGCACCGGGTTGTGTCCCCGGAGGTTGAGGGTTCGAGCCCCTTCATTCACCCTGGGTTTAGGAGAGGTGGCCGAGTGGCTGAAGGCACTCGCCTGCTAAGCGAGTATGGGTTGATGCCCATCGAGGGTTCGAATCCCTCCCTCTCCGCTGGAAAGGATATGCCCGGAGGGGTGGCTGAGTGGTCGAAGGCGCCGGTCTTGAAAACCGGAAGGTGTAGAAGCTTCGTGGGTTCGAATCCCACCCCCTCTTTTGTACATACAGTTGTGCATCATATATAGATGATACAGAGGAACTCTATGAGCGACACAAGCATACTGCGCATCTTAGCTAATGACTTTGAGGAAGTGGTCGCCTGTCTCGAGGCCGGCCACAAGATCCAAGCCATCAAGAAGCTGCGCAATGCGACCGAGCCCAAGTGCGGTCTGAAGGAGGCCAAGTGGGCAGTGGAGCGCCTGGCGTGTGAGCGTGGCATTGCCCGGCCGTCAACAACCACCCACGCCGACGCCCCCAGGATCGTGTGCGGTCCGGTGATCCGAAAGATGATCCTCAACTATGGTCACGGCGACATCGAGCTTGACCTCGAGGGGATGCAGCTCAAAGCGCTGATGGACATGCAGACCATTGGTCTTGATGCATGTCGGGACATCTTGAATCTGGTTGATGTTCTGGCGGCCTTCTCGGAGGGGAAGGGCATCGGAGTCTTGGCAAATAGTGATCACGATGACGTTGTCATTAAACAACAGGCGGACGGCACAGCAGAGAATAGGCGAGGGAGTTTTCCAGCGTAGCTCAATTGGCAGAGCATCCGGCTGTTAACCGGACGGTTGGTGGTTCGAGTCCACCCGCTGGAGTGAGGGTGAATAGCTCAAATGGCAGAGCAGTCGGTTGAAGCCCGACAGATAGCGGCTCAATTCCGTTTTCGCCCATTCTAGGTCAATAGCACAACTGGAAGTGCCATGGCCTACCACTTTGTGGACCGATAGCTCAGCCAGGTAGAGCAAGGGGCTTTTAACCCCTAGGTCGCGGGTTCGATCCCCGCTCGGTCCTTTTTTGCACCAGTGGCTCAGCTGGTTAGAGCACACGACTGATAATCGTGAGGTCGGTGGTTCAAATCCACCCTGGTGCATTGATCGTTTTCGGGGGGGGGGATTAGC
>LWDU01043950.1_pt1 | contig 13016 bp, 11 predicted proteins | sample 727161 | NCBI WGS metagenome assembly LWDU01 (sample SAMN04566230, study PRJNA314399) | hydrothermal vent metagenome | isolation source: deep sea hydrothermal plume seawater | place: Mexico: Gulf of California, Guaymas Basin | collected 2004-07-11 | reverse complement strand
ACCAGAGCAAATTACCTCGTCTATTAATTCATGAAAAAGTGGAATGTCTTCCAGTCCTCCTTTAGGCTTTACTGCAAAACCTTTCCACATGCCTATAAAACAAAAAACAACATAAAGTCTAATTACCTTGGTTAGACTATTTTTTTCTTGACATACAAAATTTCACTCCATAAGATGTTATCCAATTGTCTCGAATTACTTCCTTCAATTCAGGGGGTTGCTTAAGCCTTGATGAGAAAGTGGGGTAAAAATGGCTCTAACGATGTAGGTGTAATTTATGATTGACTCATGCGGTAAATTAGCAATCCATGTCGTGTTTAAAGGAATCGGAGAGTAACAGAGACTTCGTTAATCCAATCTCATTCAGGGTTTGGGTTGTTTCATTAATCCTATTAAGGAGTTTAGTTATGAATAAAAGAATCGTTAAAACACTTGTTGCGTCATCGGTATTTCTAACTTTTGTAGCTTCATTGTCGACAGTGTATGCAGATGGGAGACTCGAAAAGGTCATGGAATCTAAAAAATTGACCGTTGGTGCTAGAGAGGGAGCTCCCCCCTTCGGATTTGTCAATGAGAAGGGAGAATGGGTGGGATGGTCAATGGATCTCAGTAAGGCTATCCATCAATCCATAGAAAAAAAGCTTGGAACAAAACTCGAGCTTGAATTCAAAGCGATAACACCTCAAACACGTGTCCCATTGATCGTCAACGGTACACTGGACTGGGTTCTTGGCACCACTGGGAAGAATATAAGACGTGAAGAGGTGATAGATTTTTCTTATTTGAACAATGCTGTTTGTGTTCAAATGCTACATCGTAAAAGCAAAAATTTCAAGAGCTACCAAGACCTTGCGGGGAAAAGGGTAGGGGTTACGCTTGGGAGTAATGAATTCAGGACACTCACAGCCATGGGTAAAAGTGGCGAAATCAGTCCGCCGCCAAAAGTCATTGGATTCGAAAAACATTCCCTTGGTTTTCTTGCCCTTCAGCAAGGAAAGACAGATGCCCACGTCACATTGGATGTCACCTTGAACAGTTTGAAACTCAAATCAAAAAATCCTGATGAATGGACCGTTCATGGACCGGAATTATTCTGCATGCCGAATGGAATACTCTTGGCTGAAGACGACTCTGATTGGACTGACACTGTCAATGGCGCCTTGTGTTATTTAGTTAAAACTGGAGAATATGATCGTATTTATAATGACTGGTTTGCAGGTGATAATCCCAAGGCTGGATTTCAAAGGCCGATCCCAATAGCACTCCGGTATGTATTAGACAACCAATGTCCATCAGGATCTGAAAAGTGGATAAAATAGTGATGGGTTAGCCCTTCAAGATAGATTAGTATGGCGTAGGTTCTTCACAACACCTACGCTTTTTTTTGAGATTTTAAGAAAAAAGTCCAATCTTTGTTCATCATTTGAATTGGCCTTATTCCTTTAGGAAAGTCATTATGAGTAAGATCAGATTTGCTGACCGGATGAAAAACATACCATTTTCACCATCGTTAGCTATCATTAAAAGAATTCGTGCGCTTCGTCAGGAGGGAGTTGAGATCATCAACTTTGGTACTAGGGAAGACACACCAACTCATGCAAAATCTGCGGCAATGCAGCACCTGCAAAAAGACGCCGCATCTGCTTATACTGATACACGTGGTACTCCTGAATTGAGAGAGGCAATTGCTTATAAGCTCAAAGCCGAAAATAGCCTGATTGTTGATCCAGATACCGAAATTGTTGCTGCTGTAGGAGGCAAGCAGGGGGTGCTTTCCGCTCTATTGACTTTAGTTGAAAAGGGTGACGAGGTTTTGCTTGAAGATCCGGGTTGGCTCAGTTTTGAACCCATGGTAAGAATGGTGGGTGCTACACCGATTCCAATTCCAATATTCGAAGAGAATGGCTTTAAGCTTAATGTAGATGATCTACGTAAAAAGATTACTCCCAGATCCCGTGTACTAATTCTCTGCGACCCTCACAACCCCACAGGAAGAATGCTGGATAGAGCAGACCTTGAAGGAATCGCAGAGGTTGTTCGACAACATGATTTGCTTGTGATCATGGATGAAGCCTATGAAAGTTTCACCTATGATGGGCGAAAGCATGTGAGTATGGCATCACTCGAAGGCATGTGGGAACGCACCATCTCCATTCAGTCTGCAAGCAAAATCTATAATATGTATGGTTGGCGAGTAGGTTGGGTTGCTGCAAATAAACAATTTTCGGAAAAAATCCAGGCGATCAATTCCCATTCTATTACCTGCCCAACCTCTTTTGCTCAAGCCGGTGTTGCTGAAGCTCTCAGGAATCCGATGGGCTTTGGAGATATTTCAATTAAGCAGCTTATCAAGAATCATCAGTTACAAAGGGACACCCTGGTGACTGGCTTGCGGTCTATTCCTGGCGTTACTTGTGAACTGCCTATGGGCGCATTTTTCGCCTTTCCGAATTTTAAAAAATTTGACATTACCTCAGAGGAATTAAGCACGTATCTCCTTGAAAATGCGGGTGTCGCTACCTGGGCTGGTTCATTTTTTGGCGATCGTGGTGAAGGTCATCTTCGCCTCGTTTTCAATTCACCCGTTCCTGAAATTGAGATCGGGCTAGAAAAAATGGCAAAATCGCTTAATGAATTGTAGTTACTTATGAAATACGATTTTAATTGGGGAATGATGATTGAGGAGCCATATTTGGAGTGGATCCTCGATGGTATATGGATGACCGTTCATCTCGCACTGGTTTCATGGATCATTGCTTTAATTGTTGGAATTTTAATTGGCACGTTCAGAGTTACAAAATCCAGGTGGCTCAGACTGATCGGTGCTATTTATGTCGAGGTCTTTCGAGGAGTTCCCCAGTTAGTACAACTATTTCTTTGGTTTTTCGTTTTTCCGATGCTGTTGTCGGAAGAATGGATGCTTTGGTGGAACGGATTGGATCATGTCCCATATTTCACAGCAGTCATTGCCATCTCTTTATTTACTGGAGCTCGTGTGGCGGAACAAATCCGCTCTGGGATTGCTTCGATCCCTCGGGGACAATTCAATGCTGCCCTTTCTACAGGTCTAACACCTCTGCAAATGTATCGGTATGTCATCATCCCCTATGCATTTCGGGTTGTCATTCCAGCGATAGGATCAGAATTTTTGACGGTTTTTAAAAACACGGCTTTAGCTCTAACCGTTGGTATTGCTGAAACAACTTATACCGCACGTAGCATCGAAACAGATTCTTTCCATGGCATTGAGGCTTACTCAGTGGCTTCCCTAACCTATATGTGTACGACCACAGTAGTGGTTATCTTTATGGGCTGGGTTGAAAGACGTACGCACATTCCAGGATTAATCACTAGGAGATAACAAATGGATTGGTCTGTCATTCTTCCTAATGCTTTATACATGCTAGGTGGCTTAAAGGGAAGTTTTGAGCTGGCAGGGATAACAATAGTTCTAAGTTTCCCTTTGGGATGCCTTCTTGCCATTGGCCGCTTAAGTAGTAATCCTTGGATCAAATGGTTCTGCTCCGCTTTTGTGAATATATTACGCAGTAATCCATTAATACTTATTTTGTTTTGGTTCTATTTTTTAGTCCCTTTTATCATCGGTCGCCCTGTTGGAGACCTGATGTCGGCGGTAATTGCTTTTGTCATTTTTTTTGCGGCTTATTTCGCAGAGATCGTCCGTTCAGGCATCCAATCCGTGGGGATATCTCAAATTCAGGCGGGTCTTTCATCGGGCCTCACCTATTCACAGACCATGCGCTACATTGTGCTGCCTCAAGCAATTCGGTCAATGCTTCCTGCTCTGACGACAGAGTGTATCCTCATCCTTCAAGGCACTACCGTAGCATATGTAATTGGTTACAGTGAAGTGCTTCATCGGGCATCACTTGTTGCCGAACGAACGGTTCGTCCCGTGGAAATATACTTGTTCATTACGGTGATTTTCCTTTTGATCTGTTATTCTGGATCCTTGCTATCACGTTATTTTGAAAAGAGAATATAAAATGCCAGAACCGATTATTCAGTTAAAAGACGTCCATGTGGCCTATGGAGATTTTAAAGCCCTTGACGGTGTTTCAACTGATGTAATGCCAGGCAATTGTATTGTCATTTGTGGTCCAAGCGGTTCAGGAAAAAGCACACTGCTACGATGCATCAATGCACTAGAAGAATTTCAAAGTGGTGAAATTATCGTAGATGGCACCAGTGTGAAAACCTGTAAGGATTTGCCGGGGCTAAGGTTAAATATTGGCATGGTTTTTCAGCACTTTGAGCTATATCCCCACATGTCTGTGCTAAATAATGTGACATTGGCACCTATCAAAGCTAAAAAATTACCCAAAGCCCAAGCGGAGGAAATTGGCCGGAAAGTTCTGGATCAAGTCGGCATTCTAGATCAGGCAGAAAAATTCCCTGCTGAATTATCTGGCGGACAACAGCAACGAGCAGCCATTGCAAGAGCGCTGGCACTGGAACCCAAGCTCATTCTGTTTGATGAGCCAACCTCAGCCTTGGATCCCGAATTGATTTCGGAAGTGTTAAAAGTCATGTTGAAGCTGGCACAAACAGGCATGACAATGTTGGTAGTTACTCATGAGATGGGATTTGCCAAGGAAGTTGCTGATGAGATTATTTTCATGGATCAAGGGAAAATAATCGAGCATGGAAGCGCCGATGAGTTTTTTACAAATGCGAAATCTGAGCGAACTCGCGAGTTTCTTGACAAAATTCTACACAAAATTTGATTCAATCCGTTCCTCTATCCGAGGGATCAACTCCAATCGTCTGGTGGAAATGAGTCAGATAAGCACTTTGTCTATCCCCTTTTTCGATCATTTCAGTACGTCGAATTTCTGTAGCCTCTTGGTCAATCACCTCATCTCTGATGACCACTCCATATACATCTAAGGCATATTCTACTGTAATCAATTCATTCATGGCATCGTAAAGTATTTTTTGAGGGTCTCGCTCAAGCGGGTTACCATACCCCCCACCCCCAGCTTGGATGTGGAGAAATTCGTCATCACGATTCATAGGGATGCTCTCCATGGGACAAACAGGGAGCAGTTTTTGTTCAGATCCGGAATTAATGATGTTCCAGGAAGGGGTTCCTGGCAGACCACCTTCAAGGCCATAAGGCAGGACCTTCCGCCGGTCCGATCGCATGACCAGATGAGCCTTGTCCGCCAAGAGTCGATATCCACGCATTAGAGCATGCCCACCTCTTGAGCGCCCAGGTCCGCCGGAATTCTGCACAAATCCATAACGAGTGATTTCTATAGGTTGCTGAGATTCCAGTAATTCAACGGGAGTATTACCAAGATTTGCTGCCGGATTAGAAATGCCCTCGTATCCATCGCGTTTTTTACTGCCGCCCCAACAACCCATCAGCCCACCGGAAATCAGAAACGGAGTATTATCTTGATGACGGCCTGCAATATGTGGTGCTGAGGACCCTCCTTCATTGGCCGCGGGGATACGATTGGGTAAAATCTGTGCAAATGCTCCCAGAAGGGTGTCGAACATACGAAAACAAATAATACCTCTCGCTCCACACGCAGCTGGTTCAATGGGATTAACAATTGAGCCAAGGGGTGCGCTGACCTTGATTGCACGCATATATCCTTCGCAATTGGGAATCGGTGCTTGTATTGCACACCTAACTGCCAGATAAGCCATTGCTTTGGTAGTGGGCATCGGTCCATTAATGGCGGCATTGACCTGTTTTGAGGTTCCCTTCCAGTCAATGAAAATTTCATCTCCTGAGATATTCACAGTAGCCTTAAACCGAATAGGATCCGGATTTTCTCCAAAACCGTCCACCCAATCCACATAGCTGTAGACTCCATCAGGTAAATCTGTAATCTCTGCTCGGATAAGTCGTTCGGCGTAGTCGTGGAGTTCTTCTGTATACTGTCGAAAGGTTTCCGACCCATAACGTTCAATCAATTTGGAAAACCCCTGTTCTCCTTTTCCACATGCTGCGAGTTGTGCCCGAATGTCTCCCAACACTTGGATGGGCTGACGGGTATTTCGTTCGATGATGCGAAATATGGCTTCGTTGGGCTTTCCGGCTTCATAGAGTTTGAGAATCGGCAGCCGCAATCCTTCTTGAAAAATCTCAGTTGAGTAAACGGCCATTCCTCCAGGAGCCATCCCTCCCACATCAATCTGATGTGCTAGGGTGGCGACAAAACCCTCAAGTTTATTATCTACAAATACTGGCCTTATTATATAGAAATCGGGGAGATGCATCCCTCCTGCACCATAGGGATCATTGAAAAGAAAAACGTCTCCAGGTTGGGCGTCTTCACCATAGAGATCCATCAATTTCCCCATGGCATCGGGGAATGACCCAAGGTGAACCGGAGTGGTTAGGCCTTGGGCAATGATCCGCCCCTTGTGGTCACAAACAGCGGTCGAGTAGTCCATCGAATCACGGACAATATTAGAATAGGCAGTGCGCATGATGACCAATGCCAATTCATCACCGATGGCATTTAGTGCATTTTGAATCACCTCTAGCGTTATTGGGTCAATTCTTTTTTTCATAGATTAAATATCCGATGAGATAGTCATATTGGCGAAGTCGTCCACCGAGACTTTACATCCCTGAGGGACTACACACGTTGAATCATATTCTTCGATGATCAAAGGCCCCCGAATTTTTTTTCCTACTAGTTCGCTTCGTGAAAGAACCGGTGTCGATATCAATCCAGCACCAGAGCCAAAATAGGCCATACGTTCCGTCTTTGTTCCAATATTCACCTTTTGAGTTTTTATCAGGGATGGCTGTTTAGAATAAGATGAGTCTTCCAATGAAATCCGGGCAATGACCCTAATGTTCACCATTTCTACAGGATCGAGCTCTGATTTGTGCGCATAAGTACGAAAATGTTCCTCATGAAATGCTGCGGTCATTGCCTTCAGATCTGGTAATCCTTCGCCTTTCACCGGCACGGTCAATTCATATGCTTGCCCGCGGTAGCGGATATCCGCATAACGATAAATCTCAGTTTTGGCTGGATCGTAACCTTCCTTTTCAAATAAGGTCAGCGCTTCATCAATTAACTTGAGGTAGGCGTGATGAATGTCCTCCGGATTGAGGTCCTGTATATTGCCTTGGAATGATTTGACGAATTCATGCTCCGCATCAGAAACCATCAGTCCATAGGCACTTAATACACCAGGATTGGGCGGAATCAATACCTGATTCATAGCTAATTCTTGGGCGATGGCTAGCGCAACGACTGGACCGTTTCCCCCAAAGGCGATCAAGGTGTAATCCCTTGGATCTCGGCCCCGATAAGTGGAAACCGCTTTTACGGCGCGAACCATGTTTGCCACAGCTATGGTGAAAACCCCGAATGCTGCCTCAAGCAACGGCTTGTCTAGGTGGGGGCAGACTTGCTCTTCAATGGCTCGTCTTGCTTTTTCAGGCTCAAGTTTCAAAGAGCCTCCGACTAAATAGTCTGGATTTATATATCCCAGAATTAACAGGGCATCGGTGATGGTCACCTGTTCCCCTCCTTTTCCATAACAGACTGGACCCGGCACGGAAGCGGCACTCTGTGGGCCTACCTGCAATAGGCCACCTTTATTCACCCAAACTAGACTACCTCCGCCCGCACCAATCTCGGAAACATCGATGAAAGGCAATTTGATAGCATAGCCAGCACCTTTTACCAATTTACTGGATAGGTTTATGCCAGCGCCAATCTCATATTCATTAGTTTTCGCTGGTTCCCCATTCTCCACAAGTGCAGTTTTTGTGGTCGTTCCTCCCATGTCTAAAGTGATGACGCTGGACAATCCTGCTTGTTTTGCGATGCGGGCAGCAGCGATCACTCCAGCGGCCGGTCCAGATTCTACTATATAGGCAGGTTTAATAACGGCGGAATCCACACTCATTTGCCCTCCGCTCGATTGCATGATATGCAAGGGGCAATTTATACCCGCTGATTGCAGTCTATTGGTCAGTGAATCCAAATAACGGCTCACCACAGGCCCTAAAAACGCATTCACAACTGTGGTGCTTGTTCTTTCATATTCCCTGATTTCAGGTAGAATTTCGGAGGAGCAGCTAATGAAAACGCTTGAAGGCAAAATTTTTCCAATGAGTTCCGCTACTCTTCGTTCATGATCTGGATTGGCGTAGGAATGTAAAAGGCAAATCGCAACGGATTCCACCTCAGCCATTCGTAACCGCTCGGCAGCAGCCATTACAGTCGATTCGTCCAGTGGAATCCGCACCGTTCCATCCGGCCCTAACCGCTCTTTGACTTCAAGACGATAACGCCTCTGAATTAATGGTTTTGGCTTTATATAATCAAGATTAAACAATTCGGGAATTCGTATACGCCTGAATTCAAGAACATCGCGAAATCCTTCGGTTGTAATCAACCCTGTTTTAGCACCTTTGTCTTCGAGAACCGCATTAGTAGCAACGGTTGTTGCATGCACCAAGTAATCAATCTCAGTAGGAGAAATGCCATGTTCTGTAAATATTTCTTTCAGCCCATCTATAATACCTTCCCCATAATCTTCAGGGGTTGAGGATGTTTTTTTTGTGTGAAGGGATCCATCGCTACCTGAAAGCACGATATCGGTGAATGTGCCGCCGATATCAATTCCTACCCTAATAAGTCGTGACTTTGACATGAGTTATAGCCTTATTTTGTTGAAATTTTTAAGATTTAAAAGTATATACTTAAGATTTTTTTGATTGAGTGAATAAAAGCTGTAGGTCTTTCTTCTATGGATCAGGTTTACTTTTTCAACTAAATTGACATTGTAAAATAAGCTGTTAAGTTAGAGCTATGGTAAAAATACATTAAGTCACTTAACAAGTTAAAGTCTAATGGTAACAATGTCATTATGGGAGGAAACCTCGTTGAAATGAAAGAAATACTTATAAGGTCTTGATATCGAAATATAGACCTTTTTCTACTAGTAAAACTATACCACAAGTTTAGTCTGACTTTGAGAAATTAGTGAGATAGGCACACCAACCTGTTTAATCTTCTCAGTTCTTCAAAAATGTAGAAGTTTAAACCCTTCCATCGAAATTAACAATATCAATTGATTACAGAGTTTTACTGGGTTGGATTTAGGCCGAATAAATCATACAATATCCCCCAAATTTTACAAAATCATTCATAACAGCGAACCCCTGGCTTGGAGATACTGGTCAGTTTAGAGTAATTTCCTCCAGATTGTCTAGGAAGATGATCATGATTTTATCAGGTTAATAAAAAATGTTAACTATTTCCAGCCGAGGATTTATTACGGGTAGGATCCTCCTCGGATACTTTCTACTTGCCTCAAACATTGCCGTGCAAAAATGGCTGCTTGAGTCATACAACATGTTTGAAATCAATTTCACCATCGCTGCGATGTTCATGGTTTTTACTTCTCTGCAGGAACTGCTGACAAAAGGTTCGCTTCAGAAGATCAAGCCTGTTTCATGGAAGATTCTGCTTCTGATAAGTCTTTTCACACTGGGGGCATGGAATTTCTTCCTAAGTGCACTATCAGGTTTGAGCGTTTTCGAATTCGGTGCGATGAGCTTACTTTCACCGGTGGTAATGGCGACACTCGCAATGCTTATTTTGGGCGAAAAACAATCACCTCGGATCTGGCCAGCGATTGGATTTGGAATAGCCGGTGGCTGGTTTTTGATGCAGGCGGAATGGCAAGGATGGAGCAGCTCACATAACCATGCATTCATGCTAGGAGCATTGGTATTCTCTTCGCTGCGTTGGATCACCGTCAAGTTTGCTGGAGAAAACGTCCCAACTTCAGCCATTATTTTCTGGGAGCCTGCACTGGTGTTGGTAGCAATGGGATCTACTATAGATCTCGCTGACTTGTGGAACAAAATGACTCCCTTGCTCTTCAGTTCTGCGGTATTGCTGTTTCTCTCACGTCAGTGCCTAGTCCGTTCCTACCAGACCACAGTCACATCTGCCACTTCAATCTCCACTCTGATATACACTAAAGTCGGTTGGGCCTTGCTCTTTGGCTACTTGTTTTGGGGTAACCTTCCCGAACCTCTTGAATGGCTAGGGATACTCCTCATCATCTTCAGCAGTTGGATGATAGTTTTTCGTGGAACCCCATCATCAAGATCTGTTTGAAATATCTTTGTCAACGGGTATTATGAACATGGATGTGGAGGATGTCTGACCGGGAAGAATTAGTGACACATATCAAAATTCATGATTGATTTGGAGAATCATCTTGTCATTCAGGCCTGGGACTGGCTATAGAGGTTAAACCAATCAAGGCTGTCCCGGGTTGGGCCACTGGGTCTGTATTCTGCCCCAAGCCATCCCTTGTATCCACATGCATCAATTGCGCTAAAAAGCTTGTCAAAGTCTATTTGTCCAGTTCCTGGCTGATGACGTCCGGGTGAATCAGCGAACTGTATATGCCCGACTTTACCTAAATATCTGCGTAAGAAAGCAAGATAGTCTTCCCCCATAGTGTGCATGTGGTAAATGTCATATTGCAGGTAAACATTTGAATGCTTTAGCTCCTCCAGTACTTGAACCAGTTGTTTGCTATTGTGAATCAGGAAACCTGGCCTGTCTTTTGTGTTGACTGCCTCAAAAACGACCTTAATGCCCTTGTTAAGGAAAACATCCGCCACGTGACGAAGATTACTTATGAAGGTTGCCATATATTGATCGAGACAGTCGATCTCGAAACAGCAACCTGGGAGAACATTGATGAATTTTGGGCGGAGGATATCTGCATACTCAGAGGCTTTATTAACGGAATCGATAAATTCTTGGCGTTTCGACGGGACAGCAGCAAGACCTTCACCTCCGTTCATTAAGTCGCCCGTTGGTACGTTGATCAGAACGAGTTCAAGCCCTGTCAGATCGATTTGAGTCTTGATGTGTTCGGCCGGAGTCTCATAAGGAAACTGTATTTCTACAGCCAGGAAACCGTATTCCCTTGCGGCGCTGAAACGTTCCAAAAATGGTAGTTCGGTAAACAGCAAGCTCAGATTGGCAGAAAATCGAGGCATTTTTGTTGGTTATTTTGTGTAATCCGTTACTATTGCTGGCGCACTAGGCAGGACTTGAACCTGCAACCTACTGATTAGAAGTCAGATGCAGTGGGTAAACAGGGTGAAACTGCAACAAATAAGGATAACAATATCAATATTATAAAAGCTCTTTGTTATTGCCACATTTCCCCGAATATGGCCTGTTTTTGTAAGCAAATGGCACAAAATTGGCACAAAAGTTTTGCCATCGTGCGTGCGTGTAGTGGTTTTTCTTGCGTTCAATCCCATAGCTGAAATTAATTTTTCCATGTGGTTTTTAAAAAAGAACTTTATGTAGCCCATCGACATATAATTCCACCTACTCATAAAATTATTCCATTCCTCTTTTGCTTTGGCAACAGTCATCCTCTCGATTTAAAGACGAAATGAGACAGAAACTGAAATTTTTGACGGACTACGTTAGATGATTTTGGTGTCAGGAGTTTACAGCCAGGTTATTCAATACTAGCGGAACCCGTAGAATTTCCCGCTACTGCACTCATGCTATTAACTGTGGTGACGACCTTGCTGGAACCATCTATAGTAAAGACTGTCCAGAGTGTTCCTGCGCTGTTGGGTACATTATATGTGGTCTCAATACCATTGTAGTATACTTTCACAGTTGTTCCAGATTCAGCAAATTTTGTGCTGCTAGCGTTTCCAGTGCTTCCTGCAGTAGTATAATCATGTGCACTATATCGATATGTTCCGCTTCTCCATGAATCAGTTGGAATCGTTATTGTTTCAGTACCAGGGGCTGTCTGTCCATCATTATCAAGTGTAACATTGTCACTCTTTTGAATGGATGTGCAGCCAGAACAAGTTTGATCGTTTGTATAATAGAAAAATTTTTGTTTAGCAGTAGGCCAATAAATATGAAAACGTCCACTAGCATTATCAGGACCTGTTAAGTGAGAATCAACAATTGTAAGACGACTATTTGCACCCCAGTGCATAACAATTCGCATGGTCCCGGTAGCTAAAGTAGTAGAAATTGAGGCATCCTGGCTGCCAGCGCTTCCGCATGAATAGGCATTAAAATTACCTGTAATATATCCTGTTTTGCTAAACTCTATTGTATACCAGCCAGCGCTCATGCTGCTTAGGGAATAATTCCCACTGGAGTCAGTAGTAGCGGTTTTGATTATTGTACCACTAGTCGTGTTGATACCGCTTCTGACACTTAAAGAAACAGCTGAAACCGCTGTATCATCCACTGCATCCTTGATTGTTCCGGAAATGGTACCAGTACTTGCACAAGTATCTGGAAATTGTTTCACTGTGGCGACTGTAAGTGTCTCGTTGTCTGCTGTAAGTTCAGCTGACTGGCTCATCTCCAGGTAGCCGCTCTTAGTGTATGTAAGAGTGTAATTCCCTGAGCTAAGTGAAGTTTTACTATAAGTTCCGTTGTCTTCAGTTGTAACTACAGAAGAATTTGTTCCAGATTTTGCAAAAGTCACACTAACACCGGACAAAGCATCACTGGCATTGTCTAAAACGGCACCATTAATGATTCCTGAACCCGAAGGACTATCTGAACCCGAAGGACTATATCCTCCTTTTTCATAATCGTTTGCTTCGCCATATTCGCTATTTTCAGAACAATTGCTCAAGCAAAATGCTGTCAGAATAAGAACAAGCGTGTAAAATGGATTTAATTGCTTTAGTGAAAACATATTATCTTATCTGCCAATTTCAGCTGAAAATTATTAATTAATTCTAATCTTTCGCTAAACTTATAGAATATGCTGAAATTTATCATAATTTGGTATAAATTACAAGTAATATGAAATTTTACTTGGAGGGTATCTGACTGTGAAGAATTAGTGGGAGTTACTCACAGGAGATGATGGGTTGGTTTTATGGGGTTATTCTTTGAATGTGAATCCTTTCAGCTGATTTGATGTTGAATGGTTAATTCTGTTAATCAATCTTTCGAATTTTATGATTACCA
>LWDU01000421.1_pt1 | contig 13017 bp, 18 predicted proteins | sample 727161 | NCBI WGS metagenome assembly LWDU01 (sample SAMN04566230, study PRJNA314399) | hydrothermal vent metagenome | isolation source: deep sea hydrothermal plume seawater | place: Mexico: Gulf of California, Guaymas Basin | collected 2004-07-11 | reverse complement strand
GTTCAAGATGCAAAAGATAACAGTCAGTACAATGGGTATGGTGATAAACGTCACTTAGCTCATAACGCTGAAGTATTCTTGGGTACGCCAAAATACTACAACGTAGGACTATCTGTTAATTTCTAAAATGTAAAATTGGGGCAGCAGTCTACAGATTGAAGCACAGAGTTGGCTGTTATTGTACGCCTAACTGCCCCATTTTATTTCAAATAACCCTTGACTTATATAGGGTTTTAGTTGTATATTAAGGTATCGGAAATGGGGATGTTATAATCTAAATGTATCAAAATATTTGGTGTGAAAAGAGAGGTGGTAATCAAGTTGAAGTTCATCTATGGGATGATGTTGCTGGTTATCAAAATTTTATATTTAAGAATTATGCTTACGTAAAAGACGGTGGTGGTCAATATCGTTCTATTTACGGAGATAAGTTAAAGAAAGTAACTTATTGGACAGAAGAAGATTTTAAAACAGGTAGAGTATTTGAGTCAGATATACCATTAGATACACGAATACTTTTAGATAGATATTCAGATTCAGATGAGCCATCTAAAGACCATAGGGAATTATTTTTTGATATTGAAGTAGAAGTCACGGATGGTTTTCCTGAACCATCAAAAGCCAACAGCAAAGTTACTTCAGTAGCATTTTATACTAAACACGATGAGAAGTATGTAGTTTATGTTTTAGGTGAAGGTCAAAGTAAGGTTAAGGATGACGTTGATATTCAATTCTTTAAATCCGAGTCTGAGTTATTAAAAGGTATTTTACGATATTGGATGAATGTCAAACCAACCTTAATTACTGGTTGGAATATAAATGGGTTTGACGTACCTTATTTATACAATCGAATATCTAAAGTCTTGGGTGAAGAATTCGCCAATGCTCTTTCACCTATTCACATCGTAAAGTACAACCCAAACAAAAAGATGTATCGTATTGCTGGAATTAGTGCTTTAGATTATATGGATTTATATAAAAAGTTCACCTTTACTCAACAATCAAGTTATAGATTAGACCATATTGGAACTATTGAGGTTGGAATTGGTAAGGTTGAGTATGAAGGCACATTAGATAATTTATACAGAGATGACATTGACAAGTTTATTGAGTATAACTTGAATGATGTTAAGATTGTCAAGGCTCTTGATGATAAACTAAAATTAATTGACTTGGCAAAGGGTGTATGTCATCTAGGTAGGATACCTTATGAAGAGGTTTATTTCAGTTCTCGTTATATTGAAGGTGCGATGTTAGTTTATTTAAAAAGTTTAAATTTAGTCGCTCCGAGCAAAGCCTACGATGTCAGCTATGATGGTTCTGATGGTAGGTTTAGTGGTGCTTATGTGAAGAGTCCTGAACCTGGTTGTTATGATTGGGTGTTTGATTTGGATTTGACTTCTATGTATCCAAGTATCATTATGAGTTTGAATATGTCACCCGAAACCAAAATAGGTAAGATTAATGGTTGGGATGCGGAAGAATTTATTAAAGGAGTTACAAAGACATATTCTGTAGAAAAGAATGGTAAGATAATTAGACGATTCAGTAATGGGGAATTAAAAGATTTCTTCAATAAAAATAATGTCTCAATATCTTCCAATGGAGTCATATATGATTTATCCAAGAAAGGTGTTATACCGGCTATCTTGGAGAAGTGGTTTAATGAAAGAGTTGAATATAGAGCATTGTCTAAAAAGTATGGTAAAGCGGGCGATGAAGAATTAAGTAGTCATTTCAACAGACGACAACACGTTCAGAAGATTTTGCTTAATAGTTTATATGGTGTCTTGGGTTTAACTGTCTTTAGGTTTTATGATATTGATAATGCCGAGGGTACTACGACTACTGGCGTGAAGTTAATTCAGTTTACCGAAAAGGTTACGAATAACTACTATAACAAGATATTGAAAACCGATAAAGACTATTGTATCTACACGGATACGGATTCAGTATTCTATAGTGCTTTACCATTAGTTAAGGATAGATTTCCAAATGCTGATGTTAAAGATGAGAAGTTTATGACGGAACAAATTCTTGATATTGCTTCAGAGGTTCAAACATATATTAATAAATCATATGATTACTTTGCTAAAAACTTCTTGAATATACACGATGGTCACAGGTTTGAGATTAAACAAGAGATGATTGCAAAGAGTGCCTTTTGGGTTACTAAAAAACGATATGGTCAATGGATTATAAACGATGGCGGTGTTCCATGTGAAAAACTTGATGTTAAGGGATTGGATATTGTCAGAAGTTCATTTCCACCAGCATTTCGTGATTTCATGACAAAGGTATTGAAAGCTATATTGGCTAAAGTAGACAAGGAAAGAATTGATGAGTTTATTTTGGATTTTAAAAAGAGTTTAAATGACCACGATATTACAGATATATCTTTACCAAGTGGTGTCAAGGGTATAAAGAAATACACGAAGAAAAAGACAAAACTCGGGTTTCAAGGTAAGTCTATGTTTACCGAAATGGAAAAGGGTGCACCAGTTCACGTTAAGGCGTCAGTTATCTATAATGATTTATTAAAACATTTTAAAGTCAATAATCATGAACAGATTAGAAATAGTAGTAAAATCAAATGGGTTTATTTGAAAGACAATCCATTTAATATCAATGCTATTGCTTACAAGGGTTATGATGATCCTAAAGAGATTATGGATTTCGTTGCTCAATATATAGATAGGGATAAGTTATTTGATAAAGCCCTAAAGAAGAAAATAGAGTTATTCTATCAAAGTATGAAGTGGGATATGCCCATTGATAAAAAAACTTCAATTGAAAGGTTTTTTTAACTTGACTTTAATCAAAAAAATTCGTATATTAACACATAATAGGAGTAATAATAATGAATAAAATAGTATTGGATACTTTTATCCAAAAATACAATCTTGGCGGAAATGTAAATTCTGTCAAATGGGAATCAAGTGGAGATACATTGTCCACTCGATTTATTTCACCAGACAAAAGTCTATTGGGTGAATTAACTTTGGTAAAACAATCCTTACCAGAGTTTGAAGTTGGTGTTTATGATACACCATTATTGTCAAAAATGCTAGATACGTTATCAGATAGTGTCGATTTCAGTTTAACTGAAGTTGATAATACACCAGTTGCTTTTAAAATAGAGGATTCAATAATGACAGCCGATTATGTCTTGGCCGCCATTGGTGTTATACCAGATGTGCCTGAACTAAAGAACGTACCTGAATTTACTACACTTGTGAATATCGATAGTCAGTTTATCAATTCATTCATTCGTGGTAAAGGTGCTTTGGCTGATGTTGATACATTTGCTATTAATCCAGTAGATGGTGGAGTTGAGTTTGTTATTGGGTATAGTGATATAAATTCAAATCGTATTAGCATTAAGGCTCAAAGTGGTGCTGTTAATATAACAGATTCGATTGTCTTTAATGCTAATCTGTTTAAAGAACTTTTAAATGTTAATAAAGAGTGTTCTAAAGCAACACTTCAGATTAGTGATAAAGGTTTGGCTTATATCGAGTTTAATGTTGATGATTTCAATGTTAAATATTGGTTAGTGTCACAACAGAATTAGTATGGAATCACATGGATTATGGGTTGAGAAATACAGACCACAAGATTTATCAACATATGTTGGTAATGAACATCTTAAATCAAAAGTAGAGAGGTTCTTAAATGATGGAAATGTCCCACATTTACTTCTATATGGTAGAGCTGGTGGCGGAAAGACCACACTTGCTAAGATTATTGTTAATAATCTTGAGTGTGATTATTTATATATTAATGCATCGGATGAAAGAAACATAGATTTGGTTCGAGACAAATTGAAGACCTTCGCTTCTTCAATAGGTTTCAAACCAATGAAAATAGTTATACTTGATGAAGCCGATTACTTAAATGTAAATTCTGCTCAACCAGCTCTACGTAATCTAATGGAAACCTTTTCTGCTCATTGTCGATTTATTTTGACTTGTAATTACGTGGAAAAGATTATCGATCCCATACAGAGTCGTTGTCAAACTTACAAAATAATACCACCAAGTAAAAAAGAAGTTGCTCTACACGTTAAGACCATCTTGGAGAAAGAGAACATATCTTTTGACTTGGATGATTTGGCACTCGTGGTAACTGCGGGTTATCCTGATTTACGAAGGGTAATCAATGAGTTACAACGAATGTCAATAGATGGTAAGTTGAAGATTGACAAAGACGGAATGTTACATAATGAGTTTAAACTTCAGTTCTTAGAGATGATTAAAAACAATTCTGATATCAGAACAATCCGTAAATTGATTGCTGATAGTGGTTTTAGTGACTACACGGAATTATTCAGGTTTCTGTATGATGAAGTTGAAAACATAACAAGTGATAAGATGCCTGATGTTATAGCAGAGATATCAAGGGGTGCTTATCAAGACGTATTAGTAGTGGATAAGGAAATTAACTTTATTGCTACCGTATCAAGCATATTAGGGAAATTACAATGAGTACAAAACCAATGAAACCACTACCAAAACAAGAAGTTCAGGTAGATTTAGAAAAAGCTGAAACTATGACTTGTCTAGAATGCAATAATAAGATTTTCATTCAAGGGTATGTCATAAAGAAAATATCAGCTATTATGTCACCAACAGGCAAAGAAGTCATAGCTCCAATTCAAGTGTTTAATTGTGGAAACTGTGGTGAGATATTACCGTTAAATGAGATAAATGAACTTATTTAAAGATAAAAAGGGTGAGGTGACAAAAGCAACTCTTTTTCTTTGGATAGATGAGTTATTTGTCGGCAAAAGAAATTGGAATAATTTCTCCGATGCCGACAAAAAAAAGTTTAGTCCATTTATGATAAATCGTTATCTGAGTATGAATGATGACTTTTTACCTTTTGTGAATTACTTTCAAAAGTACACGATAGAAGTTATGCCACATAAAGCCGTGTATCAATTTTATTGTAATTTACTACCGAAGAAAAAGACTTACTTGAAGTATATGAGTGGTAAAAAAGAAAGAACAAATGATTTAGTTGTTCCTTTTATCATGAAGTATTTTGAAGTAAGTAAATATCAGGCTGCTGATTATTATGATTTGATGACAAAAGAAGAATTGATATTGTTAGTGAAAAAATATGGTAAATCCGATAAGGAAATAAAGAAGATGAAAATCAGATGAGTAAATTATGGATGGCTTTAGGTATATCATTATTAGGTCACGTGTGGGCTTGGTTTCATATGCAAGGACAATTCAAATGGGAATGGGCTAAATCTTTATGGTGGGTTATATTAGGTGGAATCCCAATCAGTATTGCTTTTTGGTATGGAACTAAGTGGTATTATGAATATTTTGGAAATTACTGGTACGTAAGACCAATTGGATTTGGAATGGCTACAATAGTTTTTACCATGTTGACTTATTTGATTTTACATGAAGTACCCGATACCAGAACTACAATCAGCTTAATTTTATCAGTTATTATTATAGTAATACAATTATCACATTTAATCATAAAATAGGAAAAGGTATGAATATAAAAGAAAGAGAACTAGAAACAAAACTAGTTGATCCGACAGAAGATACGGAAAGAGTATATAGAAATATAGTAAAACAAATGGAACAAGAATGGCCAGAGATGACATCCGAGTTCAAAAAATTACAGAGAGAACAATACGAATTGTTTTGCCACAAACAACATGATTATGGTCCAGGTAATATTTCAGTTGGCACTCAATTAATTACAGAAGATGAGATACATTTATCATTGACTGGTTTATGGTTTAGAATGAACGATAAGATACAACGACTAAAAACTCTATTAATGAGTGGTCGTGAAAATGCAGTAGAAGGTGAACCAATGGAAGATGCGTTTCTTGATGTATCCAACTATGGAATTATGGCAACAATCGTAAAAAATGGAAAGTGGGGTAAATAATGGAAAGATATTGGGGTGAAAAGAAACAATCAGTTAAAAAGACAAATGGCGATTCTAATGATAAACACATATCAGTACAGGATAATAAGATTTATTTTTATTCTGGTGTTAATCGTAATAGTTGTGTCGAATTAAATAAAAAAATTGGGGAGATGGAAAGTAAATCCTTGACTTTATCAAAAACTCTTGGTATATTACCACCGTCAATAAAGTTGTTTATTAATTCGGGTGGGGGTTCTATCGTAAGTGGTATTGCTTCTATGGATACGATATTAAGAACACAAGTTCCAGTTCATACTTACGTGGATGGATTTTCAGCAAGTGCAGCTACTTTTTTAACTGTAGTTGGTGAGAAACGATTTATGAGTAGAAATTCTTATATGATGATTCATCAGTTAAGTAGTAACTTTTGGGGAACGTATTCTAATTTTGAGGATGAAAAAGAAAATCTTGATTTGATGATGAAAACCATTAAAGACATTTATAAAAAATACACTAAATTACCAATGAAAAAACTTGATGAAATCTTGAAACATGACTTGATGTGGAATGCTCAGACGTGTTTAAAGTATGGAATAATAGACGAGATAATATAATGGGACACGTATCACATTCACAGTTTGTATCCTATAATGAATGTAACCTAAAGTGGAAACTACGTTATATAGATAAGCTAGGTACATTCACGGGCAATATACACACGTTATTTGGAACAGCTATGCATACTACGATTCAAACTTATTTAACAGAGATGTATAGTAAATCTATTATTGCGGCTGAGGCACTTGATTTGAATGGTATGTTGAAAATCGAGATGATGAAAGAATTCAAAATCTTAAAAGAAAATCAAGAAACCTTACCTTGTAGTCAAGATGATATGATTGAGTTTTATCAAGATGGGATGGCTATAATAGACCATTTTAGAAAACATCGTGGTAAGTATTTCATGAAGAAGAATTATGAGTTAGTTGGGATTGAATTACCGATATTTATGGAATTGCAAAAGAATGTTGAGTTAAAGAGTTATCTTGATGTAGTCATACGAAACAAAATATCAGGTAGAATTACTATCATTGATTTGAAAACATCTACCAGAAGCTGGACGAACTTTCATAAGAAAAACTTCTATAAGAAAGCACAATTATTACTTTACAAACAATTCTATTCAGAGAAATTTAATGTACCGTTGGATAAAATAACGGTAGAATTCTTGATACTAAAGAGAAAGATAGCAAAACAAAGTGACTTTCCAATCAGTAGACTACAGAGGTTTGAACCGTCTAATGGTAGACCAAGTATTAATAAAACAATGAAAGCATTCACAGAATTTCGTGAAGCTATCTATGATGAAGAAGGAAACCATAAAATTAATAGAGAGTATAATGCATCACCAGGTAAAGCCTGTACATTCTGTGAATTTTATAATACGGAGCATTGTAAATGGGGCAAGAAACTTTAAAAGTAGGTATTGTCGGTAGTCGTAAATACGAAAACCGAAGAAAGATTAAGGAATTTGTATTTAAGTTAAAACAAGATAAAGGAACGGATACCATAATAGTTAGTGGTGGGTGTCCAGAAGGTGCTGACTTTTATGCTAAAAAGTATGCTCTTGAATTGGGATTACAATATGAAGAATATCCACCAGCACATAAATCCCATAATTTGTATTGCCCACTACATGAAAGGAATTATAGTAAACCCTATAGTGTTAAAAACTTCTTTGCTCGTAATAAACAGATAGCAATCCATTCAGAATATGTCGTGGCATTCATACCAAGAGGAATTAAATCAAATGGTGCAATGTCCACGATAAATTATGCTAAGAAATTTGGAAAAAAAACACTTGTTATAGATTAATGTTTTATATTTATGTATATACAAAAGTGGTAAGGTTATGAAGCATGAAACAAAATTAACATCCGTTAAAATAATAAAAACACTATACGAACAATTTAAATTCAAAACTGTTAATTCTTCAATGAATTTACAAAAACTAGTCAACAGATCAGTTCACCAATATTTAAATAACGTGGTAGTTAAAGAACAAATAGAAAACTATGATAAACTATATGCAAGTGGGAGTAGATTTTGATGAATTATCGAGAAGATTTAATTAAAGTTAGTGAGTTGTATTTTAGAGCTCAAATTGAAAAACATAAAGTCAATGTGGAAAATTTACTTGAAAATCTCGTAGGAGTAGCAGAACATCCAGATATAGTAGAGACTATTGAAAAAGAATTACAAGTTATTGCTAACTATGATGAAAAATTAAATGTATTACAAAAATATTTCAAAAGTAACAGAGGACCTAAAGAGGTTTTAAATGGCTAAAAAGAAAATTCTATTAATGTCCGATGATTTACGGATGCATAGTGGTGTAGCTACCGTGTCTAAAGATATAGTCATGGAAACACTAAATGAATATGATTGGGTTCAAATAGGCGGTGCAATTAAACATCCTGAACAAGGTAAGATTGTTGATATGTCTAAAGGTTTGGAAGAGTTTGGGATTAAAGATGGATATTTGAAAATTTATCCAGTTGATGGTTATGGTAATGAAGATATATTAAGAGAAATACTCGCGGTAGAGAAACCCGATGCTATTCTTCACTATACTGATCCACGATTTTGGATTTGGTTCTATAATATGGAAGCAGAAATAAGACGTAGTATTCCAATTTTCTATTATAATATTTGGGATGATTTACCAGATCCACAATACAATACAAATTATTACAAAAGTAGTGATTTGTTAATGGGGATATCAAAACAAACTTATGGTATTAATAATCGTTTATTACCTGAATATGAAGATTGGCAAACTACATTTGTACCACACGGCATATCACCACGTAGATTTTACAAAGTTCAAGATGATGATATGAAATTAATGGATTTCGATGAACAATTTGGATTATCGGATAAAAAGTATAAAATACTCTATAGTAATCGAAATATTCGTAGAAAAATGCCTGGTGATGTTATGTTGGCTTATAAATACTTTATGGATGGATTAACTCCAGAACAACGAGATGAATGTGTATTGATATTTCATTGTGCTTCAGTAGATGATAATGGAACTGATTTGCCAAGAGTTCATAAACATTTGTGTCCTGATTATGATATATGTTTTACTTATGATAAAAGTGGACCATTTAGTGATGAACAAATGAATTTATTATTTAATTCGTCTGATGTTTATGTTAATTTAGCATCTAATGAAGGATTTGGATTAGGTAGTGCTGAAGCCCTTACGGTTGGTACACCGATTATCGTGAATGTAACGGGTGGACTACAGGATCAATGTGGATTCAGAGATGATGATGGTGAGTTATTAATTGCTGAAGATTATATAGAATTGGGTACTAATCACAGAGGTAAATACAGGACTCATGGTGAATGGGTAAAACCCGTATACCCTGCTTCAATATCACTACAGGGTTCACCCATGACACCTTATATTTGGGATGATAGATGTAATCCAGAAGATGCCGCAGTTAGTCTACGTGAATTTTATGATTTAGGTAGAGAAGAAAGAAAAAGACTTGGTAACTTGGGTGCTGAGTTTTGTAAAGAAAATCAAATGACAAGTGAAGAAATGGGTAAGAACTTTATTAAATCCATGAATGGGGCATTCGATAATTGGAAACCTAAAAGTCGTTATACTATGGAGACAGTATGAAGAAATTTGTTTTAATGATTGCACCATTCAACACTCGTAGTGGTTATGGTGACCATGCTCGTTCAATATATTATTCCATAATGGATAGGGATGATTTGGATATCAAATGTGTAGATGTCAAGTGGGGCAGTACTCCAAGAAATCATTTAAATCCTGAAGTTCCACGACATAAGAAACTCTTGGATACATTTATTGATGGGAATAAGATTAAAGAACAACCTGACGTATTGATTGATATTAGAATACCAAATGAATTCTCAAATGGGGCAAAATTCAATATTGGAATTACTGCTGGAGTTGAAACTGATGTAGTTTCTCCTGAGTTTTTGACTGGTATGAATAAAATGGACTTGAATATAGTTCCTTCTAATTTTACTGCTAATACATTCAAAAAATGTACCTTTGACCAAATGCAAGATAAACCTGATGGTTCAAAAGAAAAGGTAGCTGAAATTAATTTACAAAAACCAATTGAAGTATTGTTTGAGGGTGTTGATACGAGTGTATATTATCCAATGGATAAACATGAACTAAAATCAGAATTCACAGATGAATTAAATGACTTAATTAAAGAAGATATGGCTTATCTTCATGTAGGTCAATGGGGTAAGGGTGGTTATGGAGAAGATAGGAAAAATATACCATTAATGATTAAATGTTTCTTACAGGCATTTGCAAATAAATCTAATTCGCCCGCATTAGTATTGAAAACAAGTGGTGCAAATTTTTCAATTTTAGACAGACATGATGTTGTTAAAAATATTAATAAAATTAAAGATGAGTTTTCACAAGTTGATAATATACCGAGTATTTATTTAATACATGGTGATTTGACTATACCCTAAGATAAAAGCCTTTTTAACTTGTACACACGGTGAGGGTTATGGCAGACCTATGGCCGAGGCAACTTGTTGTGATTTACCAGTCATCGCTCCGAATTGGAGTGGTCATTTGGATTTCTTAAGTGATAAAGATTCATTGATGATTTCTGGACACTTAACAGAAGTTCCAGACTCTATGATATGGGAGCCAATTATTATTAAACCATCAAAGTGGTTTAGTGTGAATGAAGCTGATGTAATTAGGAAATTGAGAATGTTTTATAAAAAACATCAGTTAATTAGTAAAAAAGCAAAACGATTAGGTAAGAAAAATAGACGAGAATTTTCACTAAAGGCTATGTCAGATAAATTTAATAAAACACTTGATAATGTTTTACAAAGTATACCGCAAGCAGTTAGTTTGAAATTACCTAAATTAAAGAAGGTTGGTGGAGAAACGTCACAACCGGCAAAGATAAAATTACCTAAATTAAAGAAGATAACGTAATGGATCCTATGTTCTTACGAGTAGCTTGTCCTTGTTGTTTAGAAGATGAGATTGATATCGATGATTCCTTAGTTTTACTTGGTGATGATGAACAAAATATGCAGTGTTTATTTTGTGGTTTTGCTTCAAATAAAACTATGAAATCACATATTAATGATAATCCATTTCCACAAGAATTTAAAGACGTGTGTAGGAATTTAAACACTAGGTGGTGGGCACCATCGGTCTTTACGACTGAAAATTATATGGTAGTTCCTTTGGTGGAAAAGAACGTATTGAAGTGGAGATTATTTGCTCAAACTGATCCAGAAACCGAGGTTTTAGTTCCACACTTTAGTGATGCATACAAAATGGTAGAAAAATTGGAGAAAACAATTGGCGACCAGATACAACAATCGTAAGATAATTCTATCAGAACAGACATTACCTATGGGTAGATTATTACCTGGTATGATTGTGACGTTTAATTATGCAGAGTCAGGCGTTAAGGATCCAAGACCTATTTTATTATTTTTACATCGTGATAGAGAAACTAACTTATTAGAGGGTTTGAATATTAATTATATTAATCCAAGTAAGGTGAAAAAACTATTTAGTGTTATTAAAGTTAAAAAAGGTAAAATAGACTCAGAAGAAAATTTATTATCTTTGAAAGAAAATTATTTTAGAATACAGATAGCAAATGTCAAGAAACGTTCACCCCTGACTACAAAAAGATTTTATTCAGATGTCATTGGTGCTGATAATGTATTTAAACAAGCATATCGTAGTTACAAAACAACTAAATTGACAGCACTAAAGGTTACGAATATTAAATTAGATATGGTTGGCATTAGTGAAGATTAGTTATTCTATATTAACTCATAACGAAACAAATACATTAGAAAAGTTATTAAAGTTTTTAATCAAGTGGAAACAACCTGAAGATGAGATTGTAATACTTGATGATTATTCTGATGATGAGAAAACAAAACAAATATTGGATTTCTATGTATCCGCTCATGACATAGTATTTGAACAACGAAATCTATTGGGTGATTTTGCTTCACAGAAGAATTATTTGAAATCAATGAGTACAGGTGATTATAGTTTTAACCTTGATGCTGATGAGATGATAAGTCTTTGGTTGATAAAAAATATACATGGTATTGTTGAAGAGAATGAAATTGACTTGGTTTATTTACCAAGAATAAATACAGTAGAGGGTTTAACTGAACAACATGCTAAACATTGGCATTGGAGTGTTAATCAAGAAGGTTGGGTTAATTTTCCAGATTGGCAAGGTCGTGTGTTTCGCAATAGACCAAATATAAAATGGGAAAAACCCGTACATGAGATGCTGACGGGGTTTCAGACGTACTCTTACTTACCGATGGATAAACCTTTTTGTATATTACATAACAAAACCATAGAAAAACAAGAACAACAAAATGAAAAATATTCGGAGATACAGAGATGAAGTCGGAAGAACAACAGATTGATGAATATCAGGAGTGGAGAAAAAATTGTAACCTAAGAGGTTATTTTTGGGAAGTGGAACGATTTGATGTAATTAATTATTTTATAAAGAAGAATAAATATGTTAATTATTTAGAAATAGGAGTTAACAATGGTACGGCTATACAAAATATCATAGCTGAACATAAGGATGGTGTCGATCCTGGCCTCTGATGAATTTTTTGATTTAATTAATGGTCATGATATTAAATACGATGTTATTTTCATAGATGGATTACATTATGATTATCAAGCGTATAAAGATATAAATAATGCTTTAAATCACATACAACCAAATGGGATGATATTTTGCCATGATATGAGTCCAAGATGGGATATAGTACAAAAAAAGAAAGTACCAATCGGTGTGGGGTGTTGGAACGGAGATGTTTGGAAAGCTTGGGCTAAAATTAGATCAGAAAATAAAGATTTGTATATGGAAGTCGTAGATACTGATCATGGTGTTGGAATTATAAAATTTGGAAACCAAAAACTTTTTGACCTACCAAAACCAGCATTTGAATTAGACTTTAATTTTTTAGAAGATAACAGAAAAGAGTTATTAAATTTAATAAGTTTAAAAG
>LWDU01039622.1_pt1 | contig 13018 bp, 10 predicted proteins | sample 727161 | NCBI WGS metagenome assembly LWDU01 (sample SAMN04566230, study PRJNA314399) | hydrothermal vent metagenome | isolation source: deep sea hydrothermal plume seawater | place: Mexico: Gulf of California, Guaymas Basin | collected 2004-07-11 | reverse complement strand
CAGGTTAGCAAAAATCCCGCCAATCCCATATTTTCCGGTTCGGGGCAGGCGTGGGACCGCGAGGGAGTGCGTGAGGCCGAGATTCTAAAGGATGCGGAGTATTTCCACATTTTCTACGGTGGCTATGACGGCGCGGTATGGACCATCGGGCATGTCCGCACGCGCGACTTTCTCATCTTCGAGCCCAATCCCCACAATCCAATCTTCACGCCCTCGCCCGATCCTGAGGCCTGGGATAGCAATGGCCTGTTGACTCCGCAGGTTTTTGCGATCAACGGGGTCTACTACATGATCTATGCTGGTCTCACAGGCTCGGGATGGAATCGAGTTTCGGCGGTGCAGACAGGGCTGGCGGTAGCTATACCGACTTAAAGTACTAAAAAGAGAGCATCGGGCATGTCCCATATCGAAATACTCGACAGCGGTTATGTTGATCGCGAAGACTCGGCCTTCGCAACGATCGTAGGTCTCGACGACGGCGACTTGGTCTGCGGTTTCAGCCGCGGTGGGGGTCACTACGCGCGCGGCGATACCCATTGCGCCCGGTCTGCCGACAATGGCCAGACCTGGACCTATCAGGGCGTCGTCCTCGCACGCGAGACGAATCCGCCCAAAACCAATCACCTGCGATTGAGCCGCACCCGGGAGGGGGTGATTCTGGCCTACGGCCAGCGGGATATTAGACAGTATACGCAGGACGCTTTGATCACGACTTATAGCGAGCCGGTGCTGTGCCGCTCGACGGATGGCGGCCGAACTTGGTTGGAGCCCGAAATAATCCCGTTTCAGATCGAGGGCCCTTACGAAATATCCAACCCGATTGTCGTTGCGAATGATGGACGTTGGCTGGCACCGACGGCGACGCTACACGACGGTCGCTACGGCGAAATCGTCGTCGTCCACGAGTCGTGCGATGAGGGCGCGACCTGGCCCGAGATGTATACTGTATTCCAAGATCCCGGCACCGGCGTTGGCTATCTAGAGCAGAAGCTAATCGAGTGCGGGTCTGGACACTTGCTTGCCTGCGCTTGGGTGCAGGATTTTGCCAATGATACCGACCTGAAAAATGCCTATAGTTTCTCAATAGACGGCGGTCGTGATTGGGGCGGACCCCACCCCACTAGCATCCAGGGCCAGACGATGACGCCCATTTGGCTGGGAGACGATCGCTTTATGATACTATACAATAAGCGCTTTGGGGATCAGAGCATACAGATGTGTTTGGTCCGCGCCGTAGAAGACCGTTGGGAGTTGACTTTTGAAGATATGTTATACGACAGCCGGGCCAAACTCGAACTGACCGACGAGATCAGCAGCCAAGAGCAGATTCGCCTGATTGAGTTTGGCTATCCGATGGGGGTGCGGATGGACGACAATACCGCGTTGACGGTGCACTGGTGCGTCGAAGAAGGCGTGAGTTGTATTCGCTGGACGCGGTTGAAGATCGTCTGGTAAGCCGGATCTATGGGCATTTCGCAAACGCGTACGAATAGGACCTCTGAAGAGCCTTTTAGGGGCAGGATGCCGTGAGAACGTGCTACGTTGAGCCGGGGTGGCGGGATGAGGACGAACGCTTCTCAAACAATTGCAACGGCGACAGCAATAGATCAAGCGTCCCATCCGGCCAGGGGGGTTTGAGGCGAAAGGTGAGGTGGTCGGCACCGTTGAGTCGTAACCGGCCTGCGGTAGCGGTGGCCGCGTCACATGCCAGTAGCAAAGATCCAACGGATCCTGGCGCCGGTTTTTTATAGTTTGGAAGAGATCTACCTAAGCCTTAGATTACCATATTTGATAGTCATGCTTAATAAGCGAGGAATCGCTTACGCTGATTCCTACTCGATGGACAAATCCGTATGCTGAACGCGCCCAGAATCGCCCTTGCCATTTGCTTCGGACTCTTGGCATCAAGCCCAGCAAGAGCTCAAATCACCAACTGGCAGCTCGGCGGCAACCAGCCCTGGTCCGGCCAGGACACCGTCAGCGTTATGGTCGACTTCGCGACGGCTGAGGGCGCCATCCAACCCGTACGCATCGAACCGGGCACCAACATTATATCTCTGCTTGAGAACTGGACGACTTTTCGCCAGCCCAAGGAACTCGGCTATATCGATGGTGAGCGACCTCGGATCTGGAAGTGGAACGAGGGCAATGGCGACCCCACCGAAAATGGTGTGGTGCTCATCGACGCCGACAGCAGTACTTACAACTCCTCCAAAGCCGAGGGCATCGACAAACAGTTCTTCACCATCGACCTCGCCGTACCGATACCGGCACATACCTTCGGCTTCCATGCTCCCTCCAGCGGTTTCCGCTCCAATGGCACTCCGCTACGCACCGACTCGACCCCGGCCTTCCAGATCTCGATCCAGCAAGAGAATCAAGGCACCTTCGACACCAAAGGAGCTTGGGCACTCGAAACGATCGTTGCCGAACCCACGCAGAACTTTGACGCCAATGTGCGCATTAATTTCGACCAGCAATACGTGCGCTTCTTCCGCTGGGTCCGCAAATTTTCGATCATCGACGAAACAGCTCTGACCCGGATCACCGGCACTTCCGCGGGCCAGGGCAACCAGGCCCGCGCCCTCCTGGGCACCATCAGTGAATTCGAAGTCTACGGCGACGGCTTTCCCAAACGAGCTACCTACCGCTCCAAAATTACGAACTTGGGCACCGAACAGAATTTCGGCCGACTCTTCTTTGCCGCCACGCCAATGCGCTTTATCGATGGCGAGGCGGTAGTTACACCTAACGCCGAGGCCTTCGCAGAGATAGAAGTCCGATCCGGTCGCGACGCAGACCCCAATCTCTATCACGAATATACCGTCACCGGCAAGGAGAAGCTGGTCAGTCGAGACCGCTACGAAAAGGATCTGCGTACCGGTTTCGGCCGTACCTGTGCCTCCTGCGACTTCGTCCAGCGCAGTCCCCGGCCCGGCATGCGAGCCTCTATCACCTACGACAGCAACAACTGGACCTTCTGGTCGACGCCCACCACCCAATCGGGGCTACCGCTCAACCTCGATAGCGGGTCCTTCATCCAAGTCTACATTACCCTGCACAGCGCTCGTTTCTCTGATTACGTCCGCCTTGACTCGCTGTGGATCGAACAAGCTCCCCTACTGGCATCCCGCGTGCTCGGCGAAGTAGCAGTACTGGAAGACCTACAGCCGCCGCGAGGTATCGCGCAGGTACCGCTGGGAGAAGAAATCGATTTCGCCTATGATATATCGGCCTCCTTCTCCAGCGCAGATCAGGCCGGCTTCGATGCAGTGCGGATCCGAACTGGTGCCCAGGCCAACTTCAAAAAACTGTACATCGGCGACGCTGAGATCGCACCGGCTGAGATCCCAGCAACCGACGACGGTCTAACCATCATTCTACCCCAACGCATCACCAACGCCAACAACGCCCCGCTGCGCATCGTCTTCTCCGCCGAAGTCTTCGAACTAGCGAACACCTTCCTCGGCGAGGTCACCTCCTCGCAAGCCGAAACCCTGCCCCAGCCCATTGTCGACGGAGACGCCAGCGACGCACTATCAACCAACAGCCTTCGCGTACTCAGCACCTCGAACCAACAACCCGCACTGCTGCAGAATTTGTCCTTCTCAACGCCGGTGTTGACACCCAACGGCGACCGGGTCCACGACGAATTGCGCATTGACTACCAGCTCTTCGGCCTGCCCGAAGAAGTAGCCGTCGCACTCGATATCTACACCCTCGACGGAAACCGGGTCAACAGCGTGCCCCAGGGTTTGCAGACAGCCGGCCCACAAACTGCCCACTGGGATGGCCGCGACCACAACGGCGCAATCCTGCCACCAGGAATCTACCTGATCGCGGTCGCCATCCAATCCGAACGCAGCACAGACACCGTGCTCCGTCCTCTGGGTTTGACCTACTAAGTTCTGCAGCCGATGATCATACGCAATCTCTCACTCATATTCTCCTTGGTGCTCTCTGCGGTCACCGCACATGGCGAAACGCTGACCTTTCAGGATCTGGAAACCTGGAGCACCTGGCGTGCTCCAGCCGGCCTGACCCATATCGGCGACGAAGGCCAACTCCAATTGACCCGGTTTCGCCGCAACATCGACGCCGTCGGCGACGCCCACCGCTTCTTCTACGAGAGCAAAAGCCGCGGCCGGGTCTCGGGCGGAATATGGGAGGCCAACTCCAACCCCTCCGATGCGGTCAAGATCATAGATGGCGACCCTCAGACCTTCTGGCAACCCGATCCGGCCGACGAGGTCGAGGACTGGGCTATCGAGATCGACCTGGGCCGAGCGGTGCTAGCCAGCGAAATCCGCATCACCTTTCCCGATACGGCAGGCGCCCGCCCCTTCCGCCAGTTTACCGTCTACGCCAGTACCGGCACCCGGATCTCGGTTCAGGAAGACCTGGTCTTGCTCGAGCCGGTGTACCGCACTACCCAACCCAACTCAGCAAGCGAAATAGTCATTCCCTTGCGCTTCATCTCCCGCGCGCGCTTTTTGGAGGTCGACGCAGGACTCGATCTGGATCCGAAAACTAAAGAGAACTTCCGCGTAATCCAACGCATCCGCATCGAAGCCGAGGAGAAAAACTCAGATGCGGCACTTGCCGAAATCTCCGTGCGCGCCCTTGGCGACAATATCAGCATAGGGGCGCCAGAGCGCGGCAGATTCGTCAACGGCATCAACTCAGTCGACCCGCAAAACCTCTTCGATGCCGATATGAATACTAATAATCTTATCGGGTCATCCTTCGGCAGTCTGGGCTGGAAAGACGGCGGCGTATGGTTCGGCGTCGACCTTGGCGCCGTGTTTTTCGTCGACGGATTCTTCGTCTACTCTTTCAAACCCGATGAAGGTCTGGTGGGCTTTTCGATCAATGGTCTCGGCCCGGGTTATACCGTGCTGTATTCCGATGGTGCCCAGGCCCTCAGGTCCAACCTCCCGGTGCCCGAGGCCTTCGACTACACCGAGCTCTTCACCCACTCCTTGGACGGCTCGGGGTTGGGCTCGTTCATCGACCCCAACCGCGACCGCTTGTTCTACGTCAACTATGCGTTCAAGCCGCGCAAGATGCGCTACTTCTTCTGGCACGGCATCCGCGACACCGGCTGGGGCATCGTCAAATGGGCTGAGTTCATGCTCTTTTCACCGGGTTACCCTGCCGAGGTCACCTTGCAATCGAACTTTATCGACCTCGGCCAGGTCGCCGGCGATGATCGCCCAAAGGTTATCAAGAGCCTTACCTGGGACGCCGATTTAGCTCCGGGCACACAGCTGCAACTGCGCTCGCGATCGGGCAACACCCGGACACCAGTCTACACCTTCTATAACAAAATCGGCGAAGAGGTTAGCGAAGATAAGTGGAATAGCTCACCAAAGGTCCTGCGTGGGCCCGTCGATACCACTCTGGTCGTCGGCGAGGATTGGGGCGATTGGAGCAATGTCTACCAAGCCTCCGGCGAAGCCTTCCAGTCGGAGAGTCCGCGCCGTTTCATCCTGCTGGAGATGATCCTCGCCACCGATACCCCCGACACCGCTGCAGTGGTCAATTCTCTCTCTGTCGAATACGAAGATGCGCTGTTGCAGGGCGCCCGGGGCCGAATAGAGCCACGCAACGCCCGTCCGAACCAGGATACTCGTTTTACCTACACACTCCTACCGCAGATGGAAGCCACCGACACCGGCTTTGATCTGCTGCGTTTCACCGTGCCGAGCCGAGTCGCGACCAACGAGCTCGAATTGCGAATCGGTCAGCAAAGTGCGACGCCCGCCCGCGTAGAGCAAAAGGGCGATTCGCTCCTTATCGATCTGCCGCGCACCGTGATCGCAGACTCGGTACAGGTGGTTTTTACCACCCGAATCCTGGACAATGCTACCGTCTTCCCGCTCGACCTCGGCCTCGCCGGCCGCCCCGGCCTCTGGCAGTCAGTCGAACCAGCCGAACGCCGCAGCAATATCGTCATGCTGCCCGCCCTGGCCGAGAGCCTCCGCCTCATAGACGAGTTCGCGCTGGCCTCTCCGGTGATCACCCCCAACGGCGACGGCATCCACGACGAACTCGATATGCGCTTCGTGGTCTTCAAAGTCGACGCGGTCGCACCCACCCTCACCCTCTACGATCTCGCCGGCCGCCGCATCACCAAAATCCAGAGCATCCCGACCGAGACCGGACAGCGCTTCACCTGGTCGGGTCATAATCCCGCCGGTGAATTAGTCGAGCCAGGCGTCTATCTCTACCGACTCGACCTGAACGCCGATTCAGGCCGCGACACGCGGACTGGCACCATCGCCGTCGCTTACTAGCCAAGCCTCTTGCAGCGCGGACAAGACATTCGCACCATCGCCGGACACCCGGCCGAACCTCCGGCCGCGCTCCTGCAAAGCCGTCTTGGTGTTCGCATATCTTTTACGCCTTGAGGCCGAACTTGCTTGGGTGCTCAGTGTAGCCGGTTCAGGCGCGCATCGCACTTACTGGCAAGCTCGCTACTGGTCTACCCGCAACTCATCCTGCTACGAGCACTTCAACCTCGACGAACGCCTGAGCGCAGGAGCGCTCCATTAAGGCGCAATGCAACTGGACGTTTTCTCCGTCGCTCCCTTCAACTGGCGTGACCTTGGCTAGTGGAATTATCCATCATGCTACGAGATTATCGCACCCCAATTCACGTTTGGTACGAAATACTCAAAGGAGAAGCTATCATATAGTGAATCGTGACAATGTGTTTGAATGGCTATGTAATGACGACATTATTGGTGGGTTATTTTGGTTCCGATGGCAAAAAAAAACCCGTTCATATTGAATCGAACGAGGGTTTTTGCAACCTTGAACTGGTCTATAGACCTAAGTTACCAAACAACATTAGTCAGCAAAAAATACATCAAAATTGCCCGAATAACCGCATGCACTTAGAGGTTCACATGAATCATTGATTCTCATTTTGGCGTGATCCTGAGCGGTAGAAATTTGTGCCTCTGTTAGAAGATAGCCGTGCGTCGGTCCCATTAGACAATTACCGGTACAGTCGTTATGGCTAAGACCTAAAACATGCCCGACTTCATGAGCTATAGTTCGGGAAAGCGAACCGCGATCTATCTGATCCCATTCGTTCCATTCCTCTTCGATAAGCGCTCCTTCGGGTGCTCCACCCTCGTTGTGCTTGTTTGTCCAAGCACCAATTACAGTATGAAACCCAAAGGACCAACCGAATTTAGTTCGCATTGCATTACCTTGGCTAGTGTTGCCAATGAACGGATAGATGTAAATATGGAAATTATTTGTACCAAATTCGTTCAATTGAATACCACCGCGCGCTTGAAGGCAGTATCATGGACAGTGCGAGGTATCTTCGATAGGGGCATAAACAATACCTCCTTTAGGCGTACGAGACAAAACGCTTAACTGGGCGTCCACTTTTTTAACGCAAGATCCCTGCTGTTGAGTTAATCTTTTAGTGAGAAGAAAATCGGTAATAATACTTACATCTTAAAAGAAAAAGGGATAAACTTAGGATAAAGATCTCATCCTATATTGAGCCCGTGGGCAAATTACGAGAAATACTCGTCGCGTACAAGTGTAAATCGGTGTCAGTAGGAGTAAATAGCGGATATCTATCAAGAAAACCCGGTACAGCACTTAAACGGGTACGTCTATCGAAATCATAAAGGACTTTTTAGGGGGTTGGTTTAAGCCCTATAGGTGTCTTATCGCCCTCTTTCCTACTGGGGTATTCGCCTTTAGGTAGCCGATCTTTTACGGTTCGCCGGGCCGATCGACGAACAGGTTCGTCTTAGATGCAAAGGAGCCGAGGGTAGCAACGAGGATCTGGCCACCGGCCGGAGTCTCTGGCCGCGGCACCCTTAGCTGAGAGTGCGAGCGATGACACTGCTCTCACTCGGTGAGTCGCGTTGGTCAAAACGTTCAGCGGCATCGCAATCAGGCTGTACTAAGTACGGCGACAATAACAACTCAACTCTATGGGGGTAGAATTTTGATTCTACGAACGATGTTCTGCGGTGTGTTTGGCCTGCTGGCTGTATTGGGCATGAATTGCTCAAGCGAAACGGTCAATCAGAGTACTCAAGGAGATTCGGCAAGCGCTGTTTCCGACGAGAACATGGTTACACTAGAACGTGTTGCCGATCTTTGGCAGGAATACGAGGCGAGTACCAACACAACATGTATCGAGGCACTTAAAATTGCCATTGGTGAATCGGGTCTGACCGGAAATCCTGATCCTGCTGGCCAAATCCCATGCACGGACAAGTGCATAAATGCCAGCGCCGTCAATACTTTTGGCGCAACCGGAATTTGGCAAGTCAAATGCCCGGAATCGAGTTCGGTTCTTATATACAACGCATTTCAAGATAATGGACTGATTGATGAGACGGGGCAATGTGTTGATCTCAGAGTCCCTGCCCATAATGCGCTGGCTGCGTCTCTGTACATAACTATTTCGTGCCCCTATTATGAGCAAAGCGGATTCTGCACACACGACTGGACAGGGGATCAAAATCACCCCGATATCGCAGGCGGTTATTACAATCAATTCACCCTTGCTGCAACAACTGCATGTGCAAACTCAAGGATCTGAAAGAGCCATACAATTCAACGAGAATGCCACAACAAAAAATGGACCAACTGCAAACGCGGAAGACACTAAGCACCTCATTTTTGCTTTATGCCACCCCATGCCAATACACCCTCGCGTTGCCCGGCAGGTTTACCATGCAATCGGTGCAAGAGATCCGGGCCCGTACAGCAAAAAATTATTCGATCAAATCGAGCAGCCTGCGATCTACCAGAGAAGGCGCAAATGACTGCACTTCGTTGATCATTTGCTTCATGTTCACAACACCTGGCGTGCCGATGCGATGTCGCCGCCGCTGCATTGTGGATTTCTCGGCTTCTGCAAGCGCGCGATTTGGCTCTTCATGGTCGCGAAGTCGACTCTCTACTCAGACTCGGAAAAGCGATTCGACACTTGCGAGGATGATGTCCAACTCCCGCATGGCATCCGCATCGAGCGCATGGGTCGGGGCGCGACATATCGCCGACCCGATTAATCCGCGCCGCTGCAGTATAAGCTTATAAACGGCTACACCATAGAGCCGTTCGTAGTTCATTAGGGGTAGGAGTTGATAGAAAAGCTTGCGCGCTTGGTGCTCATTGCCAGCTTCCAACTCGTCCCAAATCGAGACGAGAACATCGGTCGTATGGCACCCCGGCATATTGCCACAGGCCCCACGTCGATATTCGTCGAGCAGGAAAATTCCCCCCTTGCCGCCCAGTACTCCCTTACAACTATCGCCGGCTACGGCCAGCGTCCGGCTGACCTGACTAGGCTCGGGCGCCGTCTCTTCTTTGATATAGTCGATACCTTCCAACTCGCGGCACATCCGCCCCAATAGCTCACCGCTCATCGGCGTGCCCACCGGGGCATCGAAATTCTGCACGCAAATCGGTATGTCGACCGCCGCCGACAAATCGCGATAAAAGTCGTAACAACCACCCTGATCGACGCGCAAGACGTGCGGAGGCATCGACATGATTGCGTCGGCTCCGGCCTGCTGAGAAAAACGCGCGAGATCTACGGCAGGCACCACGTGGCCGGAGGTAATCGAGGCAATCACTGGTACTTGACCGCCGGCCGCGTCGATGACAATCTCAAGCCAGCACTTGCGCTCATCGTCGGAGAGCGTCGAAAATTCGCTGGCGTTGGCCGGTCCGACTAGCCCGGTTGCACCCGCTTCGATGCAAAAAGACACCAGGCGCCGCAACCCATCCTCGTCCAACGCATAGCTCTCGGTAAAAGGGGTGGCGACAATCGGCAATATGCCGCGCCAAGTTTCAGCAGTCATGGCTCTCTCCTGTGGATAATGTCCCATCGGCCAACCGCTAGTAACGCGGCTGACCTAGATGATTCCGCGCAATCGCCTCGTACTGAGAAAATGGAACGGGTCTTTGTCGGTTGCATGCTCTAGCTAAATCGAGGCGTGCCTTTAGAGTTTGTTCGGGAAGTCAGTGCTGTTCGCCACTGGTCTCTCCCCCAAATCCTGTACCACTTGGAATGAGATAAATTGGAGCCTATCTTGGGGATCGGAAGGAGACCGATCATGAAGGGAAAATCGTTTACCGAAGAGCAAATTGCCTTTGCGTTGCGGCGTGCCGGTGGTTGAGATCTGCCGTAAAATGGACGTCAGCGAAGCGACGTTTTACCGGTGGAAAAAGAAATTCAAAGGTATGGGCGTTGCTGAATTGCGCCGATTACGCCAACTGGAAGACGAAAATAGAAAGCTCAAACAGTTGGTCGCCGATTTGAGTTTAGACCAACATATGCTCCAAGATGTAGTGAAAAAAAAGTGGTAAAGCCAGCACCTAAACGATCGATGATCCAATACCTTAGGTCGACGTATAAGATCAGTGGCCGACGCGCCTGTAACGTTATCGCCTTAGCCCACTCAACGTATCATTATCGTAGTGTGGCCCCGGCCCATATCGGTTTGCGTCAACGACTGCGCGATCTGGCGCTCAGCCGCATTGGCTGGGGCTATCGCCGGCTGACGACCGTATTGCAACGCGAGGGCTGGAGCGTCGGCCGCAAATTGGTGTACCGCCTCTAGCGAGAAGAAAACCTGCTGTTGCGGCCCAAGCAGCGACGTCGACGGGTAAGCCATCAAGCGCGGATCTTGTCGTCCACACCCCATCAGGTCAATGAGCAATGGAGCATGGATTTTATGAGCGATGCCCTGGGCAACGGGCAACGATTTAGAGTCTTAACGATAGTGGATGACTTTAGTCGTGAAAGTGTATACATCGGGGTGGGCTCTCATTTTCGCGGCATCCAGGTCGCCGAGATCTTAGCCGGCCTGGTGCGTCGACGATCCATACCCCAAAAGATTCGGGTCGATAATGGCCCTGAATTTACTTCGTTGGCGTTAGACCAGTGGGCCTACTGGAACAACGTCCAATTAGTCTTTTCTCGACCAGCCACGCCGACGGACAATGCCCATATTGAGTCCTTCAATGCCCGGGTAAGGAAGGAGTGCCTGAAGGCCCATTGGTTTGAATCTATCCCGGATGCCCGCGCCAAACTCAGGGCCTGGCAACAACAATATAACGAGGAACATCCTCACAGCGCATTGGGCTATTTAACGCCGAATGCCTTTGCTCAAAAACATGCTAAACCATCTCCAGAATAGACTCATTTTCTCAACCTAATTGGTACGAAGATGGGGAGCAGCCTATATACGGCGGATCTCACATCTAAAGTGATCCAACTCTTGGGGTCCCCTCAGGTGGATCACTAAGGATAGGATTCCTCCCTACTTTCAGGCAAAAGGACACGGAAAGTTGTGCCCTACCCGAGCTCGCTGTCAAAAGTGATAGTGCCACCATAGCTATGAATACTGATTCTGCTCATAGCTTCCAGGGCTTCGTTTCAAGGGCTACTATATGGCCTGTCTTTGCAAATGACATACTGTGCCAATAAATTATAGGAATTATAAAGGGCCTTTTAGGGGGTTCGGTCAAGCCGTATGGGTGTCTGATCGCCCTCTTTCCTGCTGGGGTGTCGGCCTTTAGGTAGCCCCTCTTTTAGGGTTGGCCGGCCCGATGGACGAACGGGCTCGTTTAGATGCTAAAGAGCCGGGAGTAGGCGGACTTCGAGGGGGTGCGCCGTCCAGTGACAGAAGACACCGTATCGGTTGTATTCCTCTCTTGCTCCCCTCTCCGTGAAACCCTATCTTGAGCCCCATGATGAAGCTATTTCACTGCTTAGCTCAGCGTTAGATTTCGCAGATTTTCACAATCAATTTCCCGCCATTAAACCCATTATTCACAGCCATTTATAGAAAATTAACAATGGCCCCTCCCAACATCCTCTTCCCGTTCTCTAAACTGATGACAATACGGGAGGTAAGGGCGGTTTAAAGGGCGGCCTTTCTGTGGTTTTCCACGGTCGTGGAAAGTGTGCGGAGTCGAGAAGGGGATTGAAAATTGAAGGTGGTTAGCTCTTTGTTAGATTAGAGCAAATTTCTGGAAATGAGCCGGCTTATACTTGACTATGTTCGTCTCTGAGCGTAATAAATAACTGATGCTCGGCCTAAAAAAAACTCGAAATGTTGAGACATGCAATTTAACTTTGAATGGGATCCACAAAAAGCTCAGTCCAACCAGGTCAAGCATGGGGTAAGCTTTGAGATCGCAGCCACTGTATTTCGCGATCCCCATGCTGTTTCTATTTATGATGGAGAGCACAGTACGGATGAGGAGCGATGGCTTACTCTTGGTATATCTTCAATAGGGAGCTTGCTTATCGTCTACCATACTTTCGGCGACGAAGATGACGAGACCGTAATTGCCCGTATCATATCAAGTCGGAAAGCCACAAAACAAGAAGAATTACAATACGCGGAGTAACACATGAAAAAAGAATATGATTTTTCCCAAGGGGAACGGGGCAAATTCTACCGCCCCAATGCCGAGATGAATATCCCTGTTTATCTCGATGCTGAAAATCTTTCCTTCGTAGAGAAAATCGCTGAAAAGAAAAAGAAAAACATCTCTACTGTCGTGAACGAACTGATACGATCCGACAAGCAATTGGCCGATCTAATAGATTAAGATTTTTAGATGGAGATAGTAAGAGGATCGTTCGACGATCTCTACCCCAATATCGCTTGGTGGGCACAAGGTGGTATTCCCCCATAAAAACGGACACCTCAAGCAGCCTGTTGAAGAGAGCGTTGTTCAAATTGAGCAGGGGAAAGATAGCCCAGGGTCGAATGACTTCGCTCTCGGTTATAAAAGATTTCGGTAGCCGTTCACGGGTGGGAATCTGGTTATGCCGGGATCAGACCGGTAGGCAGGTTTCCTTCAAAAGAATCGTAGACGGCCTGTTGAATAAATCGACAGATTCTCCGTCCTTGTTGCCGACAGGTTGCTTGTATGGTCCAAAATCGTTCGCACCACTGCTGTCCTTTACGTCCGCGTGTGCCCTGAGTAATCCGTCGGTCAATTACGC
>LWDU01042202.1_pt1 | contig 13022 bp, 14 predicted proteins | sample 727161 | NCBI WGS metagenome assembly LWDU01 (sample SAMN04566230, study PRJNA314399) | hydrothermal vent metagenome | isolation source: deep sea hydrothermal plume seawater | place: Mexico: Gulf of California, Guaymas Basin | collected 2004-07-11 | reverse complement strand
AGCAAAAATAAAATGTGAGCTTCGCGAAGTCGTTTTGAAAGACAAGCCCGCGTCGATGTTGTTATTGTCCGATAAAGGCACAGTGCCAGTATTGCTAACACCCGAGGAACAAATAATAGAACAAAGCTGCGAAGTTATGTTTTGGGCATTAAATAAAAATGATCCGGATGATTGGTTGCAAGAAGATGAATCACAAAGCCAATATCTAATTGATTATAATGACAATGAATTTAAACACTTCCTGGATCGTTATAAGTATCATGTTGGCTATCCTGAAAACTCACAGGAATACTATCGTGAAAACGCAGAAAGTTTTCTTGTCGTGTTAGAGAAAAATTTAAGTGAACATAATGGTGTCGCTTTGCTGGGAGATAACATGTCTTTTGTTGATGCGGCTATTTTTCCTTTTGTTAGGCAGTTTGCATTAGTGGATATCGATTGGTTTCTTGCGAGTCCTTATCCATCGCTTAAAAAATGGTATGAATATATTGAACAAAGTGACTTGTTTCAAGCATGCATGAAAAAATACGATCAATGGCAACAAGATCAAGAAGCGGTTTACTTCGCAGCTTAATGAAGACTTTAAGTTTACGTTACCATGAAAGATAAAACTAAAGACACTATCTATCGAACAACAGACGAGCCAGTTAAGCCGTTTGAGTTTAATAAGCGTGTAGTTGATGTTTTCCCCGATATGATTGAACGTTCTGTTCCTGGTTATCCATTGACGATATCCATGATCGGAGTAATGGCGGATGATTATGTGCAAGATGACACTAATGTTTATGATTTAGGCTGTTCTCTTGGTGCAGTTAGTTTGGCAATACAACAAGGCTTAAAGAATAAAAAAGGTAACATCAAGGCAATAGATAATTCTCAGGCTATGATTGATGCTTGTATTGAGAATGTTCCGAATGAAAATAATGATATCGAATTTATTTTAAACGATGTGCTTGATGTTGATATTGTTAATGCTTCTGTCGTAGTAATGAATTTCACTTTGCAGTTTATTCCTGTAGAGCAGCGTAAGAGTCTCATCGAAAAAATATATGATGGCTTATTGCCCGGTGGCGTATTGATTTTATCTGAAAAAATAAAGTTCGAAGATGAAATGGAAAATGAAACGATGAATCATTTGCATCATCACATGAAAGAATTAAATGGCTACGATAAACTTGAGATAGCAAGTAAACGTGAAGCACTGGAAGATGTGCTGGTGCCGGAATCAATTGACGCACATATCAATCGCTTAAATGGCAGCGGCTTTGAGAATGCTTTTGTTTGGTTAAAGTGTTTTAACTTTATTTCTTTAGTCGCGATTAAGTAATAATAATATTAAACTAACAATAATGGATTTCAGTAAGTTATACGCAACGCTCAATGATAATGGCATGAGCGACTGGTCTAATTTATTAGAGCAGCAAATCTCAGAGTTTTATTCCAATCTTAATCATGGTGATTATCCTCGCTGGTCATCAGCAGTAGAAGGCTTGCCAATATTGCCAGTAGCATCACATGACTTTAGTTCAGATAGCGTAACCATAGGTTCGAAATCAGAATGTACACCAGAACAACAAAAATTAATTAAAGAACAATTACAAGAATTAATGCCTTGGCGTAAAGGGCCGTTTGATCTCTTTGATATCGATATTGATACTGAATGGTGTTCAAACTGGAAATGGGACAGATTAAAAGATCACATCAAACCGTTAGAGAATAAAATGGTGCTCGATATAGGCTGTGGTAATGGATACTACGGTTGGCGCATGTTAGGTGAAAATGCCAAGTATGTCGTCGGCATGGATCCAACCATCCTGTTCGTTATGCAATTCGCGGCAATTAAAAAATACTTGCCTGATGCGAACACCGATATTATTCCCTTAGGAATACAAGCTTTACCCGCATATCCATTAAATTTCGATACGGTTTTCTCTATGGGGGTCATCTACCATCGTCGTGATCCGATCGAACATTTAGAGCAATTAAGAAACTGCCTGAAGTCAGGTGGTGAACTGGTGTTAGAAACATTAGTAATAGATTCAGAACAGCCAGAAGACTTACAGCCAGAAGGACGTTATTCAAAAATGATTAATGTCTGGTCTATCCCTAGTTGTCCCTTATTAATTGAGTGGGCAAAAGCCGCCGGCTTTAACAATGTTCGTGTAATTGATGTGACAAAGACAACAATAGAAGAACAACGCAAAACCGCTTGGACACGATTCGAGTCCTTAATCGATTTTCTAGATAAAGATGACCACAATAAAACCATAGAGGGCTATCCAGCACCAATTCGTGCTATTCTGCTAGCTGAAAAAACGTAATGTTCTACTGAAAGCTTTCACTCATCGGTAAGCAAGAAATTCAATTAATAGGATTTAATATGAATAAAACACGTTACATTTTTATTTCATTTTTATTTTTTACCTTCTTGGGCTGTGAAGCCGCAGATAAAGAAAGCATTGCCTCAAAAATAGTTACATCAGAAAAACATAACTTCACATTAGTAACAGTTGTTGATGGCTTGGAATATCCCTGGTCAGTCGAATTCCTACCCGATGGCCGCATACTCGTAACAGAAAAACCCGGTCGCTTACGCATTATAGAAAATAATCAATTATCCGCGCCAGTAACAGGCTTGCCTAAAATAAAAGCAAAAGGACAGGGCGGCTTACTCGATATCGCGCTCGATCCTGATTATAAAAATAACCAGATTATATATTTATCCTATTCCGCAAAAGGTAAAGGCGGTATCGGTACTGAAGTTGTTAAAGGGAAACTCATTGGCAACGAATTAAAAGACACACAGGTTATATTCAAATTATCACCGAAAACAAACACCGGACATCACTTTGGTTCAAGAATGTTATTCGCCAAAGACAGGGCATTGTATATAACGCTGGGTGACCGCGGCGACCAAGATCGCGCACAAGACATTAGTGATCATATAGGATCACTTATTCGTATTAATAAAGATGGAACAGTTCCAAAAGGTAATCCTTTTGTTAATAACCCCAACGCAAAACCAGAAATCTATACCTACGGTAATAGAAACATGCAAGGTATTGCAATGCATCCTGAAACAGGTGAAGTCTGGACTATAGAACACGGCCCACAAGGTGGCGATGAACTTAATTTAATGAAAGCCGGAACTAATTACGGCTGGCCAGTAATAACCTACGGCGCGAATTACAGAACAGGTACAAAAATAGGTGAGGGCACAGAAAAAGCAGGTATGGCACAACCCATACACTATTGGCTGCCATCAATAGCAACATCAAGTTTACTATTTTATACCGGTGATAAATTCCATAACTGGAAAGGCAATGCCTTTGTAAGCTCACTTAAGTTCGGTCAATTAGCGCGACTGGAAATGCAGGGTAATAAAGTAATCAAGGAAGAACGATTGATCAATGGTGCAGTTGGTCGTATAAGAGAAGTGCAGCAAGGGTTGGATGGTTATATCTATATTATTACTGATGAATCGAACGGGAAGTTGTATAGAATAAAACCAGCAGATTAAAAATGAGTTCACGTAAAATAATAAAAAGTATAATAATTTACTAGAAATTGAAAGCTACACAGTCTTTTACCCTTTGGCTAACCTGATGTAAGGATGTTGCTTCAGAGATGTAGTTGAATTGTTATGTTTTGAAAACCAGACAAGAGTTTCTATAATGTGAGCAACTTCTCTTTAAAAATTATTTTTTGCACTAGCCTTGCCCTTTTAGCATTTTCCGGAAACTCGATCCTTTGTAGATTAGCATTGGGCGACAATGCAATTGATGCTGCAAATTTTACAACTATTCGGTTGTTATCTGGAATTATTGTATTAATGGTTATCCTGAAATTGACCAAAAACAATAATGAACTACAGTCAAAGGGAAGCTGGGGTGCTTCCTCGATGTTATTCCTGTATGCAATAACATTTTCATTTGCCTACATTTCTTTAGCTACAGGTGTTGGTGCACTAATTCTGTTTGGAGCAGTTCAAATTACAATGATTCTTGCCAGTTTAATTTCAGGAAATAAACTTCATTGTTCCGAATGGATTGGTGTACTAGTGGCGTTCACGGGATTCGTATATTTAGTCATACCAAGTTTATCTACTCCTTCAGCAACAGGATTTCTACTCATGACTATTGCCGGTATAGCTTGGGGTATTTATACACTTATAGGCAGGGGATCAAAAAATCCACTCAGCGATACTGCATATAATTTCCTACGCACGTTGCCTTTTGTTGCCATCTTAATAGTGGTTTCATTCCAGGATGCCAAGTTGTCTCAGGAAGGTATTTTACTAACTATCCTTTCTGGCGGCATAGCTTCTGGTGTTGGATACACTATCTGGTATATTGCCCTTGGTGGTCTTTCGGTTACAGATGCGGCTGTTGTTCAACTGCTTGTTCCAGTGATAGCAGCTATTGGTGGTGTACTATTCGCAAATGAAATGATTTCTTTACGGCTAGTACTGTCATCTTCGATGATTCTTGGTGGCATACTAATAGTTTTTTTGGGACGGGACTATATTGATCAACTGGCATCGAATAGAACATAACAATCATCTTAATTAGACTAGCTCATGCAGAGTTCCAAGCGGCAAATAGAGAAACAATGTAATCAGTACGGAAAATGTTGCACAAAGTATGGTAACGGTGGTCTATCTGTCATAGGAAGCGAAATTGAATTGAGTTAGCGGGTCATGCGTTAGGGGCACTTTCGTTACGGGGTCAGGTCTTGCCTTTTGCTAATATTTTAAAAGTTCGTGTAGCAGTATTTTATCCTTATTTAAAATTAATATAATCAAATAGGAATCAATATGGAACTAGAATTTTTCTCAGCATCAAATTATTAATTTACTTATAAATCTAACTTATACCATTGTGGCATTACTCGTTGGTGTATATGGTTTGTTGTGGGTAGATAAAAAATTATTAAAAGATATCGATATTCAGGTGAGATGAAGAAAGGTAATATTGCTGTAGCGATATTCGCATCAACGATATTAATCTTTGTCGCTATCATTATTGCTTTTGGTTTTCGTGGATAGAGATCGTTCTTCATGAAAAAGTTTGGCGATTTCTTTTTCTTTATATTCTTCATTTTAATTTTTATTCTTTCGGATTCGATGAATGAAGATGCTAAGGCTGCATCTTATAAAGTTAAAACAATCGATTTTTATACTAAAGATAAAATAAAAGATAGCTTGCTGGCTTTGGAAGAATGGGATATATCGCCGCCTTCATTTTCAAATGGTTTGTATATCATCGACATCAATATTTTTCGCACTGGTCGACAGATTGATAAAATGTTGCAGCAATCATCGAATTCACCGGGAATAGGCACTTATGTCTATCGTGCTCACGGTGCGGGTTCTTATACTATCTCTGGGCAAGGTATCGATGGCAAGCATCATATAGCGAATAGCTATTTAGTAGGATATCAACCATTTGAAGTCAAGAATGTGATGATGCCACTTTATGTGTTATCTCAACGTAAGTCTTATATGTTGGATGAAAAACAATATCGTGGTCGACTTGATGTATGGCAATCCAGTAAAGAAGCCTTTTATTATCCGCGTGGTGATTGTGAAGATCATGCGCTTGCTTTAGCCGATTGGTTAATTGAAATGGGCGAAGATGCTCGTGTTGTCGTTGGAGACTGGAATGGTGATGGCCATGCTTGGGTTATTTTATTCAAAAATGGTAAAGAATATTTATTAGAGGCGACAAGAAAAACAAGAACTTTACGCACAAAACCTTACCCTGTTGCGATACTACATAAAGAATATCATCCGCAGTATATGTTTAGCCGTGAGTATTTCTGGGAAAATGACGGATCTAAATACACCAGTAAGTATTCAGGTAGTAAATGGAAAAAGAGAAGTCAGTATCATAAAACATAGCTAATGGTCTCGAATACAAAATTATATATGCAGCTTGATTCGCTGGAATCAGAACTAGAACAAAAGTTAATTCCAATATTAGAATTAGCCGCTGAAGGTAAGAATGATTTTGTCTTTTGCGTAACTGGATATCATTCTATTTCTGAATTTAAAAATAAATCGAATAGCGAAACTGAAGACTTGGTGAGTATCGGTGCACAGATACTTTCGCTTAAAAATAAACTCGGTGAATCTTCTGAAGGCACACTTGCTGAACGAATATGCTGGTATTGTCGAGTATGGGGTGATCTGGATAATGCCCATAGGAAAAACGCTCAAGATTTGGCAAAGCAATTATTAAATGAAGTTAGAAATGGAAATACATGAAAGAATGTAATCAGTGCGGAAAGTGTTGTACGAAGTATGGTAACGGTGGTTTATCGGCTACGGACGACGAAATAGAATTATGGGATATATTTAAGCCCGATATATACAACTATGTCCGCGATGGTAAAATCTGGATGGACCCTGATACCGGTAAACAATTAGAAGTATGTCCTTGGTTACGGAAAGTACCTAATCAAGAAATCTATACTTGCGACATATATTACGATCGTCCTGATGACTGCAAATACTATCCTGTTACAATTGAGCAAATGCTAAATGATGAGTGCGAAATGCTTGAAGAAAAGGACTTGGCCAAACCTAAACAAGCACAAAAGACACTCAATAAAATTATGGCTGATAGCCGGCCGCCTTATGAATAGGAATGAAATTCGGATAAATGAATAAGTCAGAAAAATTTTGGAATAAAATAGCCCCTCGTTATTCAAGACAAGCAATTGCAGATGAAGCGTCTTATCAAAAGAAACTGAAAAAAACACGAGAATACCTTAATGTAGATATGGATATGTTTGAATTTGGTTGTGGCACAGGTACAACGGCAATTATTCACGCGCCTTATGTGAAACATATTCATGCCATTGACCTTTCTCCAAAAATGCTTGAGATTGTTCAAGGAAAAGTGGATAAAGAAAATATCAATAACATCACTTTTGAACAATCTACAATTGATGAGTTTAATGCGCCGGACAATAGCTTTGATGTCGTGTTAGGCATGAGTATTTTACACCTGCTTGAAAATAAGGAAGAGGCGGTTGCGAAAGTTTATAAAATGCTAAAATCAGGGGGAATATTCATAAGCAGTACGGCTTGTCTTGGAGATATGATGTTTCTATTTAAACTCATTGCTCCGCATGGAAAAATTACCAGTCTTATCCCTATAATTAGGGTATTTAGTAAAAATGAATTAGTAGAAAGTTTGATGGATATTGGTTTTTCCATTGACTATCAATGGAAACCGGGAAAAAACAAAGCCGCGTTTATTGTCGCAAAGAAACCTGTTTAAAAGGTAAAAATAATTAATACGGAATTAATGCCTTATGCAATTACTAAGTGGCTTAAGTCGCGAAGAATTTTTAAAACAATATTGGCAGAAGAAGCCTTTATTGATTCGTCAGGCATTTCCTGATTATCAAAGCCCGCTTGCTGCAGAAGAACTCGGTGGCCTTGCTTGCGAGGAAGGTGTTGAGTCTCGTTTGATTATGGAGCAGGGCGGGGATAAGCCGTGGCAACTTCGTCATGGACCCTTTAAAGAAAGTGATTTTACTTCATTGCCTGATTCGCATTGGACATTGTTAGTTCAAGCTGTTGACCATCTTATTCCTGAGCTTGCTTGCTTGCTTGATGAGTTTGATTTTATTCCAAGCTGGCGCATTGATGATTTAATGATTAGCTTCGCTCAAGATCAGGGCAGTGTTGGGCCACACTTAGATAATTATGATGTATTTTTATTACAAGTGCAGGGACAACGCCATTGGCATATTGATGATAAAGAATTCACAGAATCAGATTTCAAAAAAGACACAGACTTACGCTTACTAAATAATTTTGAATCAAAACAAGATTGGGTATTAGAAGCCGGTGATATGCTTTATCTGCCACCGGGTGTCGCACATCATGGAATTGCTATAGATGATTGTTTAACGTTTTCTATTGGTTTTCGTGCTCCAACGAGAAAAGAATTAGTGAGTGCATATACAGATGAATGGGACGAGGGGAATGATATCGAAGAAGATAAATTTTATTCTGATCCGGGGTTAAAGATACAAGAATCACCTGGAGAAATAAAAGCAGAACATCTACAAGCTATTCGAGAATTAATGCTTCCGACTATTACGGATGAAGGTAAATTTAATAGTTGGTTTGGATGTTATATTACTGAGAACACGGGCGCTGATATTGATTATGATGAAAAAGAACTTAGCGCCGATGATTTCAACAATAAATTCAAACAGTTTGGTTGTTTAAATCGTAGTGGGCAAATTCGATTTTCTTATATTGTTAATGATGACTCGGTAGCTTTGTTTGTCGCGGGAACGGAATTTAATTTATCGAATAGTTTCTTGTTATTAGTGAGTTACATCTGTTCACACCATCTTATTGATTATGCTTCTGTTATCGCGTGCTGTGATGAAGATGCAGCATTAGACTTTATCTTTAAATTACAACGCGCTGGTTATTTCTTTTTCTATGACTGAACTTGACGTTATAGTTGAGCAAGTTAAATGGCAGGATAGAGATAGTCCTTTACGTCATATTAGAACGATAGTTTTTATTGAAGAACAGAAAGTCCCTGTAGAAATGGAATGGGATGAATTTGATGAAACTTGTGTGCATGTTATTGCTAAAATAGAAGGAGATTTTATAGCAACAGGTCGTTTATTAGATTCAGGACAAATTGGCCGTATGGCAGTTTTAAAACCCCATAGAAATATGGGGGTCGGTAGCAAAATATTAGAAGAGCTATTGTTGATTGCAGAATCGATGAGAATGGAGACGGTTTTTCTTAATGCACAAATTAATGCGCTTGAATTTTACCAGAAATTTGGTTTTATCGAAGTGGGTGGCATCTTTGATGATGCGGGTATACCGCATAGGAAAATGACTAAGGTATTAATAGAATATTAAACTGATGTCACAACGTCATACCCGCGGAGGCGGGTATCCAGTAAGTAAGAGATCACATTATTTCACTGGATTCCCGCCTGCGCGGAAACGACGAGGTAATGGGGTTGCTGCGAAGTATCAATCTTCGCGACTAGTGATTAACAACAAGTGATGGCCAAACTGAGTTTTGACTGGGCCGTGTACTACATCCAGATCTTCACTGAATACGACTTCATCAAACTCTTTAACCATTTGGCCTGGACCAAATTCACCTAAGTCACCACCGTTAGCACCAGAAGGGCATGATGAATGTTCTTTTGCGATTTCCGCAAAATCAGCACCATCTTCGATTTGTTGTTTTAATGAAAGACAATCTTCTTCAGAACTAACCAGTATATGGCTCGCAGTTGCTTTACTCATGTTGCTTCTCCAATTATATGTTTTGAAAGTAAATAATTTTTATGAATAAGCCAGCCTGGCTGTCACAGTATAATTTTGCGCAATTATAGATAATATTATGTCCGACACAAGATATTATCAGTATTTAGATAGACGTTAGAGGTTTTCCCTGTATTGAAGGGCCATTCTTGTAGAAAGCTATAAAGCTTTCTAGAAGAACAGGTAAATTTAATTAGTAATTTAGAAGGTAGTGCTAATACCAGCAGTAATCCGATAATCGGGTTCACTCTGTATGCCTCCTAAATCATTCACTATTGGAATACCAAGTGATGTATATATTGACCAAGTTTGACCTAAACCTATTCTTACACCTGGTGATAAATAAAGTGTATTACCTCCTGTATTTGAATCTTCGACATCATTAATTTCAACTTGTTCGCGATAATCTCCATTTAACTCTAGTACAACGTCAATATAATCAACGATTTTACTTTCGTGTTCATGGTTGTGGTGTTCGTGTTCTTCTTCGGGAAGATAGGCACGATAACTAACCGCGATGTTATAATTAAAGATATTACCCAAATCAGTATTTTGAGTTCCTTCAGTTACAAACGTATATAATAGATTGGAGGAAATTCCAATCCTGTTCCAACTTTGATTAAACGATATGCCAGCAAAAGGATCCCATGACCCCGAGCCCGGTTGTTGTTCTGCTTCAAATAACTTTCCTTCTAATTCTTTTTCATCGGTATCGCCTGTTGGCATTTTTACACCAGCTATAAATGCAATATCCATGGAATTAGAACTATAGAATCGATACTGACCAAATAAACTTATATCACCAATGCCCGATGAATCACCAGCAAGCCATTTTCTGCTTCACTGATATTTTGACGGTCTACATAAGGTAAACTTAATCCTACGGATAAATTATCTGTTAAACCATATGCAATATTTGCAGAGAGATTTAACAGAGTATCGGTAGAATGAACTTCTTCACTTATTGCGCCTAGCTCTTCAAGTCTTTCACTTGAAATATCATCAAGCTCTATGAATTGCGCGCTTATACCAAAAACCAGTTTTCCTTTAGGCATGGCAGAAGCGGATAATGTATTTATAGCTCCAGCTGAGCCAGTTTCAAAGCTTGGGCTCGCATGGTCAGCAGAAACTAAATGACTAAAATGAATTAGCATCGCTGTCAGATATAGTCGAACTAGTATGTGTAGATATTTTTTAAATAATTTCATTATTCATTTACTCCAAAAATAAATAATTGAGAACATAAAATTATACTCAATTGAAAAAATGGTTTCTATCTTATTTAGATAAAGTTTGTTTTGTCTGTGTGAAAATGAAATTCATCACCATTCGTAAGAGAGAGTAGCAAACAAGTTTCGTCCTTCACCTGGCAAACGGCTACCTACAGGAACGACGCCACCACTGTTACGATTAAATCCGCTCAAGTGGTTAGTGTAATTTTTATCAAGTAAATTACTAACGCCGGTATTTAACGTTAGGTCATCTGTAGGTTTCCATTTTCCTGAAATATTCATCAGGATATAACCGGGTGTTGAATCATTACTTGTTCTTGATTCGCTAGTTACTATCGTATCTGAAATATCATGCTGTTCAGCAACAAATATACCTTCAACAGTTGTAGACCAGGTTGAGCGTTCATGTGTTAACGCAAGTGTGGTATTCAATGGAGCAATTCGATAAAGGCTATCATCGATATCTCGACGCTTTCCTCGAACATAACTGATAACACCATCAAGATGCCATCTTTCATTGAACGAATATCCCCAGTTAGCATCAGCACCATAAAACTCAGCATCAACATTGCTGAACTTGAGCGGTGATGTTTCACTATTTAATCCTGCTACAGTAAGAACTGACGCATTCGTTGCAGCTGTTCCCTGTATGTAATCATCTACAGAGCGATAATATACACGTGGTGCGATGTAATAATGATGATGATGCCAATCTAAACCTAATTCGATTTGATGTGATACTTCAGGATCAAGGTTGACGTCGCCAACATAACTATTGCTATCGCCCAATCCCGCATTCACCTCTAAAGGTATCCATAAATAACGTTCAAGGTAGTAAGGTGAGCGAGTCTTGCGTGCCAGTCCCAGTTCTACTGTGAGATGATCGCTTGCATCGTAGTTAATTTCTGCAACCCAATCAATATTATTATCTTCCTGACTGCGGTCTGATGAATTGAATGCAGTACTTAAGGCCGCAGTCGGGCCAGCACCACCTGCAGGAGTTACTATTGCAGATACATCATCTGCATCCATTTCAATTCGGGTATAACGCACACCTAACTCCAGTTCAAAACGCTGGCTTAGCTGTTGTTTCGTTTCAGCGAAGAAACTGAAAGTATCATTTTGAACATTATTAAAATTAGTTACAAAAAATGAGGCTTGATCCGGATCGAGTACAGTTGAATCATGTTCATTAAAAGAAGTATCAAAACCCACTGTTAAATCACCTTTAGCCATGGGCAAGGTGCCTTTTAAGGTATAAACAAAACTATCACTGGTAGCATTCACTAAACGACGATCAGTTGTGCCACCTGGTGTAAAGAAATCAGGCGCTGGACGTAAAGTGAAATTATCCATTTGATGGCCAACATCTGTGTAATTAATAGTCGTTTCAATCTTAACGTTATTCCATTGAGTATTATATTTTGCGTTAAAGAGTTCGGTGTCCAGAAATACAATATCCAATGGTAATGATGGGTTGCCACTTCGTCCTGTGTCCTGATGGCGAAAATTTAGTGCCAGTTCCTGTTGTCCTTGTTGAAAACCGTAACCTATTCCGTAGTTATCTCTTTCATGTTCAGTACCATTGATCTCGCCATTACCAAAATCAATATCGTCTGCTTCATCTCTAGCACCTATAATATGAAAGCGGTGTTTATTGTTTGAGTATGCTAATAGTCCGCCGACGTTATAACCATCATCAACGCTATGTACACTTGTTTCAATATCACCATGAAACTCATATTCATTACTGTTGCTAAATTTACTTGATTTGGTATTAGCTTTTACATAACCACCGATACCTGTGCCAGAACTTACTGAAGCTATACCACGACTAACTTCCATTGAATCTAATAAAGTTGATGGTACATAATGTAATGGTGGATCCATCCAGTTCGGGCCACCCGAGTTAATATACATCCCATCAACTCTAACATTCATACGGGTTCCAAACATTCCACGGTATTGAGTCTATCCACTTACTGGGCCATTGTTATTAAAACTTCCGCCGGGGACTTTACTCATTAATTCAGACGTATCACTGATTGAATCCAGTATCGACTTTGCCGCCAACTGTTAACTCGGGTAATGTTTCTGGATGATCTGCTAATGCAGCTGTTCCATAAAGTAATATAGAAAAAAACAGGTAGACATAATTAGTCTTTGGTTTAAACATAATAGTTACTCTCTTAAAAATTAATTCAATACGTATACGCTATGCATAAACGCATATATGCTCTGTTAAGTAGAACGTATAGTTTATTTATTAAAAGCTAAGAGCAGGCGGTGCGCGGGCAAAACGAGTGCTGCTAGTTGTTCGATGTATGTTGAAACTTTGGTGAAAAACAACATTATCAGATAAGAACGGAGCTGGGATGTCAAAGAAAGATAAATCTGCGAGTAATGAATGGCTGCTGGATGACCAGAAGCTACAACTCGACATAGGATGATCTTGTGCCGCA
>LWDU01040034.1_pt1 | contig 13027 bp, 9 predicted proteins | sample 727161 | NCBI WGS metagenome assembly LWDU01 (sample SAMN04566230, study PRJNA314399) | hydrothermal vent metagenome | isolation source: deep sea hydrothermal plume seawater | place: Mexico: Gulf of California, Guaymas Basin | collected 2004-07-11 | reverse complement strand
CCTCGGGGTCAATGAAAGCGGCGGTGTTCTCGTCAATGCCGATGCCCGTGAGAAAGGGGTTGTAGGAAATCGCGGCCAGCAGGCGTCCCAGCCGATCACGCTGCCGGAAGTGCTGGTCAATGATGAGTCGGTTTGTCAGACCCAACCCCGGAGCCAGCGTGACTCGGCTGGCCCGTGGCGTGGGACCAGCCTTGCCGCCTGCGATCATGTGTTCCGGGATGATGGCTGCTCCCGCAGAAGTTCCGGCGACATGCACTCCGTCGGCGTTCAACTGCCGGATGCGTTGGGCGATGGCGGTGCCCCCCAGGATGGTGGAAAGCCGGAGCTGGCTGCCGCCGGTGATGAAGATGCCGGTGGTTTCTTCGAGTTGGGAGAGATAATCCTCACGCTCTCCGTCTTTCCGGGTGTGCAGGGGGAGGCAGACGACTTGCGCGGCGCCGAGTTCCCGGAAGATGCCCTGATAGAGGTCGCCGGTGTTCTCCTGCTGCGAGGCGGTGGGGATCACGCTAATCGAGGCACCTCGCCCCCCGCAGGTTTCGGTGAACCGCTCCAGAATAACGGGATGCTGTTTTTTGTTCTCGGCCCCTCCAATGGGCACCACGAAACCTCGCGGCTGACTCGATGTTCCTAGTGATGGCACAGTTTTCCTGCTCCTAAATGCGTTCGCTCACTTAAAGTGTGGCTGGCAAATTTACTCGACCATCCGTGTGGATTTTGGCAAGATGGAGGACTTTCTCAATGCAAAAGAGCGCACCACAAATTGTAAGGAAATGATGGGCAAAGTACACATTGCAGGGGTCGGGATGATCCCGTTCATGAAACCGGGAACGAGTGACGATTATCCGGAAATGGGAGCGAACGCCACCCGCATGGCGCTGGAAGACGCGGGTTTGGATTTCACGAAAGTGCAGCAAGCTTATGTGGGTTATGTTTTTGGAGACAGCACCTGCGGGCAGGCAGCTCTTTATCGCGTGGGGATGCCAGGCATTCCGATGATCAATGTCAACAACAACTGTTCAACGGGATCCACTGCACTCTTCTTGGCGCGGCAGGCAGTCGAGTCCGGAACCGTGGACTGCGCCCTCGCGCTCGGTTTTGAGCAGATGAACCGTGGTGCGCTGGGCGTGGTGAATGCTGATCGTCCGGACCCGTTACAACGCTTCCACGAGACCGCGACCGCAACACAGGGCGCGTCCGAAGTTCCGGTGGCCCTCAAGCTGTTCGGAGGTGCAGGACAGGAGTATCAGGAACGTTACGGGATTCAGGACGAGAGCTTTGCAAAAGTGACCGTCAAGGCTCGTGCCCACGCACACAAGAATCCAAGGGCGATTTTCCGCGATCCGGTTTCAGTCGAGGAAGTGCTGGCCTCCCCCAAGATGTACGGAAGCCTCACGCGCCTCCAGTGCTGCCCACCAACGTGCGGGGCGGCAGCGGCGTTGGTCTGCTCCGCAGCCTTTGCAAACCAACACGGGCTGGACCGCAGCGTGATCATCCGCAGTCAGAGCATGACGACAGACTTCCCCTCAACCTTTGACGAGCAGAGCCTGATGAAGGTGGTGGGTTGCGAGATGGCGGCAACCGCAGCGCAACAAGTGTACGAAGGCTCCGGAATCAGCCCGGAGGATGTGGATGTGGTGGAACTGCACGACTGCTTCACGGTAAACGAGGTCATCACCTACGAGGCGTTGCAACTCACTCCGGAAGGCACCGCCGACAAGTTCATTCAGGAAGACGACAACACCTACGGCGGGCGCGTGGTCGTGAATCCTTCCGGGGGCTTGCTCTCGAAGGGGCATCCACTCGGGGCCACCGGCTTGGCGCAATGCGCGGAACTCGTCTGGCAACTCCGGGGACACGCTGGGCCGAGGCAGGTGGAGAACGCCCGCATCGGCTTGCAGCACAATCTCGGACTCGGTGGCGCGTGTGTCGTGACGCTTTACGAACGGGTCTAAGCGCATGAAGCGTGAGCGTTTGGTTCTCAAGGTTGGCACCAATGTCCTACAGCGCCCAAGCGGCCGGTTGGACTACAACCTGATCAGCGAACTCGCAGAACAGATCGCCTCGCTCCGGATACTTGGGCACGAGGTGCTGCTCGTTTCCTCCGGATCGGTGGGCGCAGGACGAGAATTGCTGCATTTGGGGCAAACCGTGACGGACCAGCTCCGGCAGCACCAGTTGCTTGCTGCCGTGGGACAGGCGCGGCTCATGCAGATTTACACTGATTTTTTCCGAGAACACCGAATCACGGTCGCGCAGGTTTTGCTCACACGGGGGGATTTCGGCGCCCGTGCCTCCTACCTCAACATCCGGGACACGCTTGAAAACCTGCTCAAGGCGGACGTCCTGCCCATCGTCAATGAGAACGATGTGGTAGCCACCGACGAGTTGCTGATCAACCAGTTCGGTGACAACGACCAGTTGGCAGTTTATGTAGCGGCCCTCGCGGATGCGGATCGGCTTTTGTTTCTAACGGTCGCGCCGGGCTTGCTGCGGGAAAAAACCGGGGTGGGAGCGCAGCAACCGGAAGTGGTGGAACGGGTTGAAAACCTTTCTGAAGAACTCCTGCAACTCTGCCTGCCCGTGACTTCCCGTGACGGCAAAGGCGGGATGGAGAGTAAGGTGCGCTGCGCGGGCATGGCGATGGATTTTGGCATCCACGCCCACATCCTCGACGGCAAGCGTCCGGAGGGTGTGCTGGGCATTCTGGAAGGACGCGGCGGCGGCACCCACTTTGTTGCCAAAGGTCGCAAAGCCAACAGCTACCAAAAATGGCTCGCTGCCGGAGCCCTCAGCCGAGGACAGTTGTACATTGACGCTGGAGCCGAACACGCTCTGCTAGAGCGCAAGAAAAGCCTGCTTGCCAAGGGGATCACGAAGGTGGAAGGGGAGTTTGACCTCAAGGACCTCGTGGAGATTCTTGGACCCTCCGGAACCAAACTCGGTGTGGGGCGCAGTAGTTTTTCGTCACGAGAATTGCAAGAGCAGTTGTTTGCAGAAGACTCAGGACCTGCGAAAGCCAACGTCCTCTCCGGAGGACTATCGAAACCGGTGGTTCACCGCAACCACCTGTTCTTGGAGCGGCCGGCTGCTTCCAGTTAAGTGCCGGAAATCGCCGTTTGCTCATCAGCACTCTGTGTTTTTAGAAGTTGCTCAAAGGCAGAAATGAAACATTCATCTGTTGACCATTCACATCCAAACCAAGGAATCCATGTCTGAATCACCCCACAGTGCCAGCAACAGCATCATTGTCCGGCTCAAACTCTCCAACGAGGTGGGAGTGCTGGCTCGTATCACCAACACCATCTCCGAGATGGGCGGTAACATTGGCGCGATTGACCTTGTGCGCCCAGAGGCCGGGAGCCTCGTCCGGGACATCAGCATCTTAACTCGCAATGTCGAACACGGTGAGGAAATCGTAGCGGCGCTCAAAAAGGTTCCTAGTGTGGAATACCTCCACCACTCCGACCGCGTGTTCCTTGCCCACCTGCGCGGCAAGATGGAGGTGCAGTCCCGCATTCCCCTCAAGACCCGTGACGACCTCTCGATTGCCTACACGCCTGGAGTCGCCCGCGTCTGCATGGCAATCCACGAAGACCCCAGCAAAGCGTACAAACTCACGATCAAGGGCAACACGGTCGCGGTGGTCACGGACGGCACCGCCGTTTTGGGTTTGGGCGACATCGGCCCCGCCGCCGGAATGCCCGTGATGGAGGGCAAGGCGATGCTCTTCAAGGAATTCGCCGGAATTGACGCATGGCCAATTTGCTTGGACACCAAGGACACAGAGGAAATCATCCTCATCGTCAAGGCGCTCGCTCCCGGATTTGGTGGCATCAATCTGGAAGACATCTCTGCCCCACGCTGTTTTGAGATCGAACGTCGGTTACAGGCGGAACTCGACATCCCCGTTTTTCACGATGACCAACACGGCACCGCCGTGGTCACAACCGCCGCGCTCATCAACGCGCTCAAGCTCGTCGGGAAAAAACCGGCAGCGGTCAAGGTCGTTGTCTCCGGGGCCGGAGCCGCCGGAACCGCGTGCGCGCAAATGATCGCTGGCTTGGGCGTGACGAATTTGGTCGGCTGCGACCGCAAGGGGGCGCTGCACCAAGGACGCACCGACCTCAAAGGCGCTGCCAAGTTGTGGTTTGCTAACGAGACAAATCCCCAGCAGGAGTCCGGAACGCTCAAGGAGGTGATCGCCGGGGCGGACGTGTTCGTTGGTGTTTCCGCACCCAACCTGCTCGACGGCTCCGACATGCAGCGCATGGCCAAGAACCCCATCGTCTTTGCGATGGCGAACCCCGATCCGGAGATCATGCCGGAGGAAGCGAATCCGCATGTGGCGGTGATGGCCACTGGCCGTAGCGATTACCCCAACCAGATCAACAACGTCCTCTGCTTTCCTGGAATATTCCGGGGGGCACTCGATTGTCGAGCCACCACCATTTCGATGGCGATGCAACTCGCTGCTGCCCACGCGCTCGCGGAGAGCATCGACCCGCAGCACTTGGCTTCGGACTACATCATTCCCAGCGTTTTTGACACGGCCATCGCGCCCAAAATCGCCGCCGCCGTGCAGGAGGCCGCCATCCGGGATGGCGTCGCCCGCACAAACCTGGTCAAAGAACGATCCTGAGCCCCAACCACAGACTCACCATGAAACGAACGCTGCTGATGCTCGCCAGCATTTTGTTGCTCGCTCCTGCCACGCTGCACGCCGACCGCAATGCCGACTTCATCAAGTACCGCAAGGCAGTCTATTCCTCGATGAAGGGGCACATGGGTGCCGTTTCCAGAATCCTGCGGGGGCGGCTAAACGAGTACACCGGGCACATCATTGACCACGCCGAGGCGCTCCAACGAATGGCTCACCTCCTGCCGGGACTCTTTCCCGCAGGGACAGGGTTTGGGGAAACCGCAGTGAAAACGGCGGCGAAACCAGAGGTTTGGAAACATCCGGAGGATTTCCGTAAAGCCGCAAAGCGTCTGGAAGACGCGAGTGCTGACTTGGCCGAGACTGTGCGCTCCGGAAACGTGAAGGCGATCCGGGGAAAAGTCGGTGCGATCGGCAAAGCTTGCAAGGGTTGCCATCAGCAGTTCCGGCGCAGGGATTGATCCCTCACCTGTTCCGCTGGGGGTTGGCGAGCGTGGCCCTCTTGCTCGTGAGCGGACTCCATGCCCGCACTCCCAACCCCATTGCAGGCGAGCGCATCTTCAACGCCTCCGGGGGTTGCGGTTGCCACACCGCCGAAAACGGCCAGCCCCTCTCCGGAGGGCGTCCGCTGAAAACACCCTTCGGCATCTACTTCTCCTCCAACATCACGCCTGATCCGGAAACCGGGATTGGCCGCTGGAGCAACCTTGATTTTCTACGGGCCATGCGCGAAGGCGTGGCTCCGGACGGTTCGCATTATTTCCCGGTGTTTCCCTACACCTCCTTCTCGAAAATGACCGAGACGGATGTGCTGCACCTCAAGGACTACCTCTTCACGCAAGCTGCGGTCGCACAGTCCAATCGCCCTCACGACGTCTGGTTTCCCTTTAATCTGCGGCTCAGTGCATGGGGCTGGAAGCTCGTGAATTTCGGCCCGGATCGGCTACTTCCGGATTCCGAAAAGTCAGAAAGCTGGCACCGTGGGCGCTACCTTGCCGAAGCGGTCGCGCACTGCGGGGAGTGCCACACGCCGCGCAACCTGCTGGGTGCCTTGAAACCCGACTGGCCTTACGCCGGTTCACACGAAGGGCCGGAAGGGGAGTTGGCTCCGAACATCACGCCGGATGCCGAAACCGGAATTGGCCAGTGGTCGGCGGATGACCTTGCCTATCTGCTGGAAACAGGCATGTTGCCGGACGGTGATTTCATTGGCGGCTTGATGGGCGAGGCGGTGGAGTTCTACGCACGGTTGCCTCCGGAAGATCGCGAGGCGCTGGCGGAATATGTGCTTTCGCTGCCCCCCATCCAGAACCAAGTGCGCGCTCCGGACGCTCCGGACGAGTGAGCATCAGTCTCCAGCAGGACCCGCTTTTTGCGCGGACAGCTTGAACCTGCCCCAGAAATCGGCCATCTTCGGAGCCTGCTTGGAACGTGGCACTCCCCGCGAACCACTGTCTTTTTTGTGAAACCATGATGTCCGATACGATCTCCTTTGCTCCCGAAAGCACATGGCAGGGCCAATTCCGCTTTGCTCACATCAAGTGCCTCATCGTCTGCCGGGGGCCAATCCGGCTGGAGGCCATCGAGTGCTTCGAATCGCTGGGGGCGCAGTGCGGCATTCTGCTTTCGGAAAAAGACAGCATCCTCTATCCGCAAACGCTGGCTCCGGAACTGCGGCGGCTGAAAAACCGGCAGGCGCAGGTGCATCATGTTCCGGATTACATGGGTGCGTCTCGTGAGGAGCGTCTGGCGCGCATGGATGAAATCGTGCGCATCGGCACCGCAAACGGCTACACGCACTTGTTCGCGGGCTACGGTTTCATGGCAGAAGATGCTGAGTTCGTGCAGCGCATTGAGGATGCCGGACTCGTCTTCGTCGGCCCCAACTCTTCCGTGATCCGACAGGCGGGAGCGAAGGACGAAGCCAAGCAACTCGCTCGCAAGCTCGAGGTTTCGGTCACGCCCGGAGAGGATCGCATCAGCGCCCGCACCTTGTTGCGAAAAGCTGGAAATGCTCCCCAGGTTCACCTTCAACAAAGCGCTCAGCAACACGGCCTAGAGTTTCCGGAACAGTGGCTTTCCACAGAACCGCTTGAGCAGGCCGAGGCCGTGCTTCAGGCGGCGTACCGCAAGCGCGTTGATCTCTTTTCCACCGAAGATTTGATTCAGGAAACGGAGCGTTGCGCGGTCGAGATTTGGACAGGCAGCCCCGGACGCCGCATCCGTCTCAAGCACATCGGCGGCGGCGGCGGCAAGGGCCAGCGCGTGGTCTCGAATCCGGAAGAGGTGCGGGACGCGGTCATGGGGGTGTTGCTCGAAGCAAAGGCCACCGGAGTCGGCGACAACAAGAATTTTCTTGTGGAACTCAACATCGAAAACACGCGCCACAACGAGGTGCAGTTGTTGGGCAACGGAATTTGGTGCGTGGAACTCGGCGGGCGTGACTGCTCCCTGCAAATGCACGAGCAGAAGCTGCTGGAAGTCTCGCTCACGGAGGAATTGCTGGAAGCCGCAATCACCGAATACGAAGCCGCCGGAAACACCAAAAAAGCCGCAGTGCTGCGAGCCGACCTTGCCACTCTGCGGACGATGTGCGGACAAGCGGCGGATTTCGGGGAAGCCCTGCGGCTGGATTCCGCCTCGACCTTTGAGTGCATCATTGAAGGCGACCGCCACTACTTCATGGAGGTCAACACGCGCATTCAGGTCGAGCATCGCGTCACGGAAATGGCGTATTCCTTACGCTTCACGAACCCGGACGATCCAGAAGATTCGTTCCTCTGCGAATCACTCGTCGCGGCGATGCTCCTGATCGCGTGTCACGGTGCGAAGTTGCCCAAGCCTGCCCGTATTCCGCGTTACACTTCCGGAGTCGAAGCTCGCATCAACGCGACCAACCCCGCGCTCAAACCTCACGCCGGGGGCATCCTCCGGCACTGGTCATCGCCCACTACTTCCGAACATCGTGACGATCAGGGCATCGGCTTGCGTAATCCGGACACCGGGCTTTTCCAGCCCTACCACCTCGCCGGTGCCTACGATTCCAATGTCTCGCTCTCTGTCACCCACGGTTCCTCGCGCCGGGAGAGTTTTGAAAGACTGGTGGAAATCCTGCGGACGATGGAAGTGCGCGGCAGCGACCTGCACCTCAACCTCGATTTCCACTACGGACTGCTCCACTGGATGCTCGGGCACGATCCAATGGTCAAGCCCAACACGCGCTTTGTGCAGGCCTACCTCGCCCTTGCCGGAAAGCTCCAACAACAGGCCAACGAACTCAGCCTTGCCACGGCGTGGCAGCACAACCTCCAGCAGATTCAGGAGCAATGGGGCCCGAACGGCGTTGCACTTTGCGAACAGAAACAAACACTACTCCTGCGCCCCCTCAAACGGCTCTTCGGCAATGCTCACCTGCTGATGGGCTGGCTTGCTCCGCGTCCACAGCGGCGTTGGCTGGTCGAGATTGAATTTCAGTGGCGGCGCAATCCCGTGGAGGTGCTGGCCGACCTCTACCACTACCTGCGGCTGGAAGAGCATCCGGACACGCCGCCCAGCGAGCAGATTTGGCCGGATGACCAAGCCCTGCTCCAACGCGGACTCGACTTCTACCGCGACCTCCGCACTCGACTGGGGCAACCCGATCTCGACTGGTTTACTCTGACCGAATTGCTAAAGCAGGATTCCGCGCCCGGCAGCTTTGCACTTGCTGGCGAAGGGCAGGCGCTTTGGGGAGCAGTGCGGGCAGCGCACCACGGTTTTCAATTGGGCATGGAACTGACACGGCTTCCCGCACTGTTGGGCCATGAAACGGGCTATGATGATTTCCTCAGCAACGACCAACTCGATGTGAATGTTCCGGAAGAATTTCTAGACGCCGAGCTTTCGGCAGGTTACGTCACCACACTCGCACCACCACCACCCGCCAACAGCGATGAGGTGTTGGCCTGGACCGGAGGCACCTTTTACGCCCGCGAGACGCCAGAGAGCAAATCCTATGTGCAAGCAGGCGATCATGTGGAAATTGGCGACACACTGGGGCTGCTGGAGGTGATGAAAATGTTCAATCCCATCCGTGCTGAATTCGCCGGAACCATCCGCACACTCTGTGTGAAGGGCAACGCCGGAGTGATTGTCACACGGGGCCAGCAGCTTTTTGAGATCACTCCGGACACCCCACCCTCTGCCGAATCGGAGGAACAGCGCACTCAACGCCAGCACAAGGCCACCCTGCGACTGTTGGCAGCATAATCAGAAAGTGTGTTGGTAGGTCATGCTGCCTCCGTCCCAAATGCCGAGGAAGTTGCTGGGCGAAAAGCCGTCAACGTCCCATGTCGAGATGAGCCGCAACGCGCCCTGATCGTCCACTTGCCCCACCTGCCAACTCACGCGCAGTTTGATCTCAACTTTCTTGTCAAGCTTGTCCGTTGCGGCGGCGGGAACGCTGGCGACCCTTTTGACAACATCGGCGGCATAGAGTCCATACTCCCAAGACGTGGTCGGGGAATTCGTCTGTCGCAGTTCGCTGTAAAGCTGGAGCGACTTCAGCGAAAAATCTTCGCTGTCGTGCCCGTCCACGAGGTCACGGAATTCATTGCGAAACCAATCCCAGCGCAACCCGAAGGTGCCATGCCAGTCCGGATTGAACGGCTGGAGTCCGTAGAAGTTCAGCGATTCATAACGCAGGCGTTGGCGACGATTGTCGGCCCGGACGGTGGTGTTTGGAGCTTTCCGCAACTTGCGAACGTCAAAGCTCTTGACGGTCACACCAAGCAACTGCTCCGGAGATCGCTGCCAGTCCAGTACCAGCACGGTTTCCACGGAGGACGATTTGAAGGTCAGTTGTTCGGCTGGAAAACGCTGGGTGAACGGGCGTACCTCCGTGCGTCCCCCCCGCAGTCGCCACTTTTCCCAACGCACAGAACCTTCCCAGACATCCTCCACCGGATGGGCGTCGTAGGTGGAATTGTCGTAGAAGTTCTTCTCGTTGTAGTAGAGATCGTGCAGGACGTGGCGGTAGCGCAGAAAATCCCACGGTTGGCGCCCCAGCGTGATCCCCAGTCCCTCATCGACATGGCGCTTGTCGTACTCCGGCATTCCGACAAAAGCAACCCCAAGCCACACTTGCGGACGCCACTCGACCTCAACGAGATAGTTGAGCGGTTTAATTTCGTAAAACTCCTCCTGTTCCAACTCGAAACCAACGCTCCACGATTCTGAAAGTGGATGCCGCAATTTCACCTCCAGCAGCAGGTAGAGCAGGTCCAGCCCGAGGCTGCCGCCTCCGGAACGCCAGCCGTTGTCGGCTTCGTACCAAAGATCGTCCTCGCGTTTGCTGAAACTGTAAGCTTGGAGGTCGAGGAAGTTTTCCGGATTGAGGTAGGATTTCGAAATCTGACGCGCTCCGTCAAACGCGTAGGCCGGAAGCCCACCGAACACTAGGCCGAACGCTGCAAGCAGCACGGCACGGGCTATGCTTCTCCCGCAGGAATCACAGGATTGTTGCCCTACGGTGTCTCGACTTGCCATGAATGATCCCGGTCAAGGGTTGCTAGTCTGGTCTGATCATACGAAGCGTATGCAAATCCTCAAGCCATCTCAACTGCTCGTACTGCTGGAACAACCCTCTGAACGGCTCCGGAGGTGGGCGACCTACCAGCTTCTTGAACACTGTCAGGACCACGCTGACGAGTTTGCGGGCACACTGTTAAAATCGGAACTAGAGGACGTTCGCGAGGCGGGGGTTTACCTGATTGGCCGTCAGCGGCTGGAACGCTTTACCTTTCCACTGCTCGGTTGGTTCAGCCGCAGTGCAGGAGAATTGCGCCGTGCCTGCGCCACGGCACTGACCAGCCTTTGCCCACCAAATTTCCCTAATCTCCTCAAGCACTGGTTGGAGCAGTTGCTCGACGATGACGAACTTCAGCTTCCAGACCTCCAGTGCGCGGTGAACAACCTGCTGCTGCTGGAAGATTCCGGAGGCTGGGAGACGCTGGAGCAGCACCTCGCCACACTCCACGATCAGCACCTCAAGGCGCTCTGCCTCTTCGGGACACTGTGCAAGCAGGTGGAATCAGACTCACAGGTTTACCAACTCACGGAGCATTATGCCCACTTCCGCAGTCACACCAGCGATCCCCAGTTTATTCAGCACCTCGCCGAAATTTTCGGAGGTCGGCCCACCTTGGAGTTATTGCGCTTGCAGCTAGAGGCAGGTGAGACCTTCCGGACCGTCACACAGATCGTCGCCCAAACCGTCGGACATGCGCTGGACGTAGAAACCGAAACTCTGCTGCAACAGGCGGACAAGCTTCTCAAAACACCGGACTATCCCGGACTGCTCCATCAACTTCTACACATCCTGAAACAGTTGGCGCCCGCAACGTCCACCACGCTGGAGCAGGGGCTGCTGGAGGGCTTCCGGGATCACATCACCTCCAACTGGGACGACGCCATCATCCGCGTTCAGAATCAGGAATTGCTGCTGCTGCTCGGAATTCCCCTCATCGCACTGGTGCGGCACCGTGCCCTGCAAATCGCGGCATCCCCCACCACGCAGCTTCCAGAATTGCAGCGCTTGCTCCGTGCGCCCTTGCTGGATTCAGAGCTGCTGAGGGAACTGGCCGAACACCTACTGAAGCGAACGCCACTCACTGCCGAGCAAAAGGCCACGCTGGCCGCAGCCCGTCCGCACACCCCGCTGACCCCGCAGGAGGCCGTGCTGGCGCTGCTCTCCGGAACCGCGGACCCACGCACCTGCTCCTTCCCGACGCTGCTTCCAAAACCGTGGCAGCTTGGGGTGCCGGAGCTTTCCCGACAACTCGCCGAGTGCTACCTTCAGCATTTTGAAACCCTTGTCGCTGAAGCTCGACACGATCACCTCGATTACGCGCTCCAACTCTTCACACGCCATCCCGCTCCGGAGTTGGTCGAATTGCTGATCACGCATTTTCATTTTCTCATCAACCAACATTACCACACCTGTTTCGATTTCATCGAACGCAACCCGGACCCGCGTTTCATCGCACCGCTCACCCTCCACCACCGCGAGGGCGAAGCCGCCGTTGGACAGTTGTTGTTTCTGCTCTGCACCGCACACGGAGAACCGCTCCCGGAAGGTATCAACGCAGAATCTGCCCAGCACGGCGTTGGCGACACCCTCAGCGTCCGCATTCCCTGCGGGAGTTGCCACACCGCCTACCACTACGAGCTGTCTCTGCTCTACTACAATCCGGACGCCATCGAGCAGCGTCAACCCTTCAGTGACGATGACCTCTGGACGCCGGACACGCTGATGTGCAAAAACTGCGGAACCTCGCTGCGCTTTCAGATGGACGCTGGCTTCCGCTCCGGACTCTACTTGGAAATGCTGACCGCCCACCTGCTGCGGATCAGTGAGGACGAAGCCCAGCGGCTCGCAAACATCCGCCCCCTGCGCTTTCCAAAATTTCTGGGGCGCTCCATGCACCCCGGAAAATTCCTGCTGCGCGTCACGCAGGAACTCGAAACCGAAACCCGCACACCCGAAGAGCGCGCAGAGCTCTTGATTGAATTGGGACGGTTGCGGCTGGAGCTTGGGGAAAACGACGCTGCGGAGAAGGCTTTGCAGCAAAGCATAAAGTTGGGAGGCAAATCACCGGACGCGCTCTTCCACCTCGGAGTCATCGCCTTTCAGCGTAAGAACCTCTTTGAGGCGCGGCTGCACTTCTCACAACTGGTGCAGACCACCCAGCCAGAGGATTTCGTACTCAAGGAAGAAAACCTCCACCAACTCGCCTCCCACTACCTCGACATGCTGGACCGCCGCGAGGTGCGGCGTTCCGGATTCAAGATCATGCGCTGAGCCGGGTGTCTGGTTAAGCGGTCACAGGCGACGGAGGAACTTGGGGTGGGGTTTCTTTGCGAGCTTCCAAACGGCGGAGGACTTCGGCAACCACCCGTTCCACCAGCGCATTTTCTTTGCCGTCAGCCTGTTTCTCCAGTGCCTCAAGCGTGACTTCCTTCGCTTTGGAAATGGTCGTGCGGGCGATCCCACCACCAGCAATCAGCAACCGAAAAACAAAAAAAGCCGACACGCCCCGCATCCGGAGCGCATCGGCTTCATGTGCTGAAAAGTGATTCTGAAGTCAACTACCGATGAGTTGCGACAAACTCCCGCAGGGCTTCATCAACACGGTTCTGCCATCCCTTGCCCGTGGACCGGAAGGACTCGGCCACTTCGCGTGACAGAGGAATCGTGATTTGCTCCTTGGCTGGTTCCGCCTTGGATTCGCCAACAGGCCGCAGTTGCGCAAACTCTTCGGCAGACAACTCATAGGTGTCTGGATCAGTGGCAATTCCCGCATTGATCGCCGCATCCTCCTCCGGGGTTGG
>LWDU01036731.1_pt1 | contig 13028 bp, 12 predicted proteins | sample 727161 | NCBI WGS metagenome assembly LWDU01 (sample SAMN04566230, study PRJNA314399) | hydrothermal vent metagenome | isolation source: deep sea hydrothermal plume seawater | place: Mexico: Gulf of California, Guaymas Basin | collected 2004-07-11 | reverse complement strand
CACTCTAACAACCCGTTGAAAAACGATGACGGTCGCCGCTGAGATCTATTTTGGCTCTGATCAAGGAACGAGGAAGGAGCATTTAGTATTCCATTTTTCCCGCCACCTTTGACGTCCTTCCCAGGCAAAATACATATAAGCTTTTCATTCTCATGAGTCCCTTGTATTTCAGATGGCCAATTCCTGCCACTCCTTCCTTCGATTTTCCATCTTCAGAATCATACATCGGAAGGATGTAACAGAATTTGTAAAAATTCTCCATCTTCGGAATTCTTACGAATTCCGCTACTTTGGAAAATACAAGTGACGGCCTTGTCGGGCGGCTTGAATCGCATCCTTTGTATCTTCTGCCGCGCCCGGATCTCCCTGCGCTCTCATCCAGGCATCCAGTTCCTGACTGAGTCGATTCTTGACGGTCATCATTTCTGAATTGCCAATCAGATTCAACATTTCATAAGGGTCATCAACGGTGCGGTAGAGTTCCTCGGGCGGACGGTGAGTATATCGCTTGACCAGATCATAGGTATGCGAATTTTCCCAGGAGGACCAAACCCAGGAAGCCCAGTATGGATTGTTGAGGCTTCCGTTCCCATTAGTTCCCATCAGGTGCTTTTCAATGTAGATTTCATCGGGGCGCAGATTTCGAATATATCGAAACTGACCATCACTTACCGTGCGGATCGGATAGGCCGGACCTTCCGGTATGTTGTTATGAATCCCATAGACGTATTTCCGGTGAGTGTTTTTCTCGCCAAGAAGGACCGGCAGAAAACTGTTTCCGTCAAAAGTATGCCTGGAGGATTCACTTTCGGCGGCATCAAGGAAAGTCGGCAGCACATCTGCATATTGAACCAGGGCATCCGTACGGTTTCCTGCCGCCACTTTGCCAGGCCAGCGCGCAATCATTGCCGTATGAAGACCCGTATCCCAATTCGTCCATTTACAACCCGGAAATTGGGCACCCTGTTCGGAAGAAAACAAAACCAGAGTATCCTCGGAATGTCCGGATTTTCTCAAGGCTTCAAGGATGTCTCCAACCTGTCCGTCCATATAAGTAATCTCCGCAAGATAGCGCGAAAAAGCATCACGAGTAAGAGGGGTATCCGCGATATTAGGCGGGAGTTTTATCTTCTTTGGGGGATACTTCGAAGCATCCCCCATCACCCAGGGCACATGCGGTTCCACCAAAGCCACTACGAGACAGAATGGATCATCCGAATCCCCTTTCATGAACTCCTGAATAGACTGCGTGGTATGAAACCGAGTGGGATTCCGAACACAGTTCGGATCAAAGCCACCCACCTTGACAAAGGGAAACGCCCCGGCCGGTTTCACATGAACCTTTCCCGCCAAACCGACACGGTAACCGAGCGGCTCAAGATGCTGCGGCATGCTGGTAGCCGTCGGTCGACAGGCAGAATGGTTCCAGGCACATCCGTTGCGCAGCGGATACTGACCGGTATACAATTCCGCCCGACAGGGCTGGCACATCGCTTCACTCAAATACGCCCGGTTGAAGACCAACCCTTCCGATGCCAGTCGATCAAGATTCGGAGTAAGCGCATTCTGTCCCCCGTAGACCGGCAAATCTCTGTAAGTGCAGTCATCCGCCATGATGATCAGGAAATTGGGGCGCCCTGCGGCTTGCGACCATTGGGTCTGCCCCAGGAACATTAGAACACCAGCCGTAAAAAGAATCAGGACTCGAACAGAATCGGTGAATCCCATAGGCAATCTAAAACGAGATCCCAGGAATTCGCAGGAATCCGATTTCAAAGTGGTATCGGTTTTTTTCTTCATGATGTATTCCCGTTTAAGTGAGAAAAAATGAATCAGGCATAACCGCACTGAAACACTTCTGGATTTGAGTCAAAACACTATCTTATTCCGCGAATAGCTGCAATCCTGGGTTTTGAATGGGCTCTACACTGGTTTAAAGGGAAACCATGGTCAGAGAAAGCGTATTTGCAACTGCGTCGTCAATTCCTTCGCGACCGAAAGCACATCTTGACAATGCATACATCTGATGATACGGCGTATCAAATACGCTCTGTAAGAATATCATAGATATGAACCCTCAAGATCGGAATCGTTGTGGTAGATTTCCCGAAAGGAATCCGAGAACCGCTTCACTGAGTCGGTCTGTATTCATAGGGTATCGTTTCACCCACCTTTGAAGTTTTAGAATTGATTTGGTATTCAAAGCCCCCTTCAACTCTCGTTTCAACTGGATGATCTTCTTGCCGTGATCCCGGGAAAACTGCCGGTATTCATTCAGGTTCATCCAATCCGCACGACGGGTATAGGATGACCATTCACGGATGGAACCGTGATTCAGCCCTTTCACCCAAATGTGATCTCCATGGGGGAATTCTTTAATGAAATCATTTCCTCCAACGCTCTGGTTTCCCAGAACATTGTTCTGACTCTGAAAGAATACAAATTGGATGGATTGATGCACATCCATGGTAAACACTTTCAACACTTGGTTTTTCCCGACCTTCGGATCAAAAATCGCGCAGCGGACCTTTCGGGTTTGAAAAAAATGGGGATCTTGATCCAGCAAATAATGCAGAGAGAACATCAGGTTATTGGTTCCCTGGCTGTGAGCCAGCATAGCGATCGACTCTTCAGGATTGCCTTTCATTGCGTTTCGAACCGCATCGCCATTCACTGACGCATACTGCTCCGATTCCTCATTGAGCGTATCGCTTCCATCCCCGGCAAACCAAAAGTCAATGTCGGCCAGAAGACCGCTCCAATTCACATAACTCTGAAAATGTCCAATCCCCGGATTCGAATTGTATGCCGGACGCTGACCTGCGGGCATGGCCCCGCAGACAGCTTTCCCGAATTTCACGAAATCCGAACCATCATTCGTATCAATTAACGAAGGAGCAATACCGCTGAATGTAAATAATCTCATTGTTATCCCTACCTCATGGTTTAAGCGATTTCATCTGTTTCCATAATTTCTCGAATTCCCGGGAAAAGGCCGCAACGGTTTTGGGTTCATCGGTCACGACGATATTTTCAAAATTCGCCTCGGCGGCGCTGCGGGTCCAGTTGTAACTTCCGTTGACCAAAGTGTTCCGATCGATGACGGCGAATTTGTGATGCATGTGATCCGGGGTGTCATCGGATTTCACCGGAATTCCCAATCGAACCAATTCTAGAACGTCGGATCCCAGGTCCAGAGCCTTGTGATTATCGGTAATGATCCGCACCGGAACACCCCGCCGACGGCAAGCCAGTATAGAGTTTCGGATTCGGTTGTCGGTTAAGGTGAAAACGCAGATATCCACCGAACTCCGGGCCTTGTTTAAAAGAGATTTCAAAGCATTAAGACAGGCATTTCCAGGACTGAAAAACACCATGGAGGTCGCCTCCGAGGATTTGGGCATGGGCAATGCCTTTAAAGCCGTATCCAGCCAGTCCATCGTCTGATGCACTGAACGAGTTGCATGACGTCCTTTGGCCAAAGCAAACAGGCGGTTCCGGACCAGACTGATCTTCCGAGTGTCCCATGGAATCCCCTGAATTGCCCGAGTGATCGCCTTTTTTTCTCCCCTCGAAAAATTCCCGTCTTTCAGGGTAGTTTCGAAATGAGCCATCAAATATTTAATCGTGTTCATGGCGGACCTTCCCAGACTTGACTTTGGCCGGATTTCTTTGTCGGGATGGTGAGCAACAGTAACTGAAATCCCATGGGAAAGGCAATGGCCTGATATCATAAATACGGAGGGCAGGTTTTCATGTGAGCGATCCGTCGAGACCTATAGAGTTCATGGTGTTCAACAAAGATTCGATTGTTTCTGTTTCTTGGGCCCATAGACATATCCATCTCGGGCGAATATACTTATGTGGCATCGCACGGTAGCGGATTACTTTTGATCTATATCTCGGAACCGACAACTGCTCGTTTTCGAAGAGTTTACCCTCCCCTCGGGAACTTGGGCAAAGAGCCCTCGATTCAAGAGATTCCAACGCGTTGAGTCGGAATTGTTGAAATACGCATGCATTCCTTTGAATGTCCCGATCAGGGTTAACCCAATGGCGGTGACGCTCGCCCCATCAATTGAATACGGTGAGGGCAATTCTTGCACTTATTGGCGATTCTTTCTAGAAAGGGTCTATGAGTATCGAGGCAATCATCCAATCCGGAACTCGCTCTCTGTTAAGTTTGGCGCCGGCTGTCTCCGGTTTGGAGCAGTATCAGGAAGCCACTGAGGATGTAGAGACCGCCTGCGCAAGGGGATACTTCCGACCTGAGGAGGAAGAGCGTATCCAGCTGTGGTTTGCCTATTACCTCACGGCACGCAACGGTCTCCTTGAAACGGTATTTGAATTGCGACCTATTGCTTTCGGAAAAGATTCACAGACACCCCCTGATGAAGAAGATCAGTATCGGGCGTTTGTCATTGGCTACACAGCGGCCTGCCTCCTGGTGCGTGCTGGACGATTCCTAGTGGAACGAATCGCTAAAAACCCGATCACCATACAAAAACTGAATGAGCCGGCTCGGAAGTACCGTATACCATCCAATCAATTCACCTCGATCTTCAGGTCATTGACGAGCCCACTGAACGCTTGGTTTTTGAATGATGCCATGGCCTTTGCCCAGTGCAATCGGAAACACATCGAATCATTAAAACGGGAGCCGAGGTTTTCCGAAGTCCTGGAATACCTGTATAAGTCGGAACCTTTTCTGAGAATCAACATTCAAAAATATTTCACTTCCCGATTTCTCTTCCGGCTCCATTCATGGCGTCGCCGCCGGAATTCCGCGCTCCAGAAAGCCTTGTTCAACCTCCTCGAAGCTTCCGGACGATTGATCTCCGAACTGAGGTTGGACAAGGACTCCCATGACGTTTCGGATGTCTACTCCGAATTGTCGAACCTGCTTCAACCCGGTGATGTGTTGGTCACACGACATAAGTTGGCTATGACCAATCTCTTTCTACCCGGCTTCTGGCCCCATGCGGCACTTTACATAGGCACCGAAAAGGAAAAACAAAAACTGTGCATTCAAATGGATGCAGAACGGACGGGGCGATGGAAACACCCAATCCGGACGTTGGAGGCACTAAAGGATGGCGTTCTTTTTCGGCCCTTGGAAAAAACTCTTTCGGTCGATGCGGTTGCCTTGATACGGCCTCGTCTGAAGCCAGCACAGATTGCACAAGCCCTATCGAGGGCCGTGTCCCATGAAGGCAAACTTTACAACTTTGATTTTAATTTCTTCAATTCGGAACGCCTTGTCTGCACCGAAGTTGTTTACCGTGCCTATGACGGGATCGGCCCGATGAACTTTCAATTGGTGTCTCGAAATGGAAGGCTTTCCGTCAGTGCTGAAGACCTTCTGGATATGGCGCTGGATCATCAGGGATTTGAAGCGTTGGCGGTCTTCGGTACAGAGACATCCAAAAAGAAACTCCATACCGGACCCGACGTATCCCGGATCATTGAAGAAAGCTACCGAAGTAGGTAGGCAACATCAGAGTCTCTTCAAATCCCGAAATCAAACTCGTCAATATTATCTTTGGTGAAGCGGATTGGGTCAGAGAGAATCACGGTTTTGGAATCCTCTTTACTGAACCGGATTGGCCCATACCCGGGGATCGCCGTACCTTCCTTTAATTCCTTACCAGACAACACGGCATGGGCAACTCGAACCGTCAAATCTCCCAAGGCCGAAGGATCCCACAGAAAAAACGATTTAAGGATATTCTGGTTCAGGTAAGGTCGCATTTTAGAAGGGGTCGAGCACCCGGTCAGCGCAATGCTTCCTGACTTTCCGGTTGTTTTCAGGGCTTCCGCAGCACCGGGAACCGAATTTGAATCGAAGGCAATGATTCCTTTCAGATTGGGATGGGCATTTAATAAAGTTTCTACTTTCTGACGGGCATAGTTTTCATCTTCCTTGGTCAGCACAGTATCCACCAGGATCATCTCAGGATATTTTGCCAATGCACGTGCTTCGGCGTAACGCCTCCACGCGTTCAGGTTGGCGGCATCCAAACTGGCAATGGCGATGGCCCACTCCCCTTTCCCGTTCATCTGCCCGGCAATTTCATCCATCAACATCTCCCCAAGCTCGCTTTCCTCCACCTGTGAGATCATGAGATCACGGCCACTTTCGACGGCATCACTGTCCCAGGTAAACACCTTTATCCCGGCAGCCTGGGCTTTCTCAACAAAACGCCGAATCGTTTTAGGTTGATTGGGAGCAATACAAATCGCATCGACTCCCTGTCTGATCCAAGTATCCATGAACTTATTCTGCTCGGAACCGCTGGGTTCGGAGGGACCGTCATAGATTAATCGAATCCCGAGATCTGAAGCCGCTTCAGCTGCCCCGCGGTTACAGGCATCGAAGTAATCGATATTGATCAGTTTAGGAAGCATGGCGATGACCTGTTGAGAATCACCAGCACCGTCTTCAGACCCTTGATTAGAGAGTGGACCGGATTCCTGTTTCACTCCACAGGAGGTTCCTGAAAGTAGGATGGCAATCCAGAGAAAAAAATGACCGAGTTGAAGCAATTTGAGCTTTTTCATATCGAAATTAAACCTCCCTGAATCCTGAATTCAAAAGAGATCGGATTTCCGGTCTCCTGAGGCCTTTAGGAGTTCTTGAGAGTTCAGATGAAGTATGCCGGCAAGGCGTTCGTGTCAAGTCACGGATCGAAATTGTCGATTCCGATTTCGGTTTTAGTTTTACGAACTCTTGGCATTCTTCTTGGGAAAGGGTAGATGTGTATTCATCCAGACTCCTCCGATGAGAATGATTCCGATTAACACATATTGAAGATAGCTGAGTTTGAACGGCAGGTTTTCCTCCCCCCAACCAGCAGCTCCTCTTAGGCCTTCATCCAGGACCGCGATGATGAACACTCCGAAAAAAGTTCCCGATAAGGAACTGTAACCTCCCTGCACCCGAGTACCACCGAGGATCACCGCAGCAATGACCTGCAGTTCCATTCCTGTCAGGGAACTCCCGCTGACAGAACTGTTCCGAGCGGTAAAACAAACCGCACTCAGAAAGGCCATAAACCCGGAAAATACATACACTTGGATGAGTCGTCGGTCCACCGGAATGCCCGCATACCGGGCTGCGATTGGATTGCCTCCAATCATCAATAGTTCCCTTTTTTTCCGCGAATAATGATACCCGGCCCCGAGCCCAAGGTAAACCAAACTGATCAGCAACAATGCACCGGGAAATCGACCGAACCATTCGTAACCGGGAACATCAAAAAAAGGAGACTTTTCCAGATCTCCCATGACGGTAAAGCATAACCCTCTAAAAAGAATCATCGTCCCGAGAGTGGCAATGATAGGAGGGACATCCAGAACCGCGATGAGGGATCCATTGGTCAATCCCAAGACGAGAGCGACAAGCAACCCCAACGGAACCGCTTTCCACCAAAAGGAAACATCTCCATCAAAAGAAGACATAACGCAGGATATCAGGGCTATCATCGAGGCAATGGACAAATCGATTCCGGCTGTAGCCAGGATCAGGGTCATTCCGAACGCTGCTAACAGCACTGGGGCAGACTGAGTCAGGAGATCTGCGGAATAACTCTGAAAGTATCTCAGGAAATCCTCCGGACTCTTGAATGTGTAATCCCCGATCCATGTGAAGAAAATGATTTCTGAAATGAGAATAGCTGGGAGAATGAATTGTTTCATGCCAACTCCTCCATTCGTTTTCGGCGTTTGTGAAGCCGGCAATCGATACCAATGATACCGATGATGATGCAACCGGTGACCACGTCCTGGAAGTAGGCACTGATACCGGCATAGACCAGCATCTCTCTTACAAAATAAAGAAAAAATGCTCCCAATAGCGTTCCGATGAAACTGCCTTCACCTCCGAAAATATTAGTGCCTCCAACCACCACGGCACCGTTCCAATGCAAAACCACGTGCCATACGGGAAGGCTCAATCGTCTGAAGCCGGGTCACATAAACCAAAGCCGCAGCGGACAGAAAACAACCACTGACGAAAAAAGCCTTTTGTAGAATTGCTCCCGGGTTGAGTCCAAGAATTTGGCAGGCTTCTTCAGAACTACCCAAAGCCAGAAAGTGTCTTATCGTCCGGGAATACCATTCTAAAACCAAAGCGGTCAATGTGCCGAAGAGCAGTATAAACCCGGCCAGTTTTTTTCCTGGCCACTGATAGGATTCGTTTGTGATGGAAATGAAACCACTGAAATTCTCCATTCCGATATCCGCCAGAATCAATGCAATGCCACGGTAAAAGGTCAACCCACCCAAAGTGACGATAATCGCAGGAATGGCGAGTCGATGAATCAACCACCCATTGAATGAACACAAGACACAGGTGGTGATCAGACAACCGACAAAAGCAACGATGGGTCCTGATTCCTGGGCTGAAAGAACTCCGAAAACAGTACCAGCCACCACGATGATCGAGCCGATTGAAAGATCGATGGCACCGGTATAGATAATGACAGTGAGCGCAAAACCAGCGAGGACGGTAGGTGCAACATTAGGCCCCGCACGCAGAACCACTTCACGGAAGGAGCCTCCTTCCTGAATCATCATATAAATCAGAATTAATAGAATCGCATTCCCAATCAAAAGGAAGCCTATTCTCTGAAGTAGAAATCGAGAGTATCGCCCCGCAAGTCTGGACTTTAAATTCACAGTCCAAGGTGAGGTCATTTGATTTCAGTGGAGGGTGTCAGCAGATCCGAAGCGGCCAGGATCACGTTATCTTCGGTCATCCGGTCACCCTTCAATTCAGTCGTGATACGACCCTGACACATGACTAGGATGCGGTCACTCATACCCAGCAATTCCTGAAGATCACTGGTGATAAGCAGAATGCCTTTTCCGTCGGCAGCCAATTGATCCATCAGGGAATGAATCTCCATCTTCGCCGCAATATCCACGCCCCGCGTGGGCTCATCCAAAATGATCAAATCCGGCTTACGCTCCAGCCACCGGGCAAGAATGGATTTCTGTTGATTGCCTCCACTCAGGGTGCCGACTGACTGATCGAATCCAGTTGCCCGAATTCGGTAACGCTCCATGCAATGTTCCGTTTTCTTTTGCTCGAATGAGGGAGGAATGAATCCAAACCGCGCGGCAAGATCCGAGAAACCGATGCAGATCGAATTGAACAGAGTATGATCCAACACCAAACTTTGCTTTTTCCGCTCTTCAGGCACGTACACCATTTTCCGTTGAAGTCGATCGCATGCGTTCGATTTCGAATTCAGAATTGTCTCACGGAGTTTTATGGCACCACTGTCCACTGGATAAAGACCATAGAGGGCGCGTGCCAATTCCGATCTACCCGCGCCGACCAATCCACCCAAGCCGACCATCTCGCCGGCATTGACCTGAAAAGATATATCCTGAAAAAGACCGTCACGACCCAATCCCTCTACTCGAAGAAGTTCGGTGCCCTGAAAAGACTCACGAGTTCTGGGAAACACCTGATTCAAAGGACGCCCGACCATATCTCGAATCATTCTTGGAATGGAAGCTTCCTCAACTGGATACAGGCCCACTTGTTCTCCATCGCGCAGAACGCAAATCCGATCCACAAAGGACAAAACCTCCTCCAGTCGATGAGAAACATAAATCATAGAAACACCTTGTTTCTTCAACTGGGCCAGACGATCAAACAATCGCTTAATTTCGGGTTCACTCAAACTGGCCGTCGGTTCATCAAGGATCAGGAGTTTAGCGTTCAACGACAAAGCACGAGCGATGGAAAGTTCCTGCTTTTCAGCCGCACTGAGTTCTCGACATAATTGTTGAGTATCCAGATTAAGTCCAAACTCCTGCAATCTTAAACAAGCCTGCCCGTGCAGTTTCGTCCAGTCGACTCCTCCCCATTTTAGCCGAGGCCAGGCCTCTGCCAACATCATGTTTTCGGCAACGGTCAGTGAACCACAGTAAGCCAACTCCTGATGAATGGCAGCAATCCCCAATCGGAGGCCCTGGGCCGGATTGGAGACCGTGATCTGAGATCCGCAATAGCGAATCTCACCCGAATCAGACGAATGGATACCACTCAGGATCTTGATGAGTGTGGATTTTCCAGCACCGTTTTCACCGATCAATCCCAGAACCTCTCCAGTCCCCAACGAAAAGGAAACATCCTTGAGTGCCGACACCCCGGAAAAGGATTTAGAGATACCGCACAGTTCGAGAACGGGATCCGTATCCTGACGGGGGGAGAACTCCGAATGCATAGCGGGATGGTACAGAACTCCTCCGGATTGGTCGAGATATCATTAACCTAAAGGCGGTGAGATTCGCCTTCCCAAGATATGATTCAATGATTTCCGCGTCCTTTCGGATAATTCACGGGCTAAAGAAACCATAACATTCAACCGTCGGTGCTACGGGATTGTGAGCGGCGCCACTGTTGTAGATATTCCAGAACGTAATTCCTTTCACGGATCAGATCGGAACTCAGGGAATCCTGACTATCTTCCAGAAGACGACGAGCATAATAACGGACAAAATCGGAAGGTCCGGCTTCTTCGCGTCCCACCTTGAAATTTGATTTCATGTCTTCCATCAACATGGCCTTGCCGGTGATCCAGGTTCCCCCTGCCTTGGCAAAGGCAATCTCGACAAACCGCCTGGCAATGGATTCAATAAATTGGGTTCGATCCTGAAAATGACCAAGGGCCTGACGGACAATTACAGTCTCTTCAGGGTGGTCCGTGTCATCAAACTTACTGAGAAAACCGGACACTAGATTGCGGGCGAGTTGAATCAGCAGGACTTTCCGGTCCGGGAGGTCCAAGGTCAGCGAATTCAGGTCGACCTTTTCCTCCGTGTGATCGGGTAATGAATCAAATTGCCCTTTCAACAAGTGATAGGCCTGATTGATCTCCTTCATCTTTTCCTGAACATTTTCTCGCAATTCCGGATTCGAGGCAAAACGATCGGGGTGCCAGATCCGAACGAGATCACGGTATTGCTGTCTGATGAGCACTGGTGAGGCACCCGGCTTGAGGCCCAACATGCCGAGAAGTTTTATTAGCAGCTTTAGATTCATGGACTCACTCTGGAACTGGGGTGGTTGTTATTGGATGGGCTCAGCTGATGTATATTCACAATTCATTGGGAGGGCAGACACCTTGCATCATTTACCGGAACTTCCGGATTTTGAGGATCTTTTGACGGCCTGTTCGCGCAGATTAAACGCTTTCCTGGGATGTTTCCAGATGCGACCGGCTTCATTGGCGATAACCAGAAACTCCCGGTCATAACAGATGGCTTCGCATTGACCGAAAAGTCCGGCAATCTTCTGCGAGGATTCTTTGAGCAGGTCGGTTTCCCCGTCGACCTTGAAAAAGGAAACACCGGTATAGGTCAAAACGGCCAGCTCTTTCGATTCTGCATTGTAACAGGCATCAGTTACTGAACCCTTGATTGGCATCCGCCCTACTTTACGGGCGATTGGCAGGCGTCCGGGTATTAATTCATCCAAGCAGTAAATCACAGAGCTTGAAGCAAACAGGTTCTTTTTGGCGATCAGATACAGGCGATCTTCCATAAGGAACACCGCCTCACAATTTACTGACCGGCCTTGGGGGTATTGAAAATCAATCCGCACGGCCTTGCCGGAGGTTGCCTCCAAGTTCGGCTCTTTCATAAGGTAGATCTGGTAACGATCCCTTTTCAGATCATTGTCCCCCACATCGGCAATGAGGAGGTTTTCTTCATCTACTCGCTGCATGGCCTCCCAATCCTTGTTTTTAGAATCGGCGATGACAACAGAACCGAGAACCTGACCTGTTTCATCGAATTTGAAAATACGATTGGAATGGCCGGAATCATTATGTGCCCAATATTGGTTCGGTGTTTGGGTCGGAACGATTCCGGACAATTCAGTCAAATCACTGTCGACGATCAACCCGGTCGGCAGTTGAAAGGATTTTCCACCCTGCAAAGTGATACACCCGGGGCTCATCAGCAGTATTGAAACGAATCCAACAATTCGGAAGAAACCTGCAGAAGAATTCCGATCTTTCTGGATAACTGTATTTGATGGAGTGTTAATTCCTGTAGAACTCATCAATCGTTTTCAATTTCTTCAATCCCGGATTCAAAGGGAATATTCAACTCAGAACTCTGGTCCATGTCATTCAAAATCATCTCGACAGGTGTCAGATATGTTTTGCGGTTATTGCAGGACTTGCAACAAGGAACCACATTGCCCTTCCGGCTTTTTCCATCCCGGGAAAGTGGAATGACATGATCCATTGTCAATTCTTCAGGACGAAATGACTGTTTGCAATAGTGACAGACACCTTTGGCTATTTCGTTTCGCCACCATTGGGTCTTTCTTAACCGTCTGGCCTTTTCTTTCTCTTTGGACATAAATCAACCCGGTTCAGGGGCAAATTCCACCAACAGGAATAAGCTGTCCCTGCCTGACCTGCAAGGCTTCGTTGAAACATGGACGACCCGACAGGTCACTCGACGGGCGTTATCGGGCGATTCTGCGACGCCCTGAGACAGTATTCCCACCCATTTCAAGATTCATTAGACATGTCCTACTTGATCCATGGTGCGATTTGCTGTAGCGTCGGCTGTCCTCAGCCGAAAATACCGCTGGTTTCACTGGAAATGCGCTGAGGACAGCGCACGCTACAGTTCAAGGCGTTAACCTGTTCTCTCCCCGCACTTTTAATCACCTCCCTTGATCCACAATCATCAAAAATTTGATTGTTTCTGCTCGAGGATTCCTTAACCTCCCCCTTCACACCAACCACATCATGAGCAACTATGATTCTTCTGATCCTTCGGACAACTCCTCAGTGACATCCGGAATCGAATCCCCACCCCAGAGGCTCTCGGGAATCTTGAAACGATTGGGTCCCGGTTTAATAGTCGCCGGCTCGATCGTTGGATCAGGGGAATTGATTGCCACGACAAAAACCGGTGCGGAAGCCGGTTTCAGCCTTTTGTGGCTGATCCTCATCGGGTGTTTCATCAAGGTATTCACGCAAATCGAATTC
>LWDU01034458.1_pt1 | contig 13030 bp, 16 predicted proteins | sample 727161 | NCBI WGS metagenome assembly LWDU01 (sample SAMN04566230, study PRJNA314399) | hydrothermal vent metagenome | isolation source: deep sea hydrothermal plume seawater | place: Mexico: Gulf of California, Guaymas Basin | collected 2004-07-11 | reverse complement strand
AAAGTATTTTAGTATTGGCACATATTTTAAAATTATAAGTAATTTTTTTATTAGTGGTAAAAGGGCAATTATTGCAGCTGCTATTGGGTGAACATGACCTCTAAATATTAAATATATAACTATTATCACTAGCAACCAAAATATAATTTTTGGTCTACTTACTTTTCCTTTAAGAGTATTCACCCTGTCTTTAAATAAATACCCTATAATTATCGTGAATATTATTAATAATATGATGTACATAATTTATAAGTTTTAATGTTGAAATATCTATTTTTTTCATTTATTGTTATATATATTATATAACGAATAAATATATAAAATAAAATAATTAAAAGATAATTTAAAATGAAAATTAAAATAAACGCATGCGGCAAAGATCTTGAAATAAATATTGAGGAATACGGCAAAGGAAACAAAGCTGCTCCGATATTATTTGTTCATGGTATACCAACAAACGCAAGATTATGGAGGCATGTTCAAAAAAAATTAGAAGGTAAGTTTCATTCCTATGCAATGGATATGGTTGGTTATGGCCAATCTTCAATGCCATTGGATGATTTTGAGCATACTTTTAATAACCAGGCAGAAGCAATAAAAGCAGTAATTGAAGGATTAAATATAAAAGGTAAAGTTATTTTAGTAGGGCACGATCATGGTGGTGGTGTTTGCCAAGTGTTTGCGTCTAAATATTGCGATCATATAAGCAGATTAGTTCTTTTAAACCCTGTTGCTTATGACTATTGGCCTGTTTTAGAAGTTGAGGCATTCAATGGTCTTGTTGGAGCAAGCGATGAAGTTCTTGCAGGAGCAATGCCAGGTGCTGTTGCTCAATTCGCTGGATTAATGAGAACGGGTAGTCATGATAAAATTGCTTTTACAGATAAAAATGTTAAAGAGAATTATTTATGTCATTGGGGAAGAGATGGTTTAACTGGTTTTAAATCATTAATTAAAATTTGCTCCCAACCAACAAATGAGGAAACGTTAGCTGTAGAACATAAAAATATAACTTGTCCAACAGCAGTTTTTTGGGCTTTACACGATGCGTGGATGCCTAAAGAGTCTGGAGAAAGATTAAAACAAGATATTGCTGGCCCAGTTAGACTTCAATTTATAGAAAGAGCAGGGCATTGGTCACAAGAAGATAGACCAGATGAAGTAGCAGCTTTAATTGAAGATTTTATAACTGAATGGGAAGGCGTTAAGATATAAAATATTTTTTAGTTTTTTGCAGGTGTGGTATTTTTTTTGTAGCTCTATAGTTATTTAATACTGCACTCCAATTTTCTAAAGAAGATCTAACACAGAGTCTCTTTCTTGAACTAACTCTTTTTCTGTGGTTTTAATATATTCATCAAGAGTCTTTGACATTTCTATATCTTTTATCATCTCATAAACTTCGTTACTGCATCTTGAGGGAAATGAGAACATTAGGTTATCTGAAATATTAAAAGGGTTATTATTTGAAATCTGACCAATACTTAGCCAATCATTATTTCCTAAAACCCAATCTCTCATATGCATAATGACAGCATTAGCGGCAGACGCAGCAGATGACGAGCCTCTAGCTTCTATTATCTCTGCTCCTCTATTTTGTATTCTTGGGATAAAATCATCTTTATACCAACTTGTACTCATGATGTCCTTAATCTCTTTACCTGAAACTTCAGCTTTAGAGAGGTCAGGAACTTGTGTATTTGAATGATTACCCCACACAATAATTTTCTTAACTTCTTTTATATCAACATTATATTTGTTTGCTACTTGAGCCATAGATCTATCATGGTCTAGTCTCATCATTGATGTAAACTGCTTAGGATCAATATTAGGCGCGTTATGCATTGCAATAAGAGCATTAGTATTTGCTGGATTTCCAACGACTAAGATTTTTATTTTTTTATTTGCAACTTCATTAATCGCCTTTCCTTGAGGTAAAAAAATTTTACCATTATCTTTTAATAAATCTTTTCGCTCCATACCTTTTATTCGTGGTTTTGCTCCAAGCAATAATGCATAATCACATTCATCAAAGCCTTCTTTAAGATCAAAAGTAGTTGTTATTGAATTTAGTAATGGAAATGCGCAATCTTCAAGTTCAAATTTTACGCCATTAAGAACTTTCATAGCGGGTTCTATATCTATTAATTTTAAATTAATAGATTGCTGATCACCAAGCATTTGACCAGCAGCAATTCTAAAAATTGCAGAATAAGCAATGTTTCCTGCGGCTCCTGTTATTGCAATGTTAACTGGATTCTTCATCTTAACATCTCATTTTATTGTTTATGTTCTTTTTCCATATATTCATTAGATTGCATTTCATTTAATCTACTTTTTGTTCTTTCAAAGTCAGCATTAATTTTTTTTATAAAACAAATATCATCTATAGAAGTTTCTGCAGATATTATAACTTTAACATTTCTATCATAAAATTCATCAATCATATTTATAAATCTTCTTGATTCGTCAATATGACTGTCTGTCATTTTTGGAACATCAGATACAAAAACATTTTCATAAATTTTAGAAATTTCTATGTAGTCATTTTGTGAACGTCCATCTCCACAAATAGTATCAAATTTAAACCAGATAGTGTTTGAAGAAATAAATCTAACATTTATATCTCTGTTATTAATAGATATAGTTGTACCTTCAAAAATTGGTTTTCGTGTAAACCAATTAAACCAATCTGGAGATATTGATGAAAAATAGTGCTGCATATTTAGATCTGTTTGCTCATTATTTGGATAATGATATGTATTAAGATTTCCAAATTTTAGTAATCTATAATCTTTGCCACTTTTTAAATTAATTACTTCACTGTATCGCTCAATTAAATTAATAACATATTCAAATTTATCCCTTTGAAGTCCATTAGCATAAAGTTTTTTAGGTTCAGTATTCGAAGTGAAAACAACCGTAACATTATTTGCAAATAAGCCTTTTAATAGCTCACCAAGTATCATTGCGTCTGCAATATCATTTACTATAAATTCATCAAAACATAATACATTTGTATATGATGATATTTCTTTTGCAATTACACTAATAGGGTTGACGATGTTCTTTTTTTTATTAAGTTTTTCATGAATTTCATTCATAAATCTATGAAAGTGTATTCTTTTCTTTTTCTTTATTGGCAATTCTTTATGAAACATATCCATTAAAAAAGTTTTACCTCTACCAACACCACCATACAAATAAATTCCTCTGTTTTTTATATTTTTTTGTTTTTGAAAAAGGTTTAAACCAATATTCCCTAAAATTGAATTACTTTTAGAATTTGTACCTACAAGCCTATTGTATAATTCTTGAAAAGAATTAATTGTTTTTTGTTGTTCAAAATCTGCGAAGAAATCATTTCTTGAACTCAGGGCTTTATATTCATCTATTAACATAATATGATTGCAGTCTATATTCGAAACGAATTAAAATACAGCTCTTATGCTTAATTTTCAAGGTAATAATAATGACAATAACTCGATTTGCACCAAGTCCCACAGGAAATCTTCATATAGGTGGCGCAAGAACAGCATTATTTAATTGGTTATATGCTAGGAACAAATTGGGTAAATTTCTATTAAGGATAGAAGATACCGATAAAACACGTTCTGAAACTAAATATGTAGAAAGCATTCTTGAGTCATTGGAGTGGTTAGGTATTAACTATGACGATAAAATTGTATACCAAAGTGAAAGAACATTAATTTACAAAAAAGTTATAAAAAAATTATTAGATACGGAAAATGCATATTATTGTGATTGTACTAAGGAAGATCTTGATAAAATGAGGGCGGAACAGCAAAAATTAGGCTTAAAACCTAAATATGATGGTAGGAATAGAGAATTAACATTAAATTATAAAGAAGGACGTGTTGTACGCTTTAAAACCCCTTTAGATGGCGTGATTGCTGTAAATGATTCACTAAAAGGCGCTATTAGTGTTAATAATACAGAACTTGATGATTTGATAATACAAAGAGCCGATGGAAGCCCAACATACAATTTAACAGTTGTTGTTGATGATATAGATATGGGTATAACCAATGTAATAAGGGGAGACGACCACCTTAATAATACATTTAGACAAATACATATGATGAACGCTCTTAATTATAAAATACCTGAATATACACATATTCCGCTAATAATGGGTGAAGACAGAAAAAGATTATCTAAAAGGCATGGGGCTACAAGCACATATGACTTTAGAAAAGATGGCATATTGCCAATATCAATAATTAACTATTTAGCAAGGTTGGGTTGGGCGTCTGGGGATAAGGAAAAATTTACTACTGAGGAACTTATTGAGTTATTCAGTTTAAATAATCTTAATAAATCATCATCAATATTTGATTATAAAAAGCTACACTCACTTAATAAATATTTTTTAAAAGAACTCGATGTATATGATATATATAAAGAATTTATTAGATTAACAGATGATTTTAATTGCTTCCCTGAAGATAAAATTATAGAAATTATTGAAGCACAGCGCGATAGATGTAAAACAATAGCTCAAATTATCAATGAAAGTCAGTTTTTTATAAATAAGGATATTAGTATTGAAAATAAGCTCTCTGAAAAATATTTTAATCAAGATAACCTATCTATTTTCAATAATTTATACACTAAACTTGATAATTTAGATAAATGGAATATAAATAACATAAAAGATGTTATAGATATGGTTATTCATGAGCTCAATATAGATACACCTAAATTTGCTAAACCAATAAGAGTTGCCCTAACAGGAGTATTATCATCTCCCTCCATAGATTTAACTATTTATTTATTAGGAAAGGAGACTTGTTTGCAAAGGATATTATCCGCAAAAACTTTGATTACTTGACATTGTGCTAGAAGAGCTACAAAATCACTGACTTTCTAGAGTCCCCATCGTCTAGAGGCCTAGGACACCGGGTTTTCATCTCGGCAACAGGGGTTCGACTCCCCTTGGGGACGCCAGAAATGCGTTATCACTACAATATTGAAGATATTATGATCTATTATCACAACCCAAGATGCAGTAAATCAAGAGAAGGGCTAAAAATACTCGAAGAAAGCCACTTAGATATCACTATAAAATTATATTTAACAGAAAAAATTTCATTTTCTGAGGTTAATGAAATCGTCAAAAAACTTAAAATTAAACCAATAGATTTGGTGAGAAAAAGGGAGCCTGTTATTAAAGATAATGAAATTATGCTACTCAATATGTCTGACACGGAGATTATTCGATTAATGGTTAAACACCCTGTTTTAATTGAAAGACCAATGGCTGTAATAGGGCGACCACCAGAATTAATAAGATCTATCCTGTAATTATTATCCTATATAACCCAAAGCTATCGATTAAAGTTAGAGCAATATAATTCGCCAACATGCCAAATGACCCTCTTGTCCATGCAGCCCATGTGTACATAGCACATCCTAATATCCAGACAATATATAACTCAAAAAGAGGAGGGTTTGGTACTGTTATAGCCATAACTACAGAGCAAGCTATAGTTATAAGCCATGCAGTAAATTCAACAGCAAAACGCAGAGGGTGGCATTTATAGTCCTTTTTAACCCAATTAAGAGTATTAATTATGTGATTCATATAATATTAATCCAAATATCTACGCAAAAGAATACTATATTTTAGTAATAATTATCATTTTACTCTTACATAATTATTATCTAAAATACGTTTATGAAAAATTTTATAATTATTTTTTATTTTGTATTTTTTAGTCAGAACATATTTTCTAGTAGTTTTTATGATAAACAATATTCTAAATTTCATAACTCTAATAAAAATTTTACTAAAAACAGCGAAATAGATATAAAAGATATTAATAGTAACGATGAAATTAAATTAACATGGGACAACGCTTTAGTTAGAATACCAAAACCTAACGGTAAGACATATAAAGGTTCAATGAAAGATCTTATTGGTAACGAAGATTTTTTGCAAAATAAATTTAAAGCCATTATATATCTTCATGGTTGTTCTGGTATATGGAATGGCACTGCACAGAGAATTGATTTATTTTCTCGAAATGGTTACGCCGTTATCGCTCCAGCAAGTTTGGCAAGAAAAAAATATCCTCAATCTTGTGAACCCATAAAACATGTTGGCGGAATGTATCGAGATATTTTAAAAATAAGGCAGGTAGACGCAAAAAATGCTGTGCTTAATGCAAAAAAACTTAGCTGGACAGACAATAAAAATATATTTTTAGTTGGTTTGAGTGAAGGTGGAATTACAACTGCTACTTACAAACCAGAAAATTTAAAAGAAAGTGTGTCAGGTAGAGTAATTGAAGGGTGGACATGCCATGCTGGTTGGGAAGAATACAAAGGAATTAATAGCAAGTATAATGAGCCAATATTATCAATTGTTGCAAAAGATGACCCATGGTTTGTCGCAGATTATTTACATGGGGATTGTGGAGAATACTTAAATAATAATCCAAAAAGTAGATCAGTAGTTATTGATGATCTGCTTTTGTCAAGAAAACATGGATTAATGCATCATCAAAAGATACAGAAAATTACTTTAGATTTTTTAGATAATATTGTTAAATAAACTACTTACAATGAATACTTTTTGTAACTTCTAATGACAATCTATCTATATCACTATTTTTATATTCTGTAAGATCCTCAAGAACAACTCTAAGATTTAATTCTTTTACATCAGGATTTGTTGCTATGTGGCCAACTATAGCTTCATCAGCCATAACTCCAAAACTTTTCAACAAGCCCCTGATATCTTTTTTGCACATTTCATCAGTCATTTTTTAGCTCCAAATATAGTTTGATAAATATTAACATGATATCCTATGTTATGGATAAAGATATTGTAAATAGTATTTTAGAAGCAATATTTTGGCTAGCTACTGCTTGGCTAACTATCTTTATGTTTCTTACAATATTTTCTTTAGCTAATATATCAATGCAGATGACTGAATATAAACTTTTACAAATTGCGAAACTTATTTTTATTGGCGTCTCTGTATACATGGTGGCTTGGTTGGCAAGAGGGTTGATATCTAAAAAATGGTGGTATTAATTTTATATTTTTAATTTAGTAACAACTTTATTATTAATAATATGCTTGTCAATTATTTCATCTATATCATTCTTGTCTTTATATTTGTACCAAATATTATCAGGGTAAATAACCATAACTGGGCCTTCAGAGCATCTATCTAAGCAGCCAGCTTTATTAACTCTAATGCCGTCTTTTTTCTGAAGTTTCATAGAAATACATTTCTTCTTAGTGTAATCAAATATTTCTAATGACTTTTTATTATTACAGCATTCTTTACCATCTTCTCTTTGATTTATGCATATAAAAATGTGCTTAGTATAGTAGCTCATTATGTTCTTAGGCCTTGCCCAATATTTAAAAAATATAAGCATAATGATACCATTATCATATTAAAAATAAGTATTATAAAAAATGCAAAAACTATATTTACGTCAGTAATGCCGAGCATTGAATATCTTAGAGCATTTATTAAATACAAAATTGGATTAATTAATGCTATATCTTTCCAAATCCCTGGTAGCATTGAAATTGAAAAGAATATACCGCCTAGATATGTTAACGGCGTCATTATAAAAGTCGGGATAACATTAATATCATCCCAATCATTCGCAAATAATCCATTTAAAAATCCACACATTGAAAACAATGTTGACGATAATAATATTACTAATAACATTAACATTATGTTACTTACAGTGAACGTAATAAAAAATTGTGCGGCTATAATCACAACAATTCCTACTGATATGCCTCTTATTACGCCTCCCGTAATATATCCTGCCAATATAGTATAATTCTCAATAGGGGAGACTAATAATTCTTCGATATAACGGTGATATTTCGATATATACAAAGAAGAAACGGTATTAGTGTAAGAATGAGTTATAACAGACATTAATAATAATCCTGGAAAAATAAAATCTGTATATCTAAATGATTCTATTTCACCAATTCTTTCGCCTATTAAATTTCCAAAAATTATAAAATATAAAATATTTGTTATCACAGGAGGAATTAAAGTTTGTTTCCAGATTCTAGAAAATCTTAAAACTTCCTTTCGCACTATTGTGTTATATGCAACAATCTGTATTTTTAAATTACTTGTCATTTTTAACAACCAATCTCATAAATAATTCTTCAAGTCTACTAGTTTTATTTTTTAACGATTTTACTTTTATACCTTTATTAGAAAGTTCATTAATTAATGAATTGATATCTGATTCTGTAGAAAGAGAAACCTCAATAGTATTATCATCAATAACACTAAACTTATGTCCTTTTAAGGCAAACTCTTTAGATATTTTATTCTCAGTATATAAAATAAACTTTTCATTTTTTAATTGACTTAAAAAGTCTTTCATAGAAGAATTTTCTAATATCTTTCCGTCATCTATGATGGCTATATTTTTACACAAATTTTCAGCTTCTTCTAAATAATGTGTTGTCAGTATTATTGTTGTGCCATTTTCATTTAAAAATTTTAAGTAATCCCACATCAATCTTCTAACTTCAACATCAGCTCCTGCTGTTGGTTCATCAAGAATTAAAAGTTTTGGTTTATGAATTAATGCTCTTGCAACCATTAAGCGTCTTTGCATGCCTCCAGAAAGTTTTCTAGAGAATTGTTTTCTTTTTTCCCATAAGCCCAATTTTTTTAAAAGTTGCTCCGCTTCTGGTATAGCTATGTTTCTTGGAACTCCATAGTACCCAGCTTGATTAACAATAATTTCATGTATCGGCTCAAAAGTATTAAAATTTACTTCTTGTGGAACTAGACCAATATGAGTTTTTGCTGTTACAAAATCTTTATCTATATCAATGTCATAAATTTTAATTTCACCACTAGTTTTTTTAATTAGTGATGTTATTATTCCTATTGTTGTAGATTTACCTGCACCATTAGGCCCTAATAATGCAAAAAAATCTCCGTGTGGAATTTCTAAATTTATTCCATGAAGAGCTTTAAAACCATTAGAATATGTTTTAGTTAGTTCCTTAATTGTTAGGGCTAATGAATCCATAATTATATATTTTTCCTTAAAGGGTTATATAATAAACTACTAAAAGTATTATGACTATTATGAACAGCACATTGTATAAATTATGTGTAGCACCAATGATGGGGCACACTGACAAACATTTTAGATATTTATTAAGAATAATATCGAAAAAATCAATGCTATATACTGAAATGGTTGCATCAAATTCAATCTTACACAACAAAAGAAACAAACTAAATAAATTAGAACACAATAACGAAAATCCAGTTGGGTTTCAGCTTGGAGGAGATGATCCTCAACAATTAGCAGATTGCGCAGAAATTGTAGAGTCATATGGTTATAATGAAATAAATTTAAACATTGGGTGTCCAAGCAAAAGGGCGCAATCAGGAAATTTTGGAGCTTGCTTATTTGGTCAACCTGAATTAGTAGCAAAGTGTGTTAAACAGATATCAAAAGTTACAAAACTTCCAATTACAGTTAAAACAAGATTAGGGATAGATGATTTTGATGATATAAAACATCTTGAAAACTTTATTAATATAGTATCAGAGGGAGGTATTGAAACATTTCATTTGCATGCCAGAAAAGCTATATTAAAAAAAGGTGTTAACCCTAGAAAAAATAGATCGGTACCACCTATAGAATATGAGAAAGTTTATAACATAAAAGAAAAGTACCCAACATTAAAGATTATTTTAAATGGAGAAATAAATGCACCACTTGATGTTGTTAATCATTTGAAATATGTTGACGGCGTAATGATAGGTAGGGCTGTATGCAATAACCCATTTATACTAAATGATATAGAGAAATTAATTTATAAAGAAAATGTAATTAATAAAGAAAAAGCATTATCTGAATATTTTCATTATATTATAAATAACTTTAATAATAATATGAAAATTACTGATTTTACTAAACATTTATCATCTATTTTTAAAGGCTACATTGGCTCGAAACATACAAGAGCTTATATGTGTCATGAATTAAATTATGAAAAGGATCCATTAAAAAAACTAGAAGAATTATTATTTAAGGAGGATTTATGGAAAAATGGGCAAGATTTATATACAAAGGTGACTTAAAGCTTGGAAAATTATCAAAAAACAATAAATCCGTTACTGTTTATGAGGGTGATATGTTTGATTCGCCTAATGAAACTGATGAAATATTGTCCCTAGATGATGTATTAATTCAAACTCCTTGTAGCCCCTCTAAAATGATAGCATTATGGAATAATTACAAAGCTTTAGCTGATGAAAAAGGCTTAAGTTATCCTGAAAAACCATTATATATATTTAAATCTCCCACATCTTTTGCTGGACCAAACGATCATATAGATCACCCCATTAATTATGATGGAAATGTTTTTTATGAAGGTGAACTGGGTATTGTGATTGGCAAAAGTATTAAAGATTTAAGCAATACTAAAGACGCTAAACAAGCCATTTTTGGCTATACTTGTATAAATGATGTTACAGCCTTTGGATTATTAAAAAATGACTCTAATTTCGACCAATGGACAAGATGTAAAGGTTTTGACAATTTTGGTGTATTTGGGCCTTATATAGCTGTAGACATAGACGAAAAGGCCCTTATGATTAAAACGATTATAAATGATGTTGATGTAAAGCAAGATTACCCTGTAAAAGATATGATTTTTACTGCTGATGAAATTGTTATGTATTTATCGCAAAATATGTCTCTTTACCCTGGTGATATTATATGTGTAGGCACGTCTTTAGGTCTTGGTCCTATGGAGAAGGGCTCTAAGGTCACCATCGACATTGAAGGTATAGGGAAATTGTCTAATACTTACGGCTAATCTATATTACTTTACATAATAATGATTATACGAAGTCATATATAATAACCAACATAATGAATTATGAAATATTGGATAATTGGAGCTAGCTCAGGTATTGGAAAATCAATAGCTATTGAATTAGATAAAATTGGATGTGACATGATTCTATCATCTTGCAATAGCAATAAATTAATTGAAGCTTCATCGAAATTACAAAAAAATCATTTGTTGCTTCCTTTTAATTTATCAAATAAAGATGAATGTATACGTAACTCTGAAATAGTGATAAATAAAAATATGAGTTCATTATGTATCATTTATATGGCAGCAGCCTACAGTTCTAATGATTATAATGACTATGAAAAAATAATTGATATAAACATTACTGGATTATTGCATGTGCTATCAATCACGAAAGAATATCTAAAAAATACCCATGAACAAAGTAAATTAATCATATGTTCAAGCTTAGTAGCATATAAGGGCTTACCTTATAGTCAGCCATATTCATTAACAAAAGCCGCCCTATTGAATTTAGCTTCTTCTTTAAGCATAGAGCTAAGAAATGTAGTTGATGTAAAAGTTATAACACCTGGTTTTGTTAAAACCCAATTAACAGATAAGAATACTTTTCCTATGCCATTTATCATGAGCTCAGAAAAAGCCGCAAAAATAATAATTAATGGCATTAATTCAAAAAAATATGAAATAACTTTTCCACTACCTATGTATATTATTATGAAATGTTTTCAGATTTTACCTAACTTTATAGGTAATTATATATGCTCTGTAATTAAAAAAACCACAGGATAAAAAGATTTACTTAAGATTTTTTTCCTATAAGAGTAGGTATTCCATTTGATTCTTCGTACGTTTTTAATACTTTACCCCAGTGAACTTTATATTCAGGATTTTTTTCTATAAATTCCATTACATAAGAAACAGGTTTGTATATATTCTCTGTAGTTAAAATATTTTTTTGATTATTAGAATAAACTTCTTGATTGTTAAAAGCATGTACTTCCATATAAAGGAATCCTTTATATACGCCAATTTTAATAGGCATATTAACAATTTTAACCTTTGTACCAATTTTTGCATTATAAAATATAGTTTCAATGTCTTCATTCCTTAATCTAATGCATCCATGTGACACCATCATTCCAATACCGTATTTCTTATTAGTGCCATGTAGCAAATAACCACCCTTTACATCGAGTTTTAACGCATAGTCTCCCAATGGATTTCCAGGTCCTGCTTTAACTTCTACAGGAAGCTCCTCTCCTCTTTCTTCATGTTCTTTTATAATAGATTTAGGCGGATACCAGGATGGTTTAACAACTTTACTTTTAATAAAAGTTTCACCTAATGGAGTTTTCCAATCTAATCTACCAATACCTACAGGATATGTTAAAACCTTAGAAGTTTCATATAGGTCAGCACCATCTATATAATAATACAGTCTTAGTTCTGCTAAATTTAAAATAATACCGCTGTAATTCTCTTGAGGAAGAATATACATTGATGGAATAGTATATTTAGAATTAGCTTTTGGCTTCCAATGATGGGAATTAGGATTAGCAATTAATAAATCTTGAAAACCGGAGTTATAGCGATTTGCAATATCAGCAACGGTCTCATCTTCCTGCACATAAATAGTTTTTAAATCGCCTATAATAGTAGAATTATTACTGAGATCAAAAATTTCAATTGGTGATGATGGTGGGCTAATTAATATAAATACAAAGAAAATTATTAAAACATTAAGATTTTGAAAGCTTTTTAAACAATATACATATAGAGAATAAAATAGTTTCATTATTTTGAATAATATCAATGTTTCTTTTAATACTTATTAACTTATCATAAATAAAATTTAATTTCTCAGAATTATATTCCCTTAATAAAGCCTTATTATTACTGTAAAATTCTGAGTTTTGGGGATTTATGTAATACTTTTGAAAGTTAATTACAATAAATAAAATCATATTTATAATCTGCTCAATATTGTATGACGAAAATTTTTTTGCGAAGTTGATAATATTTTCATCTGATTTAATGACTTCATTAATATCATGGAAGAAATTATTAATTAAATCAAAGTTGTTTTTATATAAACTATTATTAATTTCTTTGTTATTTAATTTTGATATAACGTAATAATTATCAAAA